>CEOK01072553.1_pt1 | contig 11804 bp, 9 predicted proteins | sample 427001 | NCBI WGS metagenome assembly CEOK01 (sample SAMEA2591108, study PRJEB7988) | marine metagenome | isolation source: saline water (ENVO:00002010), including | reverse complement strand
TCAGTCGATTCGGGAAGAAACGCAGGCTGTTTTAGTTGAGGACAATGTTGCTAAAGGTAAAGAATTTCTCAGGGGCTTAGCTATGGATGAAACAGTCAAAGGAACGCCTTCAGGCCTTTATTATAAAATCTTAAAAACAGGTAAAGCTAAGTTACCAAAAACTTCAGATAGGGTTCGAGTTCATTATAAGGGTACACGTATTGACGGTACTGTTTTTGACAGTTCTTACAGTAGGGGTCAGCCTGTTGATTTTTCCTTACAAGGTGTGGTTCCAGGTTTTGCAGAAGGCCTAACCAAAGTGGGTGAAGGGGGAGAAATTATTTTATTTATACCCAGTGATTTAGCTTATGGTGATAATCCTAGACCTGGTGGTGTGATTCAGCCTGGCGATACTTTAATATTTGAATGTGAATTGATTAAGATTAACCCTTAATCTTTTCTAGAATAGCTTCATTACATTTAATGGGAGACGAATTAAAAACAGTTAAAATAGGCCTACTTGGTTTCGGAGTTGTTGGTCAAGGTGTTTGGAAAAATATAGAGCAAAACCGCTCCGCATTAGAGGGGCGATTAGGCGTACAGTTAGAGATCGTTAAAATCGTGGTACGTAATTTAAACCGTGAGCGATTAATTTCGGTTCCGGAATCTATCCTTACTACGGATGCAAATGAAGTATTAGAGGATGATAATATTGATATTATTTGCGAATTGATTGGTGGAACGGATGAAGCACTCACATACACTGAAGCAGCATTAAAACGCGGCAAAATAGTGGTGAGTGCGAATAAAGCGCTGATTTGTGATCATGGTGAAAGTTTATTTGAATTAGCCAGACTGCACAGTGGGCATTATTTTTACGAAGCATCGGTAGCAGGCGGTATTCCTATTATTAAAACAATGCGTGAGGCTCTCGTTGCTAATCGGTTTAGTTTGATTTTCGGCATCTTAAATGGCACTTCAAATTATATTCTCACTCGTATGGAACGAGAGGGGCTGAGTTTTGAAGAAACATTGGGTGATGCTAGAAAGTTAGGCTATGTTGAAGCGGATGAATCCTTAGACCTAGATGGGATTGATGCCGCTCACAAGCTTGTGATTTTGAATTATTTGGCTCATGGAATATGGGTCAATTTGAAAGATATTATTTGTGAGGGTATTCGCTCCATATCCAAAGAAGATATAGAGATCGCGCGTCAACTAGGCTATAAAATCAAGCTCTTGGGGGTTATCGCTAGAGATTTTTCCAGCAATTCTGTATCGGTTCGTTTGCACCCAGCTTTGATTACCAAGACTGAGACATTGGCTGAAGTCAATGAAGTCTATAATGGTGTGAGCGTGACTGGTGATGTTGTGGGTACAACGGTTTTGATCGGTCGTGGGGCAGGACAAGATGCGACATCCAGTTCAGTGATTAGCGATATAGCGGATGCGGTATCCTTACTGAAAGGAGAAACTTCTTTAGGACGTCATACGAGCAATGATCCACAGGCTAATCAGGATGAAGTGACTTTGGAATTAAGCCCAACAGATCAACTCGAAGGACGTTATTATTTCCGCTTTCATGTTAAAGATGAAGAGGGTGTTTTAGCAGAAATCTCAAATATTTTTGCCAAGCATCATATTAGTTTTGCAACAGTAAATCAAAAGGAATTATCTGATAATTCGGCTTTGATTATGGTTACCACGCATAAAAGTTCCGAAGTTTCTGTATTAGCGGCTTGTGAGGCGGTTAAGCAATTGGGCTCATTTATGGGGGATCCTGTTTACTTAAGGATTTTTAATCCTGACGATTATTCAGCTTAATTTTACGTATTAATTAATCAATATGGTAAGGACATTTGCCCATTGGGCTTTCTCCTTTGCTTTTTGCTTCTAAGGGGGAATTTTGATAAAAGAAATTCGTATGTTGTACAACAGTAGGATCAAACTCTTGACTGAATGTGGGTGTCTGTGATGCGGATATTGGAGGGACTAACCATGACCAATCTCCAGTGACTGGACATTTAGATTTGGTTTCGTTTTCACAGAATTTTTCAAATTGGCGTGTCAGGGCATGATGGTCACCTATTTTTACATTATCCCGGTCAAAGCTATAGAGGACAGCACGGTTTAATTCAATTAAGGCACGGTCCCGCCATAGCGTACGATTGTTTTTTGTGTCGAGCTGGAAGATTTCGGCTATTTGAGGCAAGTAATCATAGCGATTTTCATCGGCAAGGTTTCTTGCTCCAATTTCTGTTCCCATATACCAGCCATTAAAAGGCGCACAAGGATAGTGAATACCTCCGATGAGCAGTGCCATGTCTGATAATATAGGCGTACTATACCATTTTAATTCGAGGGATTTAAAGGCTTCGTTTTCTGGGTGTTCAATTTGAACTTCAGTTAATAGGTGAGGGTGTTCTTCAAATACGGTGTAGGGCTCTTGGGTTTCACCATTGATTTGGATTAGCCATGGCATGGGTGTGAATGAAGTTTTTTTCGAGGGCTGCCAGCCATGCTTTTCTAATTCTTGGGTGAAGCTTAAGCTATGGGGATCTCCAAGTATTTTGCCATTATCGTTTTTAAAGCCCGCGTAGCGAATTAGCTGATGATTGAGTATGCGTATGGGATCAGGGGTTCCTGGCGTATTATCTTTTGGGGCAAATATAGTAACGGCACTTTTAATCGCACCTTTATTATAAGAAAGTGCGACATGGTTTTTTAGAGCTTCCAGTATGGATTCTTTTGTATGGAGTGTACGGCAGTCAAAGACATCGAGTTGTCTCCAAAAATGTCGTCCGATACAGCGATTGCTATTTCGCCATGCTAATTTAGCCCCAAAGGAGAGTTCTTCACTGGTGTGAGTGTAAGTTCCAGTCTCCTCAATACTTTGTTTTATGGAATTTAGTCGTTGTTTCCATTTATCTGAATTTGACGGACGTCCTTCAAACTGTTGCATTGACGAAATGAAGGCTTCAGCTTGTATGTAAAGATCTTGCATATAGTATAATTCTTCAAATGGTTACTTAAATTACAAACGCTTTGCTTTTTCTTTTATTTTGACTGATTGTGCAGACATTTTTTTAGATTATTAGACACTTTTAATTATTTTAGTATTTTATAAAGTATATTCGCTATGGCTTTAATAGTTCAGAAATATGGTGGGACTTCTGTTGGTGATGTCGACCGAATAAAGAATGTTGCTCAACGTGTTAAGGAAACTTACGAAGAGGGACATTCTGTAGTGGTGGTGGTATCCGCTCGTTCAGGTGTTACCAATGATTTAATTTCTCGTGCTAGAGCTTTGAACCCAGAACCGAATGATCGTGAGATGGACATGCTCTTGGCAGTTGGCGAACAGGAAACAATTGCTTTGATGGCGATGGCTTTACACCAATTGGGCTTGCCTGCTGTCTCAAGAACTGGAAGGGAAGCAGGAATTTTGACAGATCCCAACCATACTCGGGCAAGAATTAAAGAAATTTCAGGTGGGGATATTCAAGAGCAATTGGATTCGGGTAAAGTGGTAATTTTAGCTGGCTTTCAAGGGCATTCGGATACAGGTGCAATAACAACCTTGGGTCGTGGTGGATCTGATTTAAGTGCTATTGCTATTGCTGCCGCATTGAAGGCAGATATGTGTCAAATTTTCACCGATGTGGACGGAGTTTATACAGCAGACCCTAGAGTGGTGCCAAATGCGAAAAAGCTTAAGTGCATTTCTTATGAAGAGATGTTAGAATTGGCGAGCTCTGGCTCAAAGGTGATGCAAAATCGAGCTGTGGAGTTTGCCCAAAAGTTTAAAGTGAATTTTGAAGTGCGTTCTAGTTTTAATCGTAACCCAGGAACTATTGTGAAAGAAGAAATAAAATCTATGGAAGATGTTGTCGTTAGCGGTGTAGCTTTAGACAACAAACAAGCAAAGGTTGTTGTTAGTGATGTTCCCGATCGACCGGGTGCTGCAGCACAGTTGTTTCAATCATTGGCACAAGCGGATGTTTGTGTGGATATGATTGTGCAAAATATCGGACGAGAAGGAAAGGCGAATATGACCTTTACTGTACCAAGAGATGATGTATCTCGTGCTGAGAAAGCGGTACAATCGGCGTTCCCTCAAGATTCGACAGATACACAATTTGAATCTAGCGAAATAGCAATCGTATCAATCGTAGGCGTAGGGATGCAGTCGCATTCTGGCGTGGCAGCGACCTTGTTTGATACTTTGGCAAAGAACGAAATTAATATTCAACTAGTAAGCACTTCGGAAATTAAAATATCAGTGGCGATCAGTCCTGAATCAGCTCAAAAGGCAACGCGTTTAATTCATACTGCCTATGGTTTGGATGGGGATGTTTAAATAGATTACTTATGGAATATATCAGTACACGCAATTCGGATTCTAAGGTATCATTCAGTCAGGCGGTAGAGCATGGTTTAGCACCGGATGGTGGTTTATACATTCCAAGCCAGCTTCCTAATTTAAAACCGCACCTTGATTCATGGAGTGTGCTTTCTTATCCTGAATTGTGCAAAGCGTTTTTTGCCTTGTTTGCTACGGATATACCGAAAACGGCATTGGATGAAATTATCGATCGCTCGTACCTGAGCTTTGATGACCCAGCCATTGCTCCTATCCGTAAGCTAGAAGACGATTTGTTAGTTTTAGAATTATTTCATGGTCCAACTTTAGCCTTTAAGGATTTTGCTCTTCAGTTTTTAGGAAACCTTTATAAATACCAAATTAAAGTAACTGGTAAAAATATTGCAGTATTAGGAGCTACTTCAGGCGATACAGGTGCGGCAGCAATTCATGGTTTGTTGGGCAAATCGGGCGTGACTTCATTTATTTTGTATCCGAATGGTCGCATCTCTCCTTTGCAGGAGCGACAGATGACTTGTACCGAGGCCTCTAATGTGTTTCCTTTAGCGATTGAAGGTAGTTTTGATGATGCTCAAACTGCTATGAAAACAGTATTCGAAGACAGAGAATTTGCTGATGAAGTAGGTCTTTCTGCGGTTAATTCAATTAATTTAGCACGTATTCTTGCGCAATGTGTTTATTATTTATCGGCATTTTTTCGACTACCCGAGGAAAAGCGTGAAGATTTTACTTTTGTTGTTCCAACAGGTAATTTCGGGAATGTGCTCGCTGGATGGATGGTTCAACAAATGGGAGTTCCTATCAAAGGCTTTCAAGTAGCAACAAATCAAAATGATATTTTGCACCGATTATTTGAAACAGGAGTTTATTCTCAAGAAGTAGTAGCGCCAAGTTTAGCCCCATCTATGGATATACAAGTGGCTTCAAATTTTGAACGTTTTTTATATTATATGGTGAATGGCGATAGTGATGCAGTGTGTAATATTATTAAAACATTCAAAAGTACGGGAACATTTGTTTTTGAAGATTTTAATCGTGATACTTTTTCTAGTAGCCGAACTTCGGATGAAGACATCGCTTCTATTATAGAGAATGTTTATAAAAAATATGATTATGTCGTGGATCCTCATACTGCATGTGGCTTTGCTAAAACAACCAATGGACCTGCAATAATATTAGCAACGGCACATCCGGCAAAATTTCCTGATACTATAGAAAAATCGATAGGCTTGGAGGTATTACATCCTTCCTTGGAAAGGTTTAAAGCAAAGCCTATTGTAAAGTATTCTGTGGAGCCAAATCCAGATGCGATTAAACAATTTATGCGAGAGCATTTACGATAGAACGATTTCAAAAATTGTTTTCTTTGAATCGATTCATCGTGCGTCTTTGTTTTTTTGAAGGTCGTCCTCTTAGGGTATGATTTTTGTATAGTTTAGCGTTTATTTGTCTTTCTTGCTGAAGAATACGCTCTGCTGGTGAAGTTTGGTCAATACAGTATTCTTTTACTTTTTGTGCACCCACCCGTTTTTCAATGAGTGCTTTTACTTTCAGTGTTAGGGTAATGCCTTTTTTTCTGATTTTAAGTGTGTCACCTATACGAATCCTTGAAGCTGCTTTAGCTGGTTGTTCATTAACTTTTATCGCACTTCCACGGCAAGCTTCTGTTGCATCTGCTCGAGTTTTAAAGACTCTGATGGACCAGAGCCATTTGTCTAAGCGAACGTATTCTGGATCATTGCTCATGTCCGATAATATTTTCTTTGATTAGACCTCTGTGCATTCTTTCTAGTGCTTCTGATAATCGATTTTTTGAGCAACCAAAATTGAGACGTAAATATTTTGAATCACCAAATGGCTTGCCATCTGATAATCCGATGCCGTGAGCTTCAAAAAATTGAGCGGGCTTCTCTAAATTGAGATTGTCTACATTGAGCCATGCGAGATAAGTGGCTTGCATAGGTCTGAATTCAATTTGCGGTATCTTAGTTTCTAGGAAGTTCTTTAGATAATTATAGTTATCTGAGAGATGAGCGAGTAGGGCTTGTCTCCATGGTTCTCCAAAATTATAGGCGGCTTCGCAAGCTACATAACCAAAGCAGTTAATTTCAGTTATGATACCTCGGATGCTTTTTTCGAATTGGTACTTTAGCTTTGGATTCTCTATTATGCTGTAGGCACAGGCGAGTCCAGGGAGATTATAAGTTTTACTAGGGGCCATCAGAGTGATGGTACGGTCTGCAAGTTCTTGATCAATAGTAGCTGTAACATGATGCTCAACACTTGTGTCAAAAATTAAATCGCAATGAATTTCGTCAGAAATGAGAATTAGGTCATGGCGTGAGCAAAAAGAGGCTAATTGCTGCAATTCATTTTTTGAATAAACCCGACCGACTGGGTTGTGCGGATTACAAAGAATAAATATCTTAGTATTTGGTTGAATCGCTTTTTCCATAGCTGGAAAATCCAGCGTCCATTTTTGTTCGGTGTTTAAGCAGAGCGGTACAGTTATCAATTCTCTTTCGGCAAATTTAGGAGCAAGAAGAAAAGGAGGGTAGACTGGCGTTGCGGTCATTATAGAGTCTTCACTACCGGAAAATGCATGACAGCACAAATTTATAGCGGGCACTAAGCCAGGCAAAAAGTTAATCGCTTCTTTCTTAACAGAATAATTGTGTTCCCTTTTTAAATACTGAATAACCGAATCGTGTACGGAATCATAAGGAATAGTGTAACCAAATACCTTATGATCTAAGCGCTTTTTTAGGGCCTCAATGATTTCTGGCGCTGTCTCAATGTCCATATCGGCAACCCACAATGGCAGAACCTCGGCAGGATAGCGATCCCACTTTAATGAGCCAGTTTGAGTTCTTGGGGGACAATCTTCGAAGTTGTATAGATTATGCATTAATTATGATAAACGGTGAGGCATTATTTTACGATATGAGTCAGTATTTATTCAGCCTACATTTTTATTTTTTTAGTATTAAATAGTTAATAGCGGTCTTAAAGTAAAGTGAGTTATCTTGCATACTTTAAATATAATAAAATAGTTTAATTTTTTGAGTAATTATTCAAAGTTAGTAAAAAAATGATTTTTAAGGTTGTTGAGATGGATAAATCTTATTGCTTTAAGAACTCGGTCTATTATTGCTTATACATTCATTCATGATTGATTCACTTTTTTATATTTTTGCTTCGCTTATGCTTGTTTCGGCATTGGCAATGGTTTTGAATAAAAATGCGGTTAACAGTGCTATGTGCATGATTGTGGCTTTAGTGTCTACTGCAGGCTTGTTTGTTTTATTAGAAGCTTATTTTTTAGCCATTTTGCAAGTCCTCGTCTATGCAGGTGCGGTAATGGTTCTTTTTCTATTTATTATTATGCTTTTGGATGTGGATAAGGAAGAGAATTATGAGTATTTAAAGCACAAGTTTGCCTTTTTAGCACGGTTTCTTGGATTCAGTTTAATGTTCTTCCTTATTTTTAATAGTTTTTCTGAAACACATCTACCTTCGACTGAGTTAGTTCAAATTACAAATGAAGGACAGGCAGGTATTAATGTTTATACAAACACTGCAAAATCATTTGGACAAATTCTTTTTACAAAATACATGTTTCCATTTCAAGTAATTGGCTTTCTTCTACTTGTTGCGATGATCGGGGTAATCGTAATTAGTAAAAAACATTCTATGGGTGCTGAGGAATAAATTTTCTAAGATAATTATGACAATCGGAATCAATGAATTCATTATCGTATCGAGCTTACTATTTTTAGTGGGATTCTTCGGGGTTATTTTTCGTCGTAATACCATCATTATTTATATGTCAATTGAGCTAATGTTAAATGCTATCAATTTAGCTTTAGTCGCATTTTCTCGTTTTAATAACACAATAGATGGTTCGATTTTTGTGTTCTTTATTATGACAGTTGCTGCTGCAGAGGTAGCTGTAGGGTTAGCGATTATTGTTATGTTATATCGTCAAAAGCAGACTGTGCTAGTGAATGAATTAAACCAACTTAAGGGATAAGCATGGATACATTAACCAATCTATTAATTATTTTATTCCTGCCTTTGGTCACTTCGCTTTTGATTATAGCGTTAGGAAAGTATAGGAAACAATATTCACCTATAGTTGCTTTCTTAAGCTCGGTAGCTGTTTTAGGCTTATCTTATATCTTATTAAAGAATATGCCTGAATCCACTCACTTTTCTTGGGAATGGTTGGCATTTGGAGACTCTAAATTTTATATCGGAATTTTATTCGATAATATTGGGGCTACCATGTTAGCGATGGTTTCGATTGTAGCACTTTGTATTGTTACATTCAGTATAGGTTATATGTCAGAGGATGCTGCTAAGGGTCGATTTTTTGCTGGTGTAGCTTTCTTTATGTTTTCAATGACGGGAATCATTCTGTCCGATAACTTAATTATGATTTTCCTCTTTTGGGAATTAGTCGGCTTTAGCTCTTATTTATTGATCGGGCATTATTTCCAAAAGGAAGAGGCTAAATCAGCTTCAAAGAAAGCATTTATCGTCAATCGTGTTGGTGATTTCGGGTTCCTAATAGGAATTATTCTCACTTATTGGCAGTTCGGTACTACTGACTTGGGATTATTATCAATTAAAGCAGGTCTTGATCCCTCGCTTACGACTTCTTTTGTCGGATTTTTATTAATTTGTGGCTTCATCGGTAAATCGGCTCAATTTCCTTTGCATGTCTGGTTGCCTGACGCAATGGCGGGGCCTACACCGGTTTCGGCTTTGATACATGCGGCAACTATGGTAGCAGCAGGTATTTATCTGCTCATTCGTATAGATTTTATTCTCACTAGTGAAGTGCTTACCTTTATTGCTTATTCGGGAACTTTTGTTGCTTTATTTGCTGGGTTTTGTGCTTTTGCCCAAGATGACATCAAACGAATTTTAGCCTATTCAACCTTGTCTCAATTGGGCTATATGGCGGCAATTTTTGGTATGGGCTTTTCTGGAATTGCATTATTCCATCTGATTACTCACGCGTTTTTTAAAGCTCTGCTATTTTTGGGAGCGGGAGCAGTGATTCATGCCTGCCACCATGAACAATCTATTTTTAAAATGGGCGGACTTATTAAGAAAATGCCGATTACGGCAATTACTTTTATAATTGGAACATTAGCACTGTGTGGTGTCTATGGCTTCTCAGGATTTTATTCTAAAGACGCAATTTTGATAGCAGCGAATGATTACAATATCACATTATTTTATTTCTTAGTTTTTGGTGCTTTGATGACAGCTGGTTATATGGGGCGTTTGATCTGGATTGTTTTCTTTGGGAAAGCAAATTCTGAAGTGGCTTCTTCAGCTCATGAAGTTAATGCGGTTATGACGGTGCCTTTAATTGTATTGAGTATTTTTGCTGTTTTTGCAGGGCTCAATGTATACTGGCCATTCGAACTAGGGGCTTCGATTATTTCTGATTTAGATCACCTTCATCACCTTTCCAATTATAAAGAAATCCATAAATTGGTACTTATTCTAGGTTCATTGGCTTGGATAGCAGGTCTCGGTATCTCCTTGCTATTTTATGGTAGAGGTACAAGTGAGGATCGATTAGAGTTAAAATATCCCAGGGTGTTTGCCTTTCTAAAAGGTCGATTATGGATTGATGAAATTTATCAAATGTATTTGAGCAACATTCAGAGGCCTGTAGCTGAATTGTTATCTTTTGCTGATGAAGTGATTTTGCGAGGTATTATTGTTCGAGGGGGAGCTGGTTTAGTTGGAATCTTAGGAGTTGGCTTTCGTTTATTGCAAGTGGGTAAATTAAATAATTATGTCCTTTGGTTTTTTGTCGGCTTACTGCTCTTTTGGTTATACGGGATCGATTTATTTTAACGAATTTTTTCTATGATGTATTCACATTTGTTATTTAGTACTATTTGGATCCCTTTCATCTGCGGACTTATTTTTCTAGTCTTTGTTAAAGATGCTAAAACATTGGGGGTTCGTTTATTAGGTCTTTCTGGGGCAACTTTGCCCTTTATTTGTGCTTGGATTCTATATTTTAATTACGATTCATCTCTAGTAAATGCCTATAATTTTGAATTAATTTTGCCTACAGGTCTTGAATCTTTAGGTATATTTTTGCATCTCGGGCTCAATGGAATTTCCTTACCTTTATTTATCTTGTCCGCAACGGTGGGCTTATCCGCAATCGCTTATGCTTTATTTTCAAATGCAGAGCGATTGAATCTTTATGTGGGCTTACTCTTTTTAATGTTTAGTGGTTTAATGGGTACTTTCGCTTCTGTTGATTTATTCTTCTTTTACTTTTTTCATGAGTTCGCACTGATACCTACTTTTATAATGATTATGATTTGGGGTGGGGCTACACGTCATGCTGTATCTTTAGAGATGACGATTTATCTTACTTTAGGTGCATTGCTCTCTCTAATTGGACTTATTGCCTTATACCAACAAAGTGGGGCTGAAGCTTTTAATATGATTGCTTTGAAAGAGGCTTTGCTAGAGCAACCTATTTCAGAAGTTTTGCAGAATAATATTTTTGCGCTGTTACTTTTTGGATTTGGTATATTGGTATCCTTATTTCCTTTTCATACATGGGCTCCTAAAGGTTACGGGGCTGCTCCAACCGGGGCCGCTATGCTACACGCTGGAGTCCTTAAAAAATTTGGACTTTATGGGCTATTGCAGATTGCAATTCCTTTTTTGCCATCAGGTTCAGAAACATGGGGCTTTTGGCTGTTACTCTTAGGACTCGGCAATATTTTAGTGATCGGTTTAGTCACGCTTGCCCAAAAAGATCTCAAGCAGATGGTGGGTTATAGTTCAGTCATGCACATGGGCTATGCATTTATTGGATTGGGAACTTTTTCAATATTAGGTGCTGGAGGTGTATTACTTTTATTAGTCGCTCACGGATTATCTGTGGCATTATTATTTCTATTATCAACCTGTATTTATAAACGCTTCTCTACTTTTGATATGAACGAAATGGGTGGGCTTGGGCAGATAGCCCCTAACTTATCTGTCTTTTTTGCATTGGCTATTTTGGCAAGTATTGGTCTTCCAGGTTTTGCAAATTTTTGGGGAGAGTTTATCATATTTACCGCACTGGCAGAGTCTGAATCTACAAGATGGGTTTTCTATTTAGCTGTTTTAGGAATTATTATTTCAGCAGTATATGGCTTAAGAGCAGTTGGGAATATTGTATTTGGAGTTGTTAAAGAAAATGCGATTAATACTGAAGCCTCCTCTGGCGGGACAGGTGATATGAATCGAATCGAGAAATTTTCAGCCACAGTTTTATTGGGGAGTTTATTACTGATAGGAGTGTACCCTAAAGTATTCAGCGACTACTCAAATAAAACACTTCAAAGTTTATATTCTGATAATTCGATTTCGATGAATGATGGAAATATCGAAAGTTTAA
>CEOK01044549.1_pt1 | contig 11808 bp, 9 predicted proteins | sample 427001 | NCBI WGS metagenome assembly CEOK01 (sample SAMEA2591108, study PRJEB7988) | marine metagenome | isolation source: saline water (ENVO:00002010), including | reverse complement strand
AAAAAAAATTGAGTAAGCACTATTAAAATGAATGATAAAGTTTTACATATTCCAGTTTTGCTTGATGAGGTAATAAACGCACTATCTTTAACAAAAAACGAGGTTTATGTTGATGCAACTTTTGGTTTGGGAGGATATACCAAAGCTATTTTAAGCAATCAAAATTGTAAAGTTGTTGCAATTGATAGAGATCCTAATGCTAAAGTTTATGCAGATGTTTTAAAAAGAAGTTATGCAGATAGATTTTATTTTAAAAAAGGGAAATTTTCTGAACTAGGTACATTTTTAAAAGAACTTAAAATATACAAAGTTGCAGGAGTTGTTTTTGATCTTGGTGTCTCAAGTCCTCAATTAGATAACCAAGGTAGAGGTTTTTCTTTCAAGTTAGATGGCCCTCTTGATATGAGAATGTCATCTGAAGGCCCAACTGCAGAGGAATTTTTAAACGAAGTTGAAGAAGTAACTCTTGCCAATATAATTTATGAACTTGGAGACGAGGTGTATTCAAGAAGAATAGCCAAAAATATTATACATCAAAGATCAATTAATAAAATTAAAACGACAGGTCAACTTGCTGATATAGTTAGAAATGCCATACCCAAAAAGAAAAGTAAAATAGATCTAGCTACAAAAACGTTTCAAGCAATTCGTATATATTTAAATGACGAAATCAAAGAATTAGAAGAAGGATTAATAGCTGCAGAAAAAGTTTTATTACCAGAAGGTAGATTAGTTGTAGTTTCTTTCCATTCAATTGAAGACAAGATTGTAAAGAATTTCTTTTATAAATGTTTACGAAACAATTCCTTTTCAAGACATTTACCTGAGCGTCCAAAAGAAAATCCAAGTTTTGAAATATTAACAAAAAAACCTATTCTACCATCTGCAAAAGAGATTTGCATAAATAAAAGATCTAGATCTGCAAAATTACGAATTGCAAAACGTACACATTTTTCATCTATATTTGGAGAAATAGCATGATAAAGTATACATCTTCTTTGATTTTTTTTGTAATACTTTTTGCAGGGGTCTCGCTTTACCAAATCAAACATTTCATTACAAAAAAAGAAATAGAGCTCACACAAATTAAAAATAATATAAAGAGTGCTCAGTCAAATATAAATATTTTGAAAGCTGAGCTTAGTTATCTTAAACGTCCTGATAGAATAGAAAAAATTGCTTTAGATAAATTAGAGCTTAGAGAAGTTTTACCAACAGATATATGGAATTTAAATGATCTTGTAAGTGCAACTAGTACCTTCAGTAATGGTGAAAAAAAATGAAAATATTTGATTTTTTTAATCTAGATGTAAGAAAACAAAATCAATCCAAATTTCGTAAAATCAAATTATTAATTTGTAGTGTGATGTTAATAATGTCTTTTACTATTATTGGTTATAGAACAATATCACTTGCTAGCATAAACAAAAACAATGTTTCAAATAAAGTCTATGCAGAAATAGAAAATGAATCTATCCCAAAAAGTTTAAGAGGTAATATTTACGATAGAAATAATAAAATTCTAGCCACTACAATTAACACATTAAGTCTTAATGTAAATCCACAGGAAATTTTGAATATAGATCAAACAATTGCTAAACTAATAAAAATCTTTCCTCAATTAGAAGAAAAAGTTTTATATAAAAAATTAAATAGTAATAAAAAATTTATTAATTTGTTAAAAGAAATATCTCCTAGAGAATATGTGAGTCTGTTAAATGCAGGAATAGAGGGTTTAAAAATTGAAACTAAAAATAAAAGAATTTATCCTAATAACACACTAGCTGCTCATATTCTTGGCGCAACAGATATAGATGGCAATGGAATTGCCGGCATAGAGAAAAAGTTTGATAGTCAACTTCAAGATGGCAGCAATGTAACTCTTTCTATTCATAGTGGTATTCAGCATATAACTAGAACATTATTATTAGATCAAATAAAAAAATTTAAAGCTGAAGGCGGTGCTGGAATAATAATGAATGCAAAAAATGGTGAAGTGTTTTCTATAGTTTCACTTCCAGATTATAATGCGAATAATTACAACTCAATATTAAATTATAAACTTTTCAATAAAGCTACTAAAGGCATATATGAACTGGGGTCAACTTTAAAGTTAATTACGGCTGCTATTGCGTTTGATAGTAACTTAATAAATGAAAATGATGTTTTTGACGTCTCAAAACCATTAAAAGTTTCTTCTAGAATTATAAACGACTTTCATCCTCTAAATTATGCTATTAATATTCCAGAAGTAATTGTTCATTCAAGTAACATTGGTTCAGCAAAAATAGCTGAAAAATTTGGATCATCAACCCAATTAAAATATCTTAGATCACTCGGTTTATTAAGTATTCTTTCACTAGAAATACCTGAGTTAGGTAAACCTCAAGTGCTAATAGATAAAAAAGTTTTAAGCACAATGACAATTTCATATGGTCATGGAATCTCAATCACACCTATGCATCTAGCATCTGCAACCGCAACTATTGTTAATAGTGGAGCAAAGGTAAATCCAACATTAATAAAAGGAAAAACTGAGAAAAAAAACGAGGTTATTATTTCAAATAAAACTTCATTAAAAATGAAAAGTATTATGAGGCTGGTTGTAAGTAATAAATATGGCACTGCAAAAAAAGCAGAAGCACCCGGTTATCTAATTGGAGGGAAAACAGGCACAGCTGAAAAAATTAAGCCGTCTGGAGGATATTCTAAAAAAGAGAATATTGTAGCATTTACTGGTGCATTTCCAATGAATGATCCTGAATTTATAATAACTATCATGATTGACAATCCAAAAGGTCAAAAATTTTCCTTTGGGCATAGAACTGCTGGCTGGGTTGTTGCTCCTATTGTAAAAAAATTAGTAACAAGAGTCGCTCCAATTTTAGGAGTAAACCCTCAATTAGAAAGTTCATCAAAATTCTCTAATAACCTCTTAAATTACAAGATAAGGGGTAAAAATCACGGAGCAAATTTATAAAATGTTATTAAAAGATCTTATATCAAAGAATAAAATTTTATTTGATTTGCTTAAAAATGTTCCAGAAAAAATACTAAATCACAATGTGAATGGAATCTCAGGAAATAGTAAAAATGTCAAAAATGACTATGTTTTCGTTGCAATCAAAGGTATCCAGTTCAATGGATCAGATTTTATAAATGAAGCAAAAGAAAATGGTGCTTTTCTTATAATTACAGACAAATCTGAAGATAAAACTGTGATATCTACAAATGAAATATCAACAAGACTTGTTTATACCATACTTCTCGCTTCTTTTTATAATAAACAACCTAAAGAAATTATTGGAGTAACGGGCACTAATGGTAAAACCTCAACTGTTGAATTTTGTAGACAGTTATGGGTTCAAGCAGGATGGAAGGCAGCATCAATGGGTACCCTTGGTATAAAAATTGAGAATGGACTAAACAAAAGTTTTCTTAAATCTCCAAAACAAAATCTTACCACTTTTGATCCTGGTGAATTATACAAAGAATTATGTTCATTAGAACATCAGGAAATTTCACACTTAGCTCTAGAAGCATCATCCCATGGTCTAGATCAATTTAGACTTGATAGTGTAAAATTTACAGGTGCAATTTTCACAAACTTATCACACGATCATCTTGATTATCACAAAAATATTGAAAATTATTTTCATTGTAAAAAAAGACTTTTTACTGAGATACTTAAAAAAAATTCCTCTATAGCTATTAATATTGATGATGATTTCGGTAAAAGACTTTTTAATGAAATTAAAAACAACAGGCATATTATTGTAACATTTGGGAAAAGCTCTGATGCAGATGTTAAAATAATTTCTATAAAACAAAATGATCAAAATATTGATTTAGTTTTAGGGTATAAGAATAAAATTTATAATTCTACTATTGGAATGATTGGAGAATTTCAATTATATAACGTAGTCGCTGCTGCTTCTATTTGCATTGCATTAGGAATTGATGTAAATATTATATTTAAATCAATAAGTTATCTTAAACCTGCACGTGGAAGAATGGAAATAATTTCATCCACACATAATAACTCAATGATTATAATTGATTATGCGCACACTCCAGACGCTTTGCGATATGTTTTAAATTCAATTAGAGAAATAGCTAAAGAAAAAATAATTACCTTATTTGGTTGTGGTGGTGATCGGGATAAAGAAAAAAGAAAATCTATGGGAGAGCTTGCAAAAGAATTTTCTGATTTAGTAATAGTTACTGATGATAATCCCAGATCTGAATCTCCATCAAATATTAGAAAAGATATTTTAAAGGGCTGTCCAAATGCAAAGGAGATTCCGGATAGAAATAAAGCTATTAATTATGCTATTTCAAAATTACAGAAAAATGATTTTTTACTTATTGCTGGCAAAGGTCATGAAACTTCTCAAACAATTGGAATGGAAACACTTCCTTTTGATGACTATACAGTTGCAAAGGAAACTATCAAGAATATTGAAAAATCAAGGGAAGCTGACTAATGCCGTTATGGACAAAAAAAGACTTAATGTCTGCTTGTAAAGCATCAGATCCAACTTTAAATTTTCTTAATAGTTTTGAGAATATTCATGGAATAAGCATAGATGACAGAACTATTAAAAAAGGGGAATTATTTATAGCCCTCATTGGAGAAAATTTTGATGGTCACAATTTTGTTGAATCTGCAATATCAAAAGGTGCCTGCGGAGTTTTAGTGTCAAATATTGGATTAGCTAAAAAGTATAACGGATTATTTGTAATTGATACAAAAGAAGCATTAATTAATATTGGTAAATTTGCTAGAAACCGGTTTAATGGAACTACTATTGGAATTACTGGTAGTAGCGGCAAAACTAGTACTAATTACTTTTTATCAAATGCATTAAATCAATTTGGTAAAACTCACAAAACATTTGGGAATAACAATAATTTAATTGGACTTTCTTTAACATTGTCCAGATTACCCCATGATTTTAATTTTTGTGTTCTGGAGTTAGGAATGAATAATAGTGGTGAAATCAGAGAATTAACCAACATTGCCAAGCCTAATATTGCTGTAATCACTAATGTATCAAACTCTCATATACAAAATTTTAAAAATGAAAAAGAAATTGCTAGAGCAAAAAGTGAGATTTTCTTTGGGTTAGAAAAAGATGGTGTTGCAATTATAAACTCAGATAACGTTTGGAAAGATTTTTTAATTACTGAAGCAAAAAAAGTTAACGCTAAAATACATCTATTTGGTTACTCTAAAATTTCAAATACTCAAATTATAAAATTAGTTGCCGAAAATGAAGGATCAACAATTTGTTATGATAAAATAAAGAAATGGCATTTGAAATATTTAAATACAACGCAAGCTGAAAATGTTATTGCATCTATTTCTGTAATTAAGGAATTAAAACTCCCAATCAATAAAGTCACAAAAGCTTTAAGTAACTTAAAGCCTTTATCCGGTAGAGGTGAAAAACTTATAATTAATTTTGATAATGAACAAAAGACAATAATAATTGACGATAGTTATAATGCTAATCCTGCATCAATGAAGGCTGCTCTTTACAATTTTAATAATTTGAGAAAAAAATATCCTGAATTTGAAGCAGTGGTGATAATTGGCGATATGCTTGAGTTAGGCAATAGTGCAACAAAAATGCATTTAAATCTTGTCCCAATATTAAAAGAAATAAATCCAAGTTTGATTTTAACGTTAGGAAAATACACAAAAAAAATAAATGAAAAGTTAAATTTAACTATAAAATGTCATTCATATGTTGAAATCAATGAATTAATCAAGGACATAAAACAAATTATAAGACCTAATCAAATAGTTCTTTTAAAGGGTTCAAATGGGACTGGTTTATGGAAACTTGTACCAATTTTTAAAGATATTATTCAAGAGAACGCCAATGCTGCCTGATCTTTTATTAAATTATACTGACTTCTTTCAACCGTTTAATTTGTTTAACTATATCTCTTTTAGAACAATTGGCGCTCTCTTAACCGCATTATTAATAAGCTTTATTTTTGGTCCAAGTATTATATCTCTTTTGAAAAAAACCCAAAAAAAAGGGCAACCAATTCGAACTGACGGTCCAAAAAGTCATATCCTTTTCAAAGCGGGTACACCTACTATGGGAGGTTTATTGATACTATTAGCATTTTCTATTTCAACAATTTTGTGGGCTAGATTGGATAATCTATATATATGGATTGTACTGTTAGTAGCCATACTTTTTGGTGTAATTGGTCTTCTAGATGATTGGTTAAAAGTATCAAGAATGAATAGCAGTGGTTTAAAAAGCTATCAAAAAATTATTCCCCAGCTTTTTATAGCTTTTTTTGCAGCTTGGATGATTTCAGAAAGTACTTCAGAAAGTTTACAAAATACATTATCAATTCCCTTTTTAAAAGATAGTATCTTATATTTAGGAATTTTTTATATCCCATTTACAATCTTGGTCATTGTGGGTTCATCTAACGCTGTAAATTTGACTGATGGGCTAGATGGGTTAGCAATTGTGCCAGTAATGATAGCAGCAGGTTCATTTGCAGTAATAGCATATGTAGTAGGAAATATTAATTTCTCCAATTATTTACAATTGAACTATGTTCCAGGTGTTGGTGAAATAACAGTTTTACTAGGTGCAATTATAGGATCAGGACTAGGTTTCTTATGGTTTAATGCACCACCTGCAATGGTTTTTATGGGCGATACCGGTTCATTATCCCTAGGTGGAGTAATTGGTGTAACTGCATCAGCATCAAGACATGAATTGGTATTGATTATAATTGGAGGTCTTTTTGTATTAGAGACAGTGTCTGTAATTGTTCAAATTTTGTCATTTAAACTTACAGGTAAAAGAATATTTAGAATGGCGCCATTACACCATCATTTTGAACAAAAAGGATGGGCAGAATCTACAATAGTAATAAGGTTTTGGATTATTGCTGTAATTTTGGCTTTAATCGGCATTTCTTCACTTAAACTAAGGTAATAAATTGATAAGTATTAGTTGTTATGAAAACAAAGATGTTGGGATTTTAGGAGCTGGGTTATCGGGTATGGCTGCAGCTAAAATTCTTGTAAGTTCAAAAGCAAATATATTCATCTTTGATGATAAAAAAGAAAAGCCTGATTTTATTAATGATAATTGTTGGATAAATTACAAACTTTGGCCATGGGGAACCTTAACTGCATTAGTTGTAAGTCCAGGCATACCAATCAATGCAAAAAACAAACATCTAGCTATTAAACTTGCAATAAAAAATAAAATTAAAATCATAAATGAAATTGATTTATTTTTTCAAACTAAACCAGAAGCTAAAATAATTGGAATAACTGGTACTAATGGTAAATCGACAACAGTTGCGTTATTATTTCATATATTAAAATATAATAACATTAAATGTGTTATTGGTGGAAACTATGGCTTTCCTGCATGTGAAATTAAAGACCCTGGAAAGAATGGTATTATAATTCTAGAATTATCTAGTTATCAATTAGATGGCGCAAAAAAGTTAAGCCTAGATCTAGCTACAATAACAAATATAACTAAAGATCATCTGGATTACCACGAAACTTTTAAAAATTATAAATTTTCAAAGCTTAAAATCATAAATTTTTTAAAAGAAAACGGAACATTCATTTTAGACGCTAACAACAAACTTCTAAATAAAACAATAACTGAGAAAAATTTCAAATCTATAAATATAATTAAAATTAAAAAAAATGAAACTTACAATTATGTTAATGATAATGACTACTTACTAGGAGCTCATAATGCATCTAATAGCTCTATAGCTGTATCAATAGCTAAGCATCTTAATATAAACCCTGAAAAAATTAGCTTAGCCTTAAATAATTTCATAGGTTTACCCCACAGGATGGAACCTTTGTATACTTCAGATAGAATTAAAATAATAAATGACAGTAAATCTACCAATGGAGAATCTACTGCTGCCGCTCTAAAATCTTTTGATAATATTTTTTGGATTGCAGGAGGTCAACCTAAATCTGATGGTATTGGTGAGGCAAAAAATTTTTTAGATAAAGTAAAAGAAGTTTTTTTAATCGGTAAATCAACTAACTTTTTTTGTAAAGAAATTTTCAAATATAAAAAAGATTTAAAAATACATAATTGTTTATCATTAGAAAAAGCAACCAAACTTGCTTTTAAAAAAGCTGCAATTTCTAATTTAAAAAACTATGTGATTTTATTGTCTCCATCTGCAGCTAGTTTTGATCAATATATTAACTTTGAGGATAGAGGAAATAAATTTAAAGAAATAGTTAATCAACAACTGAAAGAAGGTTTAATAAAATGAACATTACTCGTTCAGACAGATCTAACCTTGCACTTTGGTGGTGGACAATAGATAGATATTTATTAAGTTCATTTTTTATATTAATGATGTTTGGAATATTTTTAGTAATGGCATCAAGCCAACATCTAGCAGAAAATTTAAATATTTCTTCACATCATTTTACGATAAGACACATTCTATATGGTGCCTTAAGCATTCCAATAATAATTTTCTTTTCGATATTAAATGAAAGACAAACAAAAATGATATGCATATTAGGTATAACAATTACAACATTACTACTTTTTGTTGTTTTATTTGATGGAGAGAAAATAAAAGGAGCGCAAAGATGGTTTTTCATTGGCGGTTTAAGTTTTCAACCAAGTGAAATAGGAAAACCATTATATGTAGTTTTTAATGCCTGGCTGTTATCTTTATGGGTTCAAAAAACTCAATTTTCTGGATGGATGTGGTCAATTGCATCAATAATTCTAATTTCATCATTATTATTATTACAGCCTGACTTAGGAATGACTATTATAATGTTGTTTACATGGGGTTTCCAGTTATTTATTACAGGAATACCATTAATTATTATTATATGCCTAATTATGGCTTTCCCAATATTTATGATTTTTTCATATCAACATTTTGATCATGTTAAAATAAGAATAGATAATTTCCTTGAAGGTAAAACGTATCAGATATCCAAATCTTTACAATCATTTGAGTCTGGTGGTTTTTGGGGGAAAGGTCCTGGTGAGGGATTTTATAAAAAATCTTTGCCAGATGCACACTCAGATTTTGTTTTTGCTGTGGCTGCCGAGGAATATGGCGCATTAATTTGTAGTGTTATAATTATAATATATGCCCTAATAATCATAAGATCATTTTACTATACAATGTATAATAATAATCTTTTTTATGTTTTAGCTTTAGGAGGCCTTGCTTTCCAATTAGGTTTTCAATCTTTGATCCACATGGCTAGTAATACAGACCTTATTCCTACTAAAGGAATGACATTACCGTTTTTATCTTATGGTGGCTCGTCTTTGTTAGCCTCTGCCATAACAGCAGGAATAATTTTATCTTTAACTAAAAAAAGTAAGCCCCTAGATCCACTCAGAAAAGAAATTTATGACATATAATAATTTAAAAAATTGCAAAAGAAAAAAAGTTCTAATGTTTGTTGCTGGTGGAACAGGAGGCCATATATATCCGTCATTGTCTCTAATTACCAAAATGAAAGATTTTAATTTTCTTATTTTTACTGATGAAAGAGGACGTGGATATTACGAAAATTATTTTATAAAAACTAAACTAAATTATAAGATTTTTTGTAATAAAGTCACAAGTCCTAGTAATAAAAAAATAATAAATAAAATAATTGCATTATTTCAACTTTTCGCGTCCTTAGTAAAATCATTATCTATTTTGGCAGTTCAAAAACCAGATATAGCCATTGGTTTTGGAGGTTATCCTACTGTAGCTCCAATGTTAGCAGCTAAATTTTTTTCCATTCCATCAATAATACACGAACAAAATGCAATAATTGGAAGAGGTAACAAATTACTAAGTAAAATCACAAATAAATTAGCTTTATCATTTGTAAAAACTAAAAAAATTGAAAATATTAAAAATATTATTTTTACCGGTAACCCAGTTAGAACAGAGTTTGAAGAAATTGGTAATAATTATCTTTATCAACAAACTTCTAAGAAATCTTTCACTATCTTAATCTACGGCGGAAGTCTTGGTGCTTCCTATTTTTCTAAAGAATTAACTTCTGTAATATGCTCACTTCCAGAAGAAATTAAAAATAGTATCAAGATTATACAGCAGGTAAGAATAGAAGATTTAGAAAATGTAAGAAATAATTATAAGACACACAAAATAGATGCAGAAGTCTCGACCTTTTTTCAAAATATTTTCAAAAAGTTTCAACTTTCACACTTAATAATTACTCGTTCAGGAGGATCATCAGTCGCTGAAATATTAGCCTCTTGTAGGCCTGCGATTTTTATTCCGTTACCAAATTCATTTGAAAATCATCAATTTGAAAATGCAAAATTTTTTGAAATAAATAAATGTGGATGGATTTTTGATCAAATTAAAAATAGCGAAAACGATTTACAAAATTTAATAAAAGATATTTTCAAAAATCAAAAAAAACTTATTTCTACAAGTAAAAAACTTAGAGATTTATCCAATAAATTATCAAATTTAAGAAAAGGAAAAACACCTTCAGACACACTGTCAGATTTAATTCTAGAAATGACACAAGATTCAAATAATGAAATGAGAATTTTATGTTAAAAAGTCCTGAAAATCTTGGAATTATTCACTTCATTGGTATTGGAGGAATTGGCATGAGCGGTATCGCAGAGATTTTACATCAATCTGGATATTATGTTCAAGGAAGTGATATAAATGAGAGCAATAATACTAATAGACTACAAAAGCTAGGTATTAAAGTCTATATCGGGCAAAAAAAAATAAATGTAAATAATGCTAAAATAATAGTTATTTCAACTGCAATTTCTGAAACAAATGAAGAATATGTTGCTGCAAAAAAGATGTTTCTCCCAATTGTGCATAGATCTGAAATGTTAGGTGAATTAATGCGTTTAAAGCAATCAATTGCTATAGCAGGAACTCATGGAAAAACTACAACTACATCCTTAATAGCTAAAATGGTTGAAGAAAATGGAATGGACCCAACCATCATAAATGGAGGTATTATTTCTTCACTAAATAGTAATGCACGACTTGGTAATGGCGAATGGATGGTTGTAGAAGCAGATGAAAGTGATGGTAGTTTTGCAAAATTAAATCCAACAGCTGCAATTATTACTAATATTGATTTAGAGCATTTAGATTATCATAAAAACGAAGATAATTTAGAAATCGCATTTTACAATTTTGTTTCATCGATACCATTTTATGGTTTTGTTTGTTTATGCATTGATAATCATCGAACACAAAAGTTGATATCAAAGTTAGAAAATAAAAAAGTTATAACTTATGGAGTATCCGCTAATGCAGATGTAAGAGCATCTAACATATTTTATGAAAATGATAAAATGAAATTTTCTTTAAATATTAGAAATAATAAAGAATTTGGAGAAAGTATTCATGAAATAGAATTTTCTATGATTGGAATGCATAATGTTCAAAATGCATTAGCAACAATTGCAACAGGAATAGAATTAAAAATTCCACTTGCGAAAATTAAAAATACATTAAAAAATTTTACTGGAGTACAGAGAAGATTTCAAAAAGTAGGGAATTATAAAAATACATCAATTATAGATGATTATGGACATCATCCTGTTGAAATAAATTCAGCATTATCTGCCGCTAGACTATTAACGCCTGAAACCAAAATAATAGCTATTTTCCAGCCCCACCGATATAGCAGACTAAGGGACTTGTTTGACGAATTCTGCAGCTCTTTTAACAACGCTGACACTGTTTTACTCCTCGATGTTTACGCAGCAGGGGAAAACCCAATAAAAA
>CEOK01192829.1_pt1 | contig 11816 bp, 12 predicted proteins | sample 427001 | NCBI WGS metagenome assembly CEOK01 (sample SAMEA2591108, study PRJEB7988) | marine metagenome | isolation source: saline water (ENVO:00002010), including | reverse complement strand
GGGGGGGAATTATTTATATTAAAAATAATAAAAAATTTTATATTACAAAAATTAATAATTATGGTCGTATTTGCAGGATAAATTATTATCCTGTGTTTATTTTTAATATTTTAAATTTCCAAAAGTTTTACAGGTCGTGATAAAAGAAAGAGCATGAAACTCATTAACCAAATAGAACCCCTAATAACAAAAAAAGATAAAATTGCTATATCTAGATATTTAAAAACAAATGGATGGATTACAGAGAATAAAGTTACTAAGAAGTTTGAGCAAAAATTCGCTAAAGTGGTAAATTCCAAATTTTCTGTTGCCTATCCTAATGGAACCCTAACAATATTATCAATAATTTTAGCTCTTGGAATTAAAAAAAATGATGAAGTGATAATTCCAAATTATACTATGGTGGCCACAGCTAATGCGGTAATTCTAGCAGGCGCTAAACCAATCTTGTGCGATATCTCAGATCAAAATTTATGCCTTGATGCAGAAAAAGTCCTCTCAAAAATTAATAAAAGAACTAAGGCCATTATTTATGTCACTCTTAATGGGAGATCGGGCGATATAGATAAAATCCAAAAAGTTTGTAATAAAAAAAAATTATATCTTATAGAAGACTCTGCACATTCAATTGGATCATATTCAAAAAATAAGCATCATGGAACCTTTGGAATAGCCTCATCATTTTCTCTAAGTATGCCCAAGCTTATTACGACTGGTCAAGGAGGATTTGTGGTCACTAATAATTCAAAGATATTTAAGAAGATAAAAGAATTAAAAAATTTTGGAAGAAAGACTGACGGAAATGATATTTATTTTTCAACTGGTTATAATTTTAAGTTTACTGATTTGCAGTCATCATTAGGATTAAGTCAACTTAATAACCTTTCTTATCGAGTTAGACAAAAAAAACTAATTTTTAAAAACTACTATAATGAACTCAAAGACATTAAAGAAATAAAAATGTTTAAATTTAATAAGAGTGAAACACCCTGGTTTATTGATATATATTTAAAAAATCCAAATAAATTAAAAAGTTATTTAAGAAAATTTAATATTATTACAAGAAATGTCTACCCACCTTTAAATACTCTAAAAATATTTAATTTTAAAGGGTCGCTTAAAACATCTGAATACTATTGCAGTAGAGGCCTTTGGTTACCAAGTTCAGTAAACTTAAGTATAAAAGATATAAAATTTATAACTAATAAAATTAAATATTTTATTAAAAATTATGCAAAAGATTAACTTTAATTATATTAATTCTTACTCAAATAAAAAGGGTTTACTTACAGGCGGTACAAGAAAAAAAAAAAAGAAACGACCTTTATTCTCGATTATAACTGTAAACCTAAATGATGATTTAGAAAGCACAATTCTTAGTATTAAATGTCAAAAATATAGAAATTTAATAGAACATATAATTATAGATGGTGGTTCCAGGAAAGGTTATTTAAGATTATTGAGGCATTATAATAGTAATATTGATTATTGGATTTCAGAAAAAGATAATGGAATATGGGATGCTAGCAATAAAGGAATAAAGCTAGCTAAGGGTAAATTTATAGGCTTATTAGATTCAGGAGATATTTTAAGCCATAATGCATCTGAAATTTTAAAAAAAATGCAAAATTCAAAAGCAAAATTAGATTGTCTTGTTGGAAGCGTTATGAGAGAACGTTTATTGTCTGGTTTCTATCCACAAAAAATAAGTACACATTTAAATATATTTCCTTCAAATTCAGGTGGTTTTTTTTTGAGTAAAAAAATGCAAAAAAAAATTGGTTTATTTGATGAAAAATATAGATGCTCCGCTGACTACGATTTAGTATACAAAATGATAAAATCCCAAAAATTTAATTATGTTTGTTCAAAAAAAAGTGAAATTTTATCAAAAAAAAACCCCGAAGGTTTTTCGTCAGAATATGGTTTTTTAAATCACTTAAATGAGGAATTTAAAATAAGAGTTAACGGTGGAGAGAGTATAATATATGTTTCTTTACTGATTGCTTTTAAAGTATTCAACAAATTGCTAAGTTTTCTTATTAAATTTGATGGTAATAAATTTGTGAAATACAAATATAAAAATATTGAAATATTAGAAATAAAAAAATTAAATAAATTTTATGAGCATATTCAGAAAAAAAAAAAATTTTCAAAAATTTAAGAATTATTTTAAAATTTTGATTAAACTAATTCTTAGGAAACCGTTAACATTTTATAAAGAAATTTTTGGCTTTTTTAATGATTATCATAAAATTAAAAAAAATTTGAAAGATACCGATTTTCAAATTTATCCCACTCATCCCTATCTTTTTGACAAAGATGATAAAGGACTTAAGTTAGAATATTTTCATTTACAAGATTTATGGGCATTTAAAAAAATTTCTGAAAATAAAATACTTACTTTAGTAGATGTTGGATCTAATCTAAGTTTTATAACGTATGCTTCAGCCCTAAGCAAAATACAATGTATAGATATTAGACAGCATAATATTTATTTAGATAATGTAGAATTTAAAATTGGAGACATAAATAAATTGCCATTCGATGATGCGACTGTCGATCACTTGTCTTCACTTTCTGTTATTGAACATATCGGCCTAGGAAGATATGGAGATAAAATAGATACTTTAGGTATGGAAAATTCTGTGAAGGAATTTTCTAGAGTCTTAAAAAAAAGTGGTAATTTGATCATTTCTTTTCCAATAGGAAAAAAAAATATTATTGAATTCAACGCTCATAGAATATGTAATTTAAGCTATGTAAAAAAATTATTCCAAAATTTTAATCTATTAGAAGAAACATATATTTTTAAAAGTAAATATAATTCTAGAAAAGAATTTGAAAACCAAAATGAGCCAGATGGCATAGGATGCTTTCATTTTACAAAAAAATAGCCCCTTAATGAAAAAAAGAAAAAAAATTATTTACATTGCTGAAGTTTCTTTAAATTCTAAATCTGCCTATCTTCAACAAGTATTAAAAATGTGTGATGCTTTTGCAATGGAAGGTCATCAGGTTTTATTATTTGTAATAAACTCAAAAAATATAAATTTTTCAATATTAAAAAGAAAATATTTATTAAAATCAAATTTTCAAATTAAACCAATTTTTGAAAATGTTGAGAAAATGAATTTAGTTTTAAGGTTAATATTTTCATTAAAAATTTTCTTTCAATTAAATATAAAAGATATTTATCTAATTTACTCAAGAAGCACCATTTCAAGTATAGTTTTATCATTACTAGGAAAAAAAAATTTACTAGAAATACACCAGATAACTACTGGTCCTACTAAATATTTATTCAATATATTAAAAACAAATTTTTTTATGAAAAAGATTTTTTTTGTATTAATTAATAAAAGATTAAATGATTATTATAATTTTAAAAAAAAAAAATTTACAGTTTTAGATGATGCAGTTGATTTAAAAGATTTTACGGGGCGGAGTAAGTCAAATATAAAAAAAAGTTGTGTATATACGGGTAGTCTTTTTCACGGTAAAGGTTTTGAAATTATTATTAATTTATCAAAAAAAATAGATACTGTTAATTTTTATGTATATGGAGATTTAAAAACTGCTAAATATAAACTTTTAGAAAAATGTAAAAAAATAAAGAATTTACATTTAATGGGCCATATATCTTATAATAAAATTCCACAAATCCTCAAATCTCATAAAATTATATTGATGCCCTATGGAAAAAAAGTAATGGGAAACCACAGTTCAGTGGATATTTCTAACCATATGTCCCCGTTAAAATTATTTGATTATTTAGCTGCTGGACAAATTATATTAGCCTCAAAGCATAAAAGTTATTCACATATAATTAAAAATAATTTTAATGCTTTTTTATGTGATATTAAAAATATTGAAGATTGGGTTAAAACTATAAAAAATATTCTCAAAAATAAAAAAAGATTCAATGAAATTAAAAAAAATTCGATTCTTACAGCAAGAAAATATACATGGCAAAAAAGAGTGCTTAATATAATAAAGTACTCTGAAAAGAATAAAATAAATTATGAAACTCTCTAAAAGTCAAAAAATATTATGAAAATTTTAATTACAGGATGCGCAGGATTTATAGGATTTCACCTATCTAAATATTTATTGAAAAAAAAACACTCAATATATGGAGTAGATAATTTAAATGATTATTATTCAGTAGAGTATAAGAGAGAACGTTTAAAAATATTGAAAAGATTTAAAAGTTTTAAATTTGATAAATCAGATATATCAGATTTTAAAAGAATAAAAAAAATTTTTGATAAAAATAAATTTAATTTGGTAATTAATCTTGCTGCCCAGGCTGGTGTTAGATACTCTATTTCTAATCCAAAAGAATATATTAAATCAAATATAGACGGATTTTCAAATATTTTAGAATTATGTAGATTGAAAAAAGTAAATAGATTTATTTATGCATCTTCCAGCTCTGTTTATGGTGATAAAAGAAATTTTCCAATTAAAGAGACAGAAAAATGTAATCCAAAAAATATTTATTCTTTAAGTAAAAGAAATAACGAAGAAATGGCAGAGATCTACTCTCAATACTATAATTTAAAAACTACTGGCTTAAGATTTTTCACAATTTATGGTGAATGGGGGAGGCCAGATATGCTTATTCTAAAGTACTTGCTCGCAATAAAAAATAAAAAAACGTTTAATTTAAATAACTATGGAAATCATGAAAGAGATTTTACTTATATAGATGATGCCATATTCATTTTAGATAAGTTAATAAATAAAAAACAATCTAAAAATTATGAAATATTTAATATCTGTTCTAACAAACCTATTAAACTTTCTTTAATACTAAAAGTGTTAAATGAAAATTTTTCTAAGCCAAAAATAAGGAAAAGAAAATTTCAATTAGCAGATGTGTTAAAGACCCACGGAGACAATAGAAAAATTAAAAAATTTATTAAATTTCATAATTTTACGGAAATTAAAATTGGTTTAAGTAAAGTTATAAAATGGGTAATTAAAAATGGTAGTATTTTAAAAAAGATTTAAGCAAATAGATAAATGAAAAAAAAAGTATTTTATTGGTCCCCACATATAAATCGTGAAGTTGCTACAGTTAAAGCAGTTTTAAATTCAGCCTATGGTTTAAAAAAATATAATAAAAATTTTGAACCAACAATCATAAATGCTTTTGGTGAATGGAATGAATTTTCAAACGATTTCAGCACAAAAGATATAAATACTAAAAAATTAATTGATCTAAAAAAAAAATTACCAATCAATGGTTACTTACAAAGTAGAATATTCTATATTTACTTTTCAATATTATCTATATTTCCTCTATATAAATTAATAAAAAATGAAAAACCTGATTATCTGATTATTCATTTAATTACTGTTCCTGTGTTAATTCTTGCAATTCTCTTTAAGTTTAAAACTAAATTTATATTAAGAATCTCGGGGTACCCAAAACTTAACATTTTAAGAAAATTATTTTGGAAATTAAGCTCAAAAAAGATATTTAAAGTATTTACACCTACAGAAGTAACAAAAAATCTTTTATTAAAAGAAAAAATCTTTAAAATAGATCAGACTTTTCTGCTCTCGGATCCAATAATTACAGTTAGAAAAATACCTCAACTTAAGAATTGTGAAATTGATAAAAACCTCAAGGATAAAAGTTTTATATTATCGATTGGCAGATTGACAAAACAAAAAAATTTTAAATTCTTAATTGATAATTTTTCTGAAATAAAAGAGATTTTTGGAGATACGAAACTTGTTATAATTGGATCAGGTGAGGAAAAAAAAGTACTGCAAAAAAAAATTCAAGATAAAAACTTAATACAAGATGTAATTTTAAAAGATTATACAAATAATATTTTTAACTATCTGAAGAATTCAAAAATGTTTGTAATGACTTCAGAGTGGGAGGATCCGGGTTTTGTTTTAGTTGAGGCGGCAGCTCTAAATAAACTAATTTTATCGAGTGATTGTTTAAGCGGTCCTGTGGAATTTGTAGGAGATAGTTGTGGTATTCTTTTTAAAAAAAACAATAAAGAAAGCTTTCAACAAAAAATGTCATATGCGATTAAAAATTTATCAACAAAGGAAATTTTTGAAAAAAAAATAAACGCAAAGTCAAAGATTAAACCATTTACAATTTTTGGACATCAAGCAAAATTAGCTAACCTTTTAGATTAGTATAGTTGAGACTTTACTAAATTATAATATTTTTCTAAATTGTAATTATAATCAAACCTTTTAAGTTTAGACTGGGCATATTTAAGTTTTTTTTTACATTTTTTTACGTTGTTTAGATAATAGATAATTTTATTTGCAAGCTGCTTATAATTCCTTGGATGAAACAATAAGCCACCTTTTCCATTAAGTAAAATTTCATTAGGTCCTGTTGGACAATTACTCGATATAACAAATTTATTTAAAACTAATGATTCCAAAAGTACATTTGGCAGACCTTCATAAATGGATGATAAAATAAATATATCCGCAGATTTTATATAAGGGTATGGATTATTTTGAAAATTAATAATTTTAACATTTTTGTTTAATTCGTTATGCTCAATAAATGTCTCAAGTTCTTTTTTTTTAATACCTCTTCCCAAAATTAATAATTTAAAACTTATTTTTTTTTTCAACAAGTTTAAACCCTTTAATAAGGTTATTTGATCTTTTTGATCGGTGAATCTCCCAACATTAATTATATTTAAAAATTTTTTCTTAAAAAATACGTTAACCTTTTTTTTTGATTTTTTTATAATTTTTTCCTTATCTAAGGGATTATATATACAAATTGTATCTAAATTAAATCGAGTTTTAAATTTGTTTTTAAAATCAATACTATTTACAACTATTTTATTAGCAAACTTAAAAATAGTCTTAAATAAAAAATATTTAATAATATTTTGAGACCAACCTTCGGGAGCAGTATTTGATCTAACAATTATTTTTATACCAAGTAGCTTGCATAACAATGTACAGTAGATGTTTCCCTGAAAGCAAAATACAATTGAATTTCTATTTTTGAAAATTTCTATTGATAAAACAATTAAACTAATAAAAAACTTTTTTCTTCTACCGATTGAATTCCAATAGTTACTTTTTAAAGAAATAAACTTTATCTTTTTATTAAACTTTTTTTTATAGGTATTTGAAAGAGTGATTAATGAAATACTTTTTATTTTTTTGGAAAGATAATTTGAAATTATAAATAAATTCTTTTCTACACCTCCTCCTTCTATTGAAGGCATAAAAATGATTAATCTTTTTTCTCTCATTCTTGAAATAATATAAATTTGATTTGTTTAATATTTGTATATATATATTTGATAATAAAAGATATTTATTTATCTATCAACAAATGAACACAAACAATCCTTTAGTATCTATTTTAATTGCAAATTATAATAATGAAAAGTTTTTATCAAGATCTATAAACTCTTGTTTAAATCAAACTTATACAAATTTTGAAATTATAGTTTTTGATGATAAGTCTACAGATAACTCAAAAAGTATACTTCAAAACTATGAGAAGAATGATAAAATAAAAATATTTTTCAATGACCAAGAAAAAAAAAATGTTCCTGCCCTCGATGCTGCAAACTCTTATTTTAAAGCCTTTAAAAAGTCAAATGGATCAATTATATCACTACTTGATAGTGATGATTATTTTGATAATAACAAAATTTTAAAAATAGTTGAGTTTTTTGAGAGAAGAAGAAGTAAAGATCTTGTTCAAAATTTACCATCAATTTCTCACTCAGGTAAATTTAAAAAGAAATTAAATAGAAATAACTTTTTAAGTTTTATGCCTTACTTTGCGCCAGAAAGTTGTATTTCTTTTAGAAGGAAATTTATGTCAGATTTTCTAGACTCTGATAATATATATTATAGTAAATATAATGATGTCTGGTTAGGATTTAGATTAGAAGTATTTGCCTATTATTGTTTACGTAAATTTGGTTCATTAAATAAGCATTTAACTTTTTATGAAAGTCTAGGTGAGTCAAAAAAATATTCCTTTTTTAAAAAAAACTGGATGAAAAGAAGAATGAATTCTTTTGAATTTTTAATAGAAATTTCATCAAAGAATAAAGATTATAGAAGTAATTTCGAGTATTATAGATCTAAGCATTTTGGATTATTTTATAAATTAGATTATACATTTACCAAACTATTGACAAAAATTTATAATTTTATATCAAAATGAAACAAAATATCCCTTTTAATAAACCTTATACTTTTAAGAGTGAACTTGGTTATATTAATCAAGTATTTAAAAAACAAAAATTTACTGATGGATATTTTCAACAAAAATGTGAAAAACTAATTAAAAGAAAAATAAATTCAAATTTTATAGCGCTTACACAAAGTTGTACGAGCGCATTAGAAATTATAATGCTTCTTATAAAATTAAAAAAAGATGATGAAGTAATAATGCCTTCATACACTTTCACCTCTACAGCGAATTCAGTTATCTTAAGAGGGGCAAAGCCTGTATTTGTAGACGTTAACCCAGTCGATATAAATTTAAATCCAAGATTAGTAGAAAAAAAAATTAATAAAAAAACAAAGGCTATAATATTAGTTCATTATGGCGGCAACTCATGTGACATGAATTCATTTTTAAAACTTAAAAAAAAATATAATTTGTATTTAATTGAGGATGCCGCCCATGCTTTTTTAGGAAAATACAAAAATAAATTTTTAGGAACTATTGGAGATTTTGGAGCATTTAGTTTCCACGAAACAAAAAATTTTGTAGGTGGTCAATGTGGAGCACTATCCATTAATAATTCAAATTATATTAATAGAGCAAAAATAATTTTAGATAAAGGAACTGATAGATCTTTAATAAGTGATAAAAAAAAATATTATTCATGGAAAGATATGGGATCTGAATACAGATCAGCTGAATTGCCAGCTGCACTACTTTTATCTCAATTAATTAAAAGTTCAAAAATAGAATCAGCTAGAAAAAGGTTTTGGAACTATTATGATAAAAATATTCTTTATAAAAAAAATAAAAAACTCTATGTAATAAAAAAAGATAACAAAAGCAAAAGTGCATATCATCTTTTTGCATTAATATTCAAAAATTTATCATTAAGGGAAAAATTTATAAATTTTATGAAAAAAAAAGGTATATTTTGTTATTTTCATTATTACCCGTTACATCTATCATCTTTTGGAAAAAAATTTGGAAAATATAAACTTCCCATTACAGAGAAAATTTATAATGGATTGGTTAGACTTCCATTATATCCAAGCCTAAAAAAATCAGAGATAAAAAGGATAGTTCTTGAGGTAAATAAATTTATAAAATGAAACTTGTAAGTATAATTGTTCCTTACTATAGAAAAAAACTTTTTTTTTTGAAATCAATTAACTCTGCATTAAAACAGACTTATTCAAATATAGAAATTATAATTATTTATGATGATGAAAATCAAGAAGATCTTAAATTTTTTAAAAAAAAATTTAAAAATTTAAAAAAAATTAAATTTATCATTAATAAAAAGAATTTGGGAGCTGGTTTGTCTCGCAACAAAGGTATCAAGAAAGCGAAAGGTAAATACATAGCTTTTTTAGATAGTGATGATCTATGGCATAAAAATAAATTACAAACACAGATAAAATTTATGCAACAAAATGATGTTACAATCTGCCATACATCTTATAGAATAATAGATAAATTTGACAAACCTGTAGGATTAAGAAAAATCAAAAAAAAATTACAATTTCAGGATTTGATCAAATCTTGCGATATAGGTCTTTCAACTGTTGTAATTAAAAGAAATATTCTTTCTAATAAATTTTTATTTCCGAATTTAAAAACTAAAGAAGATTACGTTTTGTGGCTAAATATAGCGAAAAATAATTATACTTTTTATGGTATAGACAAATTTTTAGTGAATTGGAGAAAATTAGATAACTCTCTTTCATCATCAATATCGCAAAAGATTTTGGATGGGTACAGGGTATATCACAATTTTATGAAATATAACTTTTTAATATCTCTATTGTTCTTATTGAGATTATCTATCAATTTTTTAATAAAAAGAATAAATTAGAACAATGTTAAATTATTTGTTTTTTTTAATCCCTTTAATTATTTTGATAACAAATTTTATATTTAAGAAAAAACTTTTTTTATGTAGTTATACAGGTAACAAACATCAAAAGTTCGCTAACATAGAAAATATACCTTTAACTGGTGGAATTTTTTTTTACCTATTTATTTTATTATTTTTTTTTGATGAATTGTTTTCCTATCATATTTTTTTATTTTTGATTTTTTTAATAGGAATTTTTTCTGATTTGAATTCCATTAAATCTGCAAATAAACGATTTTTGTTGCAAGCCTTTACGGTATTAATTTGTGTAGTATTTAACCAAATGTCCATTCAAAATACTGGTATAGATTTATTAGACAAAATTCTTTTTTATAAAGTATTTAATTATATTTTTTTAACATTCTGTATTTTAGTAATTATTAATGGCTCTAATTTTATTGATGGATTAAATACCTTAACTATTGGTTATTATATATCCTTAATTTTTATTATTTTTAAGTTAGATCTTTTTCAAATAATAGGATTTGAAACTTTTAAAATTATTTATCTTTTATTCATATTAGTTTTTATTTTTTTCATAAATTTTCTAAATAAAATGTTTTTAGGTGATAGTGGTTCATATTTATTAGGATTTGTTATAAGCATTTTACTTATAAGTCTTTACTCAAAATATAGTTATATTTCATCTTTCTTTGTAATCTTACTGTTATGGTATCCAGCATTTGAAAATTTATTTTCTATAATAAGGAAAATTTCTACCAAAAGATCTCCGCTAGCTCCAGATCAAAATCATCTCCATCAGCTATTTTTTCACTATTTGTATAAAAAATTTAATCTTGAAAAAAAATATTTAAATAGCATAACAGCAATAATTATTAATTCTTATAATCTACTTATTTTTTATATAGCCTCTAATTATATATTTAATTCTCAAATTCAAATTATGATAATTATAATTAATATATTTATTTATTCTGGTTTATATTATAGATTGTTTAATTATAAGTATGGCAAGTTTCTTAATTAAAAAAAAGAAATAACATATGAGATAGTATCAAAAGGCCATCCTTAAAAGCATTAACTTTCTTTTTTCCAGCAATTCGTTTTTTCTCATGTGCTGTAATTGTGCATAAATTAAGACCTTTTTTTTTTGCTTTAATCGGAAGTTCTACACAAAATCTAAAATCGTCTTGATTTAAATTCAATTCTTGAACTTCCTTAGTTTTACCTAAAACAAATGTATATAGAATATCTGTGATATTTAGAGAAAAAAAAATTTTGCCAATTAAAGTAAATACTTTATTACCAATCCATGTTACAATTGTATCATCATCGCTTTTGCTATTTTTTTCGTACCTTGATGCAAAAATGATATCACAATCAGAATTTGAAATTTTTTCTAGCATTATATCAATCTCATTTATCTCCATAGAACCGTCAGCATTAAAGATACAAAAATATTCAGTTTGAGAGCTGATAATGCCTTCAATCAATGCATTGCCAAATCCTTTTTTTGATTGATAAACAATCCTACAATTTTTTTCTCTGATTGAATTTATTGTTTCTGTGTCAGATTTTTCAAGAACAACACAAACGTCATAACTTTTACCAATAAATTGGTCTAAAACTACCGGCAAAGACTCCGATTCATATTTTGCAGGTATTACAATAGTTAAATTGGTCATATAAATTAATTGATTTTGTATAGCATTTATATTGAAAATTATATAGTGCTTTAAAACTAACTAA
>CEOK01157702.1_pt1 | contig 11816 bp, 12 predicted proteins | sample 427001 | NCBI WGS metagenome assembly CEOK01 (sample SAMEA2591108, study PRJEB7988) | marine metagenome | isolation source: saline water (ENVO:00002010), including | reverse complement strand
CCGCCGCCTGCTTGTGATCATCAGAGATGTGAATCATAACGAGGCCTTGATTTGCTTCACGGTCGGCGCGCTTTTCGGAAACCTGTTGTCCCTTTTTGCGTAGAAATTCTACCGCTGCATCCATATCACCGTTGGTTTCGGTGAGGGCTTTTTTACAATCCATCATGCCAGCGCCGGTCATTTCGCGCAATTTGGCCACGTCTTTTGCAGAAATACTCATGAGTTTGTTCTTCGTATGGGGTTCAAAGTTTTATGAAGATAAGTTAAGCTTCTTTCGCTGAATCTTTATCAGCCTCTTTGCCTTTTGACGCTTCTTTCGCCTCAGTTTTTGGAGCGTCTTTTGAAGCAGTCTCTTTTGCTGCAGCTGGTTTTGCTGCATCGCTCTTCACTTCAGGCTTTGCTTCTCTCTTAGCAGCTGGTTTGGCCGCAGCCGCTGGTTTAGCTGGTCCCTTGTTTCCTTCAGGCTTGCGCGTGCGACGCTTTCGGGTCTTGGCAGCAGGAGAATCTTTCGCCTCTGCTTCTGCTTTGCCTTGACTCTCTAACAAGGATTGCTCCGCTAATTCTTCTTCTTCACGTGCTTGGCGCTCAGCCATTCCTTCTAAAATCGCATCCGCAATGTTTGAGGTAATCAACTGAATGGTTCTAGCTGAGTCGTCATTGCAGGGAATAATAAAGTCTGGAATATCTGGATCACTGTTGGTGTCGGCCAATGCAATGATGGGGATGTTCAACTTCACAGCCTCGTTCACAGCAATACTTTCTTTGACGGTGTCGACCACAAATACCGCACCGGGAACACGGTTCATGGTCGCGATTCCACCAAGGGTTGCTTCCAACTTCGTGTACTCACGCTCACGCATGAGACGCTCTTTTTTCGTCAAATTCTCAAATGTGCCATCGTTGCGTTGTGACTCAATATCCTGCATGCGCCCGATGCTTCGCTTGACCGTCTCAAAGTTTGTCAACATTCCACCCAACCAGCGATTTGTCACAAAGGGCATACCACAGCGAATCGCTTCGGTTTTGATGATCTCACGGGACTGTTTTTTTGTCCCTACAAATAAAATGGTCTTCCCAGAAGCGGTAAGGTTCTTGACCTGCTCTAGGGCATCTTTCAAAAATACTTCGGTCTTCTTGAGGTCAATGATGTGAATCCCATTGCGCTGCATGAAGATAAATTCCTTCATTTTTGGATTCCAGCGGCGGGTAAGGTGTCCGAAATGGGCTCCGGACTTAAGTAGTTCGTCGACTGACGCGTGCTTTTGCATAGTATGTTGGTTTTGAGTTATGCCTCTACTTGGGTCATCCATTGTGCTAACCCAAACTTTTGCTCAGGCACCCAGCACGCAGTCACCAAGTATGTGTGGTTTGGTTGATTATCGTTTGGAGAACTGGAAACGTTTACGCGCTTTTGGCTGCCCGTATTTTTTCCGCTCGACCATACGATCATCACGTGTTAAAAGTTCTTTTTGCTTAAGCTGAGTATGAAATTCGCCGTCGGTCACTCCGTCGACCGCACGTGCAAGAGCATGCTGAATGGCACCGGCTTGGCTACTGACTCCGCCTCCTTTTACATTCACTTTAATGTCATATTTGCTTTCAGTCTCAGTCAAACGAAGCGGCAAAAGGGCCACGTTCACATTGGCTTGAGTCAGTAAATATTCTTCAGGGGTTTTGCCATTAATGAAAATAGAGCCTTTGCCATCTTTGATGTAGAGGCGAGCTGTGGAGGTCTTACGTCTTCCGACGAATGATTGCTGTTCCATTCAGAAATTAGTTTTCAACTTTCTTGGGTTGCTGTGCAGTATGTGGGTGAACACTTCCTGCATAGACACGAACGTTGGTCATTAGCTTGCGGCCTAAACGATTTTTTGGAAGCATGCCTTTGACAGCTTTGAGGATCACCTTTGAGGGATCTTTTTCCATCAAGTCTGATGCTTTTGTGAAGCGGTCACCACCAGGATATCCTGTATGATGGAAATACTCTTTTTGAGCAAGCTTGTTGCCAGTCAATACGACTTTGTCCGCATTAATCACGACCACATTATCGCCAGTATCCATATGTGGCGTGTATTCGGGCTTATTTTTTCCCTTTAGGATGGATGCGATTTCCGTAGAAACTCTTCCTAAGGGTTTGTCTGCTGCATCTACAATGACCCAATCCTTTTGGATGTCTGATGGCTTTGCAGAAAACGTTTTATTTGACGTAGTATTCACTGACACAATGCTTTAAGTTCGTAGTCTGTAGCTTCGATGATGCTTTCATTAGCTTTTGAAGCTAGCCCAATAAAGTAGGCGTTTTTGTGGGAAACATCAACACTGAAGTTTCTTCAAAGTATACGGGTGCAGAGCTCCTTGAATTCTCTTATTTTTCATGCTCCTTAGAGCAAAGGCATTACGCGCATTGCTCTACTCTTTATCATCGGGATTCAAGCTAATTATATGTCAGCTAATCACATGTCTCATAATCACATGTCCAAGACACACCCTTTTTCATCTGTCATTCAAACTCTCCCCACCTCTGGCTCTACCTTATATAGTGTGCCTGCGCTCAAAGAGTATGGGTTTGATCAGGTCGACCGATTGCCATTTTCTATTAAAGTTCTCTTGGAAGCGGTCCTTAGAGAACTCGATGGGTTTGAAGTGACCGAAGAAGATGTTCGCAGGTTAGCAACCTATAATGCAGCGTCCCCTCAGGGAGAAATCCCGTTTAAACCGTCTCGTGTGGTGCTCCAAGATTTTACAGGGGTACCCGCAGTGGTGGATCTTGCAGCCCTGCGATCTGCACTTGAGCGCATGGGTGGCGACCCAGAAAAAATCAACCCAAAAGTCCCTGTCGACTTGGTGATTGATCACTCAGTGCAGGTCGATATGTTTGGTCAAGAGTATGCTCTCATGCATAATGTTGAGAGAGAAATGGAGCGTAACCGTGAGCGATATGAGTTCCTGAAATGGGGGCAAAAAGCGTTTAAAAATTTCCGTGTGGTCCCTCCGGGACGTGGAATTGTGCACCAAGTGAACCTCGAATTTTTGGCCAAAGGGGTGTTTACCAAAGAGGGAGAAGATGGTACCGTTGCGTATCCTGACACACTGGTGGGGACGGACTCTCACACAACCATGATTAATGGTCTAGGTGTTCTTGGTTGGGGTGTGGGAGGTATTGAAGCCGAAGCAGCCATGCTCGGACAGCCGATTTACATGCTTGTTCCAGAAGTCATTGGTGTGAAACTCACAGGATCGTTAAGAGAGGGAATCACCGCGACCGATTTGACGCTCACCATCACCCAAATGCTACGACGCCATGGTGTTGTAGGGAAATTTGTGGAGTTTTATGGCTCGGGCCTCAGCTCGATGTCTCTTCCTGACCGAGCAACGATTGCAAATATGGCTCCTGAATATGGAGCGACAATGGGCTTTTTCCCAGTTGATGATGAGACGATTCGCTATATGGAGCGGACAGGACGTGATGCTCAAAACACTGAATTGGTGCGTGAGTATATGAAAGCACAGGGGTTATACCGTACCGATGATACTCCAGATCCTGTCTTTACCGAGACGCTAGAGCTTGATCTTGGGACGGTACAAACGTCGTTGGCAGGACCAAAACGCCCACAGGATCGTATTGTATTATCCCATCTCAAAGAGACCTTTCAAAATTCGTTGACCAGTGATGATCAAACGATGGGCTTCAACCTCACACAAGAGAAGCTCGCGAGCAAAGGACTCATCAAAAACGGAACAACTCAAGAGCTTAAGCATGGTGACGTGGTGATCGCAGCCATAACAAGTTGCACCAATACATCCAATCCCTCAGTGATGTTGGGTGCTGGACTCGTAGCTAAACATGCTGTGGAGAAAGGGCTCAAGGTGCCATCGTATGTCAAAACATCACTCGCTCCTGGCTCCCGCGTTGTGACGGATTATTTAGATGAAGCCGGTCTCACGCCTTATCTAGATCAACTTGGATTTAACCTTGTGGGATATGGCTGCACAACCTGTATTGGAAACTCAGGCCCTCTTCCAGCGCCAGTTGAGACGGCCATTCGAGAGGGAGATCTTGTAGTTGCGGGTGTCCTTTCTGGCAACCGAAACTTTGAAGGGCGTATTCACCCATGGGTTAAAGCAAACTTCCTTGCTTCGCCACCACTTGTGGTAGCCTATGCCATTGCTGGTCGTGTGGATATCGACTTGGAGCACGAGCCATTGGGTCAAGACAAGGATGGTAACGATGTCTACTTGAAAGATCTATGGCCTTCCTCTGCTGAAATTAGGGGAATGATGGATGAAGCCATTCGCCCAGATGTATTTAATCGTCTGTATGCGGATGTCTTTGATTCTGAGGCTTGGGATACGATTCCAGTAACGGGTGGGCAGTTATACGAATGGAAAGAGGAGTCTACCTACATCCAAGAACCCCCATTTTTTACCGGTTTAACGCAGGAGGTCAATCCCATTACACCGATTGAAGGAGCCAGAGTGTTGGTTCATGCGGGGGACTCCATCACCACCGATCATATTTCACCTGCCGGAAACATCAAAACCGATAGCCCGGTAGGACAGTATCTCACGGAAGCGGGTGTCCAGGTATCGGAATTCAACTCCTATGGCTCACGTCGTGGGAATGACCGCGTAATGACAAGAGGCACCTTTGCCAATGTGCGGTTCCAAAATCGTTTAGGCCAAGGGCAGGAAGGGGGATACACCACGTATCACCCCACCGGTGATGTGACATCCATCTATGAGGCCTCCATGAAATATCAGGAGGCGGGAACACGTTTGATTGCATTGGCAGGGACAGAGTATGGCACGGGATCGTCTCGAGATTGGGCTGCGAAAGGGACGCTGTTGCTTGGCGTCAAAGCGGTCATCGCGACCTCATTTGAGCGCATTCACCGGTCGAATCTTGTAGGTATGGGGGTTCTGCCTCTTCAATTTGCCGAAGGTGAATCTTCAGACGCTCTAGGGCTAGATGGGTCAGAAACCTTTACAATCCATGTGGATGAGTCGTTAACCCCTCGATCTATGGTCAAAGTAGACGCCGTTCATCCAAATGGAAAAACGACCTCCTTTGAGACGCTTTGTCGCATCGATACCCCCGTAGAGATCGAGTATTATCGCAACGGAGGCATCCTGCATAAAGTATTACGCGATGTCGCAGCCGAGGCGTAAGCGGTCATGAGACGGTACCCATCCTCTACCCATAACGTCGAGGAGTATTAGCCGAGGAACATCAGCGAATCGAATTATGCTAGTAGCTCAGCGGTCGTTGTAATCTCTGCACCATAGATTCCTTTTAGATAATCTAGTGCAGCTTGTTTGCGGACCTCTACGGGCACATCTGATAAAGGCTCAAATACCGTGGTTGCATCAGAAGGAACCACCACGTCAAGTCCTCGTACAAACGCATCATAGGTCGAGTGCCTCACACAGCAATCAGTGTGTTGACCCACAATGACCAATTTTTGCAGTCCATAGACTTTACAAACGGAATCCATATCGGTCTCAGTGAAGACAGAATAATATCTCTTGTTGATAATCTCATCCCCTTCGGCGGGTGCTAGGTCGTCTATCACCTCCGCTGCTTTTGTGCCTGCCACAGCGTGCTCTCCAAAGACTTTAAACTCCAAATCGCCTGGTTTGTGAGCATCATTGCCATAAATCACCACCCAATCATCATCTTTGCGAGCTTTTTCAATGAGTTGTTGGATAGGTTTGACGATGTCATGGGCGGCAGAATTCCCAAGGACACCGTCCTGAAAATCATTTAGCATATCAATAATTACAAGACCCGTTTTCATAAGTACTCCGTTGTTAGCTGGTTTATAGATGATTCTCGGAGAATATCGCCTTTTTTCCTACGCCATGCTGGCATCTTTCTTGCGAATCGTTGACATGGTGAGGTGATGGAACCGCGTGACATGGACAATAGCCGCAACGGTTAAGCCAATCACAAGCCCTGTCCACATCCCTTGCCCTCCGTATCCTAGGGTAATGCCAAGGTAGATGCTCAATGGGATTCCCGTTAATCCATACGCAATCAGGTTAAAGACCATGGGTATTTGTGTGTCTTTCATACCTCTTAGCGCTCCAATCGCACTAATCTGTACCCCATCGGACAATTGGAAAATAGCCGCAATGCCCAGAAGCTTTAGTGCACCCTCTACCACGTCGGGGTCATCGGTGTAAATGGCGATAATCCACTCGGGAAACAGAAGCATGATCATGGCAAACACCGCCATACATGAGGTGCTTACCACCACACCCATCCACCCTCTAAATCGAGCTTCTCGCACCTGACCTCGACCCATCGATTGACCAATTCGGGCTGTTTGAGCAATCGACAAACCAAAGGGGATCATAAAGGTGAGGGACGCAAAATTGATTGCGACTTGGTGTGAGGCAACAGCGATGGTGCCCAGCGTCCCCATCATTAAACTGACAAGGGCAAACATCGTCACTTCAAGAGAACCACTAACCCCAATGGGGACACCTAACGAAAGCATCTCTTTGATGGACTTTGGGTCGGGTAAGCGAAAGGTGCTAAAGATGGCAAACCGTTTGTAGGGTTTAATAGCCCCAGTAAAGATCATCATCCCAAGCCACATGGCTGTGTAGACAATTGCGCTTGCATATCCGGTGCCAATAGCGCCGAGTCCAGGCACAGGACCAAATCCAAACATCAAGACGTAGTTTGCGGGAATATTGATCAGAGCCCCAGCAAGGGCAATAAACATGGCGGGCCTCACATTGGATAACCCTTCATTGAAACTTCGGTAACAAACGTAGGCATAAAGTGGAAATACACCCCAAGAGATAGCTTTGAGATACCCCATGGCCAATGGGATAATTTCTGCTTCGACATTCATCCATTGCATTACAAAATCAAGATTTCGTATGATGAAAAAACTCAAGAGTGCAAAGAGTTGGCTGAGCCAAAGGGCTTGGCGTAGGTTTTTCCCGATGAGATGAAATTTCCTGGCACCAAGGTTATGTGCTACGATGGGATTGACCACGATCAGCGTGCCCATCGAAATCACCATTAAGGGGAGGAAGGAGCTGGCTCCCACAGCAATCGCACCAAGGTCAAGTGCCGAAATTCGGCCCGCCATGACGGTGTCGACAAAGCTCATCGACATTTGCAGGAGTTGTGTAGCAATCACTGGCGCGCCAAAATAGAGGGTGCGTTTGGCTTCAGTCCACATGGACGAGGGAGTCCAGTAACTAGCTATCATGGAGAACCTTCACAAAAATGAGATGAATGAATCGCAGACTTAGGCAGGTTGCTCAAATCGCTCGGCGTCGTTCCACATCCGTTCGATTCCGTAATAGTGCCTTTTTTCTTCGGTGAAGATATGGACCACAATCGTAACATAATCCAGAATTATCCAAGTACGACCCGAAACACCCTCTTTTTTCCACGCTTTTTCGCCTGTTTTCTTGCGCACTTCTTCTTGGACATGGTCTGCGAGTGCTTTGACTTGTGTGTCAGACGTTCCGTGACAAACCACAAGGGTGTCAGCAACTTCGGAGAGTCCCTTTAGATTGAGGACAACAATGTCCCGACCTTTTTTATCATCTAAGGCATCTACGATTGCTTGTGTGAGTGAGTCTAAGGTCATTAACGACGTTCAAGATTAAGGGATTCATAGTCTCGGCCAACCAGCACCGTCACATCAAGGTAATAATCTGCGGACTCTTCTATGAGAATTCGATCGGCCGAAAGCCCAAGGCCTCGAGCAACACGCTCTGCACTCTTTACATCCCCTCCATTGCGCGCCAGAACTACGGTTTGCTCGACATCAAAGACATCAAAATTCCCTATTTCAACCACGTCAAAGCCAAGTTGCCGAAGCGATGAGGTGACGGCATTGGCGGCACCTTCGATGCCCCCACCGTTGAGCACTTCCACCTGAATCACATTCCCGATGAGTGCCTGTTCTGAACGTTTAGCTCGCTCTACGTCAATACGTGGGACCAAAAAACGAATAACAAGTGCACTAAGTAATAGGACAAAAAGAAACGTAAAGACGGTGAGTCCTACCGTTACCCAAGGTGATGACGATGATGTAGGGGATTTGCTCTGTTCGCTCATTCAGCGCTGTTGCTGCGTAGCCATGATTTCACAGCCATATTACCACCAAGGATGTACTGCCCTTTGTGAGCCAAAACCACTTGTACCAAAACCCCGATCAAAAGATCTGCCACCCAGTCCATAAGGGTTTGCACCATAATTAGCACCATATCCGTATGGACCATATGCGCTGTACGGGCGCTGGGAAAATTCTACGGAGATCATGGCTTTGTCAGAGATCTGATAGTTAAGTCTTGCATAATCGACTTGAAAACGACCCTCAAGCCCATTGCTTTGTTGCGCGCTGGCGAACGGACTCATGCCAAATGGGGAGTGCAAAAATGAGAGTGACATTTCTCCAGTGAATCGATCTGTGAATTGGAACTGTGTGCGGTTTGTGTACGCATTCAAATTCATGGTTTGACCGCCAAATGTCCCAAAGTTTGCAGAGTAGGAGTGGGACATCGTCATGGGAATCAAATTCATCCAACTGCCTACCGCACCAAGGGGTTTAGAAGAAGTTGAGGCCTCAATGCTAGTCACTTGGGGAGGTGCCATAAGATCTGAGCGCAGCTGTGCATACGCGGTCGAGCTAACTAGCATGACGAATACCACTACACTGGCAATATTGCGAGATTTCGAAAGTAGACTTTGTAAAGATGTTGTCATGCTCATTTGTCCTTGCTAAATACGTATACTGGTTTGAAGAGAGTTGATCGGGTCTTGCACGTGTATCCATGACTCGGATCAACAATCCATTAACTTGCAGTCAGGACGTTTATTGTGTAACTTTCGCGGCTAAATTTGTGCAAATTTCCCGCCAATATCCCATCTGAATGAAACTTACTGATTTCCGTTATGATTTGGAAAGCATCATTGTACCCGATGTCCCGGTTACACCTAGAGATGCATCCAAGCTTATGGTCTTAAACCGTAAAGACCAGTCCATTAAACATGCAAAATTCTCTGATCTACCGAAATACCTTTCGCCAGAGGATATGATTGTTTTTAATAACACAAAGGTATTTCCAGCGCGTCTGAACGGCACAAAGGAAAAAACAGAAGCTGATATCGAGGTTTTTTTGCTCCGTGAACTCATGCCAGAGAACAAACTTTGGGATGTGTTGGTGGAACCTGCTCGAAAAATTCGGATTGGCAACAAATTATACTTTGGCGAAGACCTCATGGCAGAGGTGGTGGACAATACCACATCGAGAGGCCGTACGATTCGATTTCTGTTTAATGGACCTAACGAAGAATTGTATGAGAAATTAGACGAAATCGGCGCGATGCCTTTGCCACCTTACATCGAACGAGAGCCCGTAGAAGAGGACAAGGAGCGCTATCAAACCATCTTTGCGACAGAGCGTGGAGCGGTTGCAGCCCCCACGGCTGCGATGCATTTCACGCCGAAGCTTGTGAAATCAATCGAGAAAAAAGGAATCGACATGTACCCTATCACGCTTCACATTGGCTGGGGCACCTATCGTCAAGTGGAGGTGGAGGATTTGACAAAGCATAGGATGGATTCGGAAAACTATTTCATTAGTAAGGAGACCTCTGCCGCGGTCAATGACGCTAAGCGTAATCGTGAAGGACGTGTGATTGCATGTGGCTCGACGGTCGTTCGTACCATTGAGACGAGCGTAATGGCGAGTGGAATGTCGAAACCAGGCACGGGTTGGACTGATAAATTCATTTATCCACCTTATGAGTTCAAACTCACTGAGGGTTTAATTACCAATTTTCATGCTCCTGAGTCTACGCTATTAATGATGTCAGCCGCGTTTGCTGGCTATGACTTCTTAATGGAAGCCTATGAAGAGGCGAAGAAAAAGGATTATCGCTTCCTCTCTTTTGGCGATGCCATGTTGATTCTTTAATGCCGCGGCATGGGTGCTGAGTCGAATCGTTCACGGTTTGCACTAATACTCCCGGCAGCTGGAAGCGGTCAGCGGCTTGGTGAATCAATCCCAAAGCCATTTTTATCGATAGCAGGACGCACGATTCTTGAGCACACCCTGCAACCGTTTGTCGATACCGGAGCCCTTGTCCATGTGGTGATTCCTACAGAAAAAAACTATATCAAAACGGCGCGAGAAAGGGTCATTACCTCCTTTTCACACCTCTCTGTTGAGGTGATCGAAGGGGGATCGGAGCGTCAGTATTCCATTGAAAAAGGGTTGGATGCCATGAAAGCCGCTGGAATTGATGCCAAGTGGGTCGCTGTGCATGATGCCGTGCGACCCTTCATCACGGTGGACGAGATCCAGCGATGTCTCGATGCAGCGGTGAAGTTTGGAGCTGCGATTGTCGCGGTCCCGGCGAAAGACACCATTAAAATGGTGGACTTAGACAAAATGGTGGATCAAGGCGATAGTGCCGGAAATCAAGACACGTATCGCATTAAACATACACCCAATCGGGCGACTTGTTGGCAAGCTCAAACACCTCAAATATTTGATTCGACGATCCTAAAGAAAGCCTATGAGCAGGCTCGTGAGACTTCGGCGGTAGGCACCGATGATGCATCTCTTGTCGAGGCCCTTGGCCACGATGTTTACATTGTGGAGGGTAGGCGTGAAAATTTCAAAATCACCTACCCAATCGACTTAACTCTCACACGCTGGTTAATGGAAGGCGAGAATGCATAAAAAGGGGCTCACACCACGCATTGGTTTTGGTTATGACGTTCATGCGTTTGTAGAGGGGCGGCCTTGTATTCTTGGTGGTGTCGAAATTCCACATACAAAAGGTCTTTTGGGTCATTCCGATGCCGATGCTCTTTTGCATGCTATTACTGACGCCATCCTTGGTGCATTGGCTCTTGGTGATATTGGCACCCACTTTCCAGATTCGGATCCTGCTTGGAAAGACGCAGATAGCAAGGATTTACTGCGAAGCGTGATGATGATGGTCCGTAAAAAGGGATGGGACATTGGAAATGTGGACGCAACCGTAGTGACGGAAGAGCCAAAGCTTAATCCATGGTTAGAGAAAATACGCACATCGATTGCCGATGTTTTGGAGTGTTCAGTAGATCAAATTTCGGTCAAAGCTACAACCCAAGAAAAGATGGGTTTTGTGGGAGAGAGTAAAGGGTTGGCTGTGCACGCTGTTGCGTTACTGACCGCTTGATTTTGATCACATTCCTCACATTGACTTTCTCGTTTTTGAACGCTATTTTAACTGTCTTTCGCTTTATGTGAAATTTTGTGTGCCAGTGTAGCTCAGTTGGTAGAGCAGCGGTTTTGTAAACCGCCGGTCGTCGGTTCGAATCCGGCCACTGGCTCCAGAATGGAGTTCTTTGACATTGGGGGGATACCAAAGTGGCCAACTGGGGCAGACTGTAAATCTGTTGGCTTATGCCTTCGTAGGTTCGAATCCTGCTCCCCCCACTGTGATCCAAGCGCAAGCGGGCGTAACTCAATTGGTAGAGTGTCAGCCTTCCAAGCTGAATGTTGCCGGTTCGAACCCGGTCGCCCGCTCAGAGCACAAGAGGTTTGATGCCGATATAGCTCAGTGGTAGAGCACTTCCATGGTAAGGAAGGGGTCGTCGGTTCAATCCCGACTATCGGCTCACGAAATGGATCATAGAGCGAAAAAGAATGATTGAAGTAAAGGATGTACTGAAATAAAGATGTAGATGTAACACTGTTTGATGAAACACTTTTTTAACTGTAACTGAACATAGATTATCATGGCAAAAGAGACCTTCCAACGCACCAAGCCCCACGTGAATGTG
>CEOK01119009.1_pt1 | contig 11830 bp, 5 predicted proteins | sample 427001 | NCBI WGS metagenome assembly CEOK01 (sample SAMEA2591108, study PRJEB7988) | marine metagenome | isolation source: saline water (ENVO:00002010), including | reverse complement strand
TTGGTTGACGTTATAACTAGAAGAGTCCGAAAGGGTAGCTCAACGCAAAACTATTCATTCAAATTCTAATTATATAAACTAATAAAATATTATGGCATTATCAAACGTAGGTACCCAAGGGTACTCATATGATGCAAGCACTAACGCTCATGCTGGGATTAACCTAACAGGTGCTCCAAGTACAGCGGATAACTTCATTGAAAAAGCATACGTTGCCGCTTTCCGAGAAGGCTTTGAACAAGCTTTCCAACAAACGGAATCAAAGTTGCAATCGTATTTCGAAACGGAGTCTCAAACCACCGAGTATCAATATTTTGATCGCATCGGTATTGCTGAGGCTATGCAAGACGCAAACGAGCGTTACGCCCACAATCCAACATCTGATATCGATCACGACAGACGTCGCATCGGTCTTAAAGATTACGAGTTAGGTAAATACATTGATGAGAAAGATCTCAAACGTGTAGCTACTGATCCAATGAATGCTTATACACAAGCATTACTTGCATCTGGTAATCGTAAGATTGATGATATCATCATCGACAAAATCTATGGTTCTGCTTACACAGGTAAGAATGGAACTACTGAGATTAAGTTCGTTGGTGGTGGTAACGCTGCTGTGACTACATCAGGTCTTGAATCTCCTGCTGGTATCATACCTGTAGGTAACGACAAGATCACTGTTGGTACATTGACTACTGGTGCAGGACAAGCTGTCGGTGGTGGTAACTTAATCACTACTTCAGGTAAGTTTGTTGTTGATACTAAAGAATCATCTACTCCTGACACAGAAGGTTTCTGTATCGGTGGTAACTATGTTGCTTCAGGATCAGCTGCTGCTTCAGGTCTTACACTAGCTAAGCTTCGTGCAGCTCGTATCGCAATGTTGAAACTTAACGCAATCGACCAAGAAGAAACACTTAACTGCTTCGTTACATCTAAACAGATCGATGATCTATTAGGTATTACTGAAGTTGTAAGTTCTGACTTCGCAGTTCGCAAGAGCTTAGAGAGCGGTAACGTTACATCATTCATGGGCTTCAACTTCATCGTTGTTGAACGTCTACCATTAACTGGTGGAACTTCATTCCAAGATGAGCGTCGTTGCTTGGTTGCAGGTAGCAAGTCTCTCAAGATGTCAGTCGGTGAAGGACTTAAAGGCGATATGTGGCGTGACCCATCTCGTAAAAACATTCCATACTTATACTACAAGTTGTGTGCAGACGCATCTCGTATGTGGGGTGAGATTACAGGTGAGATCCGTTGCGTAGAGTAATAATCTTAACGTTGTACCTCCTAGCTAAATGCTAGGGGGTACTCCCTTTTAAAATGAGTACGACACCTACAAAGCTAAACATTATGAACTCTGCCTTACGGAAGGTAGGGAGTTATCATTTGGAAGCTAGTGATACAACTAGTGCTACATATCAAATTGTACATCAAGCATACTTAGATGCAGTGCTTGAAATATTTTCAGAAAACATATTCAACTATAACACAAAGAAGGCTTCGTTAACCGCAGTCAATTCAACACCGACAACAGACACGCAGTATGAGTACTACTATACGTTGCCGAGTGATTATAATTTACTTACATACTTAACTAACAAAGACAACACAGCAGTAGTAACTGACTATACATTCTATGATAATCAGTTACATACAAACGTAAAAGAGTTATGTATGTATTATACTTTCGTTCCTGACTTATCTACAAATGCTACAGGACTTCCTGCATTTTTAAATAGGTTAATGGTTTTACATATAGCACAGGCAATTGCTATTGAGTTGTCTGGTTCTGAGAACAGACATGAGATACTTCATGTTCAGTATGTAAAAGCATTAAGAAGAGCTAGAACTCTTGAAGGAAGACAAGGCAGTGCACAATCATTTATTCACGACGGCAACTCTAGAATCATAGGGACTCATCATACTTATGGCTCGGTATACTAATGTAGCAACTAATTTTTCTGGTGGTTTAATCACCGACAATCTTGTAGGTCGTACTGATCTACCAAGGACTGCTAACTCTTGTCGTAAGTTAGAGAACTTCTTCCCTTCGTTACAAGGACCAGCAGAGTATAGACAAGGGTTTGAAGTTACTACAGTTGATAGTGCGTATGCATCTGAAAACTATGTTAGACAGACAACGGTTATATTAGCGACAGCTAAGAACTATCGTGTTGTGTTTGGTAATTTGTTTTTAAAGATATATGATGCAGAGAGTAACGTATTGAAAGATACAGTTACTACACCATACACAACTAATCAACTAGCTGATCTACGCTTTAGTTCTGAGACTGATGTGTTGTACATAGCACACGAACAACACAGACCAAGAAAGTTAACAGCTAATATTAGTTTTGAATTTTTTAATTTAAGATCTGTAGGATTTAATGATGGTGGTACGCCAAATGATTTGTCTGACGATGTTATAAATGATCCACCTACATTTGATAATCTAAGAGCTGCAGACGGACCAGATGCTGACAGCCTACCTGATCAACTACGAGCACAAGTACCTTTGGCTGGTGATGATGATTGGACATTAGCAGAGATAGATACATACATAGAACCTTTCTTAGAAAAAGATACATCTGATATACAGTTAACAGCTACTAAGGGACAAGAGATTGTTAAACTAGAAAAGCAAGGTGCGTTTACTGTTATCAAATCAGATTGGGATGGTGGTACTGCAAATCAGTTTTCGCAAGACTGGTATGTTGAGTATGATGTTGGTGGTGTTACAGTAGCTGGTAAAGTTATAGCATCTGCTACAGGTATCTATGCTAATGATGTACAACCACCAACAAATGATTGTGTGTATGTAGATGCTTTTGATTTTGTTACAGATATTAAAGATGCAAGTGCATTGCTACAGTTAATTGATAACACAGGTAATGATGCTAGATATATAAAAGATGGTGTGCCTAATGGTGATATACATTTAAGATCAGACACAACAGTTCTTAATGGTTCTCAACATGGTTCATATATAAGAGTACATCCAGACAGAGCATTTGAATTCGATGTAACTGGTACGACTAGAACAACGACACGTTGGGTAAAAGTAAAAAGATTTCTAGGAACAGAGACACACCCTGTAAATTTCATATACGGCAGTAACGTGTTTACTGGTCAAGAGTTTTACCAGTATGGTAATGTTTACAAGTCATATGGTAATGGAACTGTCGTAGTTAGGGACGCTAATGATACCGCTACTGCCGATGTAACTACAGGTGGTCAGAGGACTTTTACTTGGACTGGTGGTAACTTTAACAATGCAAGTGCTACAAATGCTAGTTCTGTTGTAGGTGATTTGTCTTTAGGTGTTGCAATGCTTGTTCATGAGATAGACAATACTGCAGCTGTTGTTGAGTCTTATGACGCAGGAACAAGCTCAGGTAATCTTATCTCAGCAGGAGCTAATGTAGCTGTGACTGAGATAGCAAACAATGTACTAATTACTGCTACAGGGACAAACGCTAGTACATTCTTTTTAGAAGATGGTATTGGTAGGTATTATAAACTAGATTACCCTGATGGTGTGTGTTACTGTAGAGTGGTAAGTGGTTTTGGTAATAACGTAGAAGCGTTGATTAGAACACCAGTACCAAGGAACGCAACAACTGGTGAGTTTCAGAATGCTGGTGTTGCTGTGTCTTTTAGCGAAGGAGCTTGGTATGACAACAATTATCCAAAAGAAGTAGCTAAGTTTGAAAGACGTAGAATATACGGTGGTACACCAACACATCCTAACTTTGTATTTTTTAGCAAGGTAGATGACGAGACAGACTTTGCACCTACAGAAGGTGACAAAGAAGTGTTAGATACTAGTGGTATCTCATATGCATTGAGTAATGTTAACTCATCTATTCGTTGGATGTTAGCAGCTAAAGAGTTAGTTATTGGAACTAGTCGTGGTATTTTTAGAGTTATACCTAATCAGTATGAGTTCTCTATTAGTCCTAAGACAATTCGTATTGAGTTAGTCGATGAGGTTAACTGTAAGGGTGAAGCTCATATGATTGGTACATCTATATTTTTTCCTGATGAATCAGACACAAAACTTATGGAGTATAAGTATGATGGACAGATACAATCATCAAACGCTAACGATCTATCTAAGTTTATATACCCAACATTTATTGAGGATCAGATTAAACGTATTACTGTTCAAGAGAATCCACAACCTAGAATCTGGGTGTTAACTGAAGGTGGTTTATTATATATACTAAGTTACCAGAGACAGGAAGAGTATTATGCTTGGTCTAAGGTAGATCACGGTACTGTTGTAGAAGACATAACTTGTGTAAGAGAGGGGTACGCATCTGGTAACGACAAGGTTGTTATTGCAACTAGAGAAAATACATCCTTGCAATTTGAAACATTGTTTTCACCTAAGAATTCAACAGCAGAACCAACAGAGTATCTTGACGGATCATTTACACACACAGTCACAGATATATCTACTACAATATCAAGCGGTACCTTAACTATTACATTAGGTTCAACAAACAATTACAATAATGGACAGTCATTGTCTGTTGTAGCTAATGGAGTTTACTACGGAGAGCATTCACTAAGTAAGCCATCAGGTAATGGTACAATAACTATAGCAAGTTGGTCTGGTCCAACAACTGGTGCTGTAACTTTTGTAATTGGTAGAAGATACACAGGAACATTACAACCAATGTATCCTACATGGGACGGTCAAAGTAAACCTGCGTTCGGTGCAGATGAAATAAGAGTTATATCTACTAGGTTACATGTTATCAAAACAAGCAAATTTAAATTAGGTATAGGTGGTTCGTTTGAAACAATAACACTACCATCTACAAACTACACAGGGTTTGATAAAGAAAGACCAGTCGTAGGTTCTACGTTTGGAGTTGACAGAATACCAGAGATAAAACAAGATGAGCCTGCAAGTATGACGCTAACAGCCATTGTAACTAAGACAGATTTAACAGGATAATGCAAGCATTAATACCATATGTAGTAGCAGGAGCCCAAGCCGCACAAGGTATTGTGGGGTATTTGGGTGCTAAGAGCCAAGCACAAGGGTTGGAGCAAAACGCTGATGGTGTTATTGATATGGCTGATTACAATGCTAAAGTAATAGCAGGTAAGTACCAAGGAGAGAAACAGAAACTTGCATTTGATAAATCAGTTGTAGATTATAATCTTCAAGTTGCCATTAACAAAGCAGCAAAAGATATTGATACTGGGCTTGGTGAGATCGAACAAAGCTTAGCTAAAACTAAGAACAGCTATGGTTATGGGGGTAGCTTCTCTGCAATACTAGATGCTGAAGAGAAAGCTTATCAGGATAAACTAGATGCAATATACCTAGAGCAGTCTGATAAATACTTAGAAGCTAGTATGCAAGGTGATGAACTAAGCAGACAGATGTATGCAATGGATGTATACTCTGAAGCAGAGCAAGCACAAGTTAGACATAGTGGAGCAGCACAAGCAAATCAACTTAGGGCACAAGCACAACAAGTTAAGTTCGCTGGTAAGATGAACATGTTAGGTTCGTTTGCATCAGCAGCTGGATCATTTATGACACTAAGTAACTTAGGTGCATCAACAGCTGCATCAACAACTGCATCAACAGCTGCATCAACTGGACCTAATTTTAATTTCTTAGGAACTAACTTTAATCTTCAAACAATGCAACCAGTATCACCTACAAGGGTTGGCTTTATAAACTAACATGGCAATCAGAGTACAGACATCAAACGTATCAGGACAGAACCAACTGCAACCAGAATCATTTGGTATCAGAAAAGATACTCGTAATATCGGACTAGAGGCAGCAGCTAGTGCACTAGGACAGGTTGCTCAGGTTGGTTCTAATATATACCAGTCAAACATACAGAAAGAAAGAAGGTTAGAAGCAGCTGCTAAAGAATCTGCTCGACTAAGAAAGCAAGCTGCTAAAGAAGCTGCTCAACTAAGAAAGCAAGCTGAAAGAGAAATTGCAGCTCGTCAGAAAGCAGCAGATCAACTACGAATTGATACAAGGATTACTGAAGCTACTAACAACCAATTGATTCTTGAAGCAGAGGTTATGCGTTCTATTAAGAATGGAACGTTTGAAGATCCAGTAGTCGGTGAAGATGGTGTTGAAGGTCCATCATTAAGGGAACAATGGCAGTCTATTCGGTCTGCAGAGTTTCGAACAGATGACTTACACGACCCAACTCTAGCAGTTAAACAAAGAAACAATTTAGATACTGATTGGATTAAAGCATCAGTTAGAATTAGTAACGAAACAGATAAGCGGATACTGATTGACAGAGTATCAAATGATGAGATATACGCTGCTAAAACTGTTGATAAAACTATAAATAGATACGCAACTACAAAAATACCACAACAAGATTTTTATACAGCACTAGGTTCTATTGAGTCGTTTGCTGAATCAAGATACTCAAGACAGTTAAACGAAAACAATGTTAAAACTGTTAACACACAAGCACAGGCATTAGCTATAAAGCTATTTAAACACAGGATTGATACAGCTTTTGATGCAGATGAAGTAAACGCTATTGTTGAAGAGTTTGATACATATAATGCAGCACATAATTTTATATCTGAGAATAACAAAGAGATTGCTACTTATGCTAAGGAACAAATAAAAACAGGGTTTGAAGAAATCTTTAACATTACTCAAGAAAGAGAGCTTCGTAATTTAGACAGTATATTAGAGTTTGGTAAGAATATAATGTCATTGTCACCGACTGACCCTGTGCCTCAAGTTGAATTTGAGTTAGCACGCTTAAATAGTGTTGATTTGTTTAATAGAACTAAGAAAAACTATGATGGTGGAAAAATTCTTAATGCAAACCAAGAGCAGAATATGGTTGAGATGCAAGCGTTCTTGAAGAGATTCATACCTAATCCAGATGCCAATGAGTTTGAGTATGCGTACTCTCCAATTCAAATGGAGACTATCAATGAAGTTAAGAAGCTTAGTGATCCTAATTACAGAGTAAGTAACATACTACCAGAAGGTCTTGCTTTGTATGGTGAGACTGCAACCAAGTACACAAACTACAGAAATAGATTAGCTACCTACATACATAATGGGTTAGAGAATAAAGATGTACGAGTCTTAAAAGCTTTGGTTCCTCACCTAGCAAATAATCCTAGACTTCAAAACGAGGAGATGAAAAGACTTTTCGTTGATGAGTTTGGTTATGATGAAAGAGATTTTTTTATACCTTCTAACATAGAGGTAAACTTTGCAGACCGCACTAGTGTAGCTCTGCATATAAACGATGTTCAAGAGTTGAACATAGCAAACCCTGATGTTCTGTTAAAGCGTGGGTTTGATTTAATAAATCAAGAAGACCCATCTAAAGAAGACAAGATGCTAGGTCAGTTGTATATGGCTGTAGGTATGGCACCAGACATGAATAAACAGACTGTATCAAACTTTGTAAACAACTACATCAGAGTGTTTGAGAATGCAGCAAACTATGGGAATTTACCAGACGGTTATAAAACTAGAGCAGATAATCTAGATACACTACCACACCTTGCGGATTTAGCATCATACTATTTTGCCCAAGGAAGAAACGATTTACATTCATACTATAGGGAACTAAGACGTGGTTTGATTGCTTCGTCATGGTTTGATCTAGCTGATACAGAATTAAAAGAGTTGTATCAACAGAAACTAGATAAGAAAGATAAAGATGAGAAGGCTCACAACTTTAAGTTTGATAAGATTGATAAACACATAAGAAAGTCGGTTGCTAATACAGCTAACTTACAGTTGTTTAGTATGATGGGTGCTACAAGAAAAGCACCTGACTTTGATACACATGTTTACATACCACCTAATATATACAACATGGCAGTTGAAACTGAGTTAGATGCTGCTCACCCATTCCTTCGTGACTACTTGTTCGGCACTAGACCTTACCAAGCTGCCCAGAATCACTATGCTAATACATTTTTAAGCACAGCATACAAAGACACAGCTGACGCTATTGCTAATAGATTAATGGAAGTTAATTGGACTGTGATGGCTGAGAATGAACAATTTAATTTAAGAGATGCTATGACACCTACTATACAAAAGATAGCTGAGGGTGTGGCATCGAACGCTGCTTACAGCACTAGGTTAAAGAAAGAGGTGAATAATTTCTTTAAAAAACTAGATAAGTATTTTGATAATCCTGATAAGTTATATGATTGGGTATCATCTGCTACGATACCACTAGCAACTACTGGTGAACCTAAACCAGCATTTAGGTTTGATAAGATATCAACACACGGAGGTAAAGCTGGAACAGCTCCTCATATATTTAATCCAGCTACAGGGTACTACGAACCAATTTATTACAATGTAGGTAAAAGAAAGATCCAATTAATTATTACAGAAGATGAGCAAAGAACTGTAATAAGAGATGAAGGTTTAACAATACCTGCACCAACTGACACAGAACCAGATGCTTTAACTGTGTCTGATTCTGGGATTGACAGCATGAGACAGCAACGTCTAGATGAAGGTCAAGATTACTAACAATGGATTTAACAATAGTTCCAGATGAAGCATTAGGCACAGTTACTGGTGTTAGTAACATAGGTGACCTAGTTGACACACCAACAGGGAGGATTGAAAGTGGTTATCAATCTCTTAAGTCTAATTGGGAACAAGTACGAACACCTGTTAGGTTTCAGTATGATTTGTACCAAGCAAGACAAGCATCTATAGCTGAAGGGTTACCTAAAGCTGATGATGCTTTAGCTCAAGAGTACGCAGAAAAGTATGGCTTTTATATGCCTGTCCAGCCTGGTGACTATACCTTAGAGTACGATTTAAAATACCAACAAAGAGTCCACAATGATTTGGTTAGCTCTCGTGTTAATGATGAGTATACGATATCAAACTTTTTTCTTGGAGTACCAGCAGAGGCTGGTGATATATTTAACTATATACCATTTGGTTTGGCTGCAAAGGCGGTTAGAAAATCAAAAAAAGCTGTTGATAGAATAGATAAGATTAACGACACACAAGCAGCAATCAACATGGGGCAGAGATTTAAATCTGTGCTGTATGGTCAGAAAGACTTTCTTAAATACGCTGCTGTAGAAGCACCTATTGCACAGGTATTTTATGATCACGGTGCTAGAACTTTAGGCTATGAAACAGATCCACTAAGCTCTGCATATGGTGTCGGTATGAATCTTTTAGTTGGTCAATTTACTTTTGGTCCATTAGCAGGTTTCATGCACTACAAAGCTGCCGATGCGAACCTTAAGAAAGGACAGACTTTTAAAGAAATATACTCGTTCTTTGAAACAGGAGAGTTTGGTAAGGCTGCTTCTATTGCGTACACTCATAGCCCTCAGTTTCAAAAGGTTGTTAAGGAAGCTGATGCGTTGTCTGACTTTGTTCAAGAAGCTATAAATACTGATGGTATTATTAGGTTCGCAGATATGACACCAACACAAACTAGTTTACTTAAGGATATGCTTAAGTCGCATATGGCACAAGGGTTAGAGACATCTTTAAATACTGCGATTACTAGACAATTACTATTAGACAGAGAGAAAGATAAACAGTTTGAGAATATACCTATACCTGAGCAAGCTAGGAACTATCAAGATATGTATATGAATATTCTTGTTGCTATTCGTCGTGGTAACTTTAAGGGTTTAACAGATACTGAACTTAGGATAGCAAAAGAAACTATAGGTGACACAGACGGACATTTTGTACAGAAGAATGAAGAGGATATTGAAGAGATTATACCTGCACATAATTTAGATGCACAGTTAAAGTCCGAAGAGTACGCTTCAGTTATGGCTGATCTTATGCGTAAGAACCACACAACCAGTGTAGATGCCCTTGTAGAGTTTGGTGTTCTCACTAGGAAACAAGCAAACACGTTTATTAAAAGATTTGCAAAGCAATACAAGAAAGCATATGCATATGAGATTGCGGCAGCTTCAGCAGTTGTTGAAAGTATCTTTGGTACTACATTTACTTTTAAACAAACAGGTACAGAAACTACAGCATACGGACAGTTTGATCCTGGAGGAGATCCACAGACTGTATTGGTAAATAGAATGGAGTTTCTAGTAGGGTATAAAGTATCACCATTCTCTGTTGTATTTCATGAAGTTATGCACGCTATAGAGCGTATAGATCCACAAGGATATAAGGATATAGGTGCTGTAATTAAAAAACATCCTGAACTAGCAGCACAACTAGACAGTATGACTAATTCTACAGGTGCATATATGCAGGGTATCGAGACTACACAAGAAAGAGTATCTGCTCTAGTGGAGTGGGCGATAACAACTCCAGAGTTTTGGGCTGAGTTAAAGAAAGATAATATTAAATTGTTTGAGAAGTTAAGATTAACCTTAGCTAAAGTAATAGCTGATGTAACAAAAAAGTATGCAAAAAGTTTCCGAGCTCAGTATATTACTACTGAACTACTAGCAGAAAAGTTATTAACAGATAAGAATCCAGGACAGTTAGCTACAGATATAGCAGCGATTATAAATGAATCTAAAGCTAGGATAGGTACTGACCCAGCAGTTGCTAACACTATTAACACACACAGGGGTAATGTTAGGAGACTTACTGAGCAAGATTATGCTGGTCCTACTGGTGATGATGTTATCAGCAAATACATTCGTGACAATCAGATGTCGGTTGACGCAGCTAAGCAAGAGATTTTAAAAGCTAGAGTACAAGGACTAAAGGATGATCTTGCTCAGCTACTACCACCAGAGATGATAGAAGGCGATAGACTAGATAATCTTATACTATCTATGCTAACAAGACGAGACTCAAGTAACTTGGATGTGGATCCAGATGCTACAGAGTTAATATCTTATGGTGAGTACAAGGCTACTATAAAAGAAATACTTTATGCTTTTGATGAAGATACAGGAACCACAGTCCATGTGTTATCTGAGTCTGAGTTAAAAGAAATGTATAATGTAATCAGAGATTACTATAGGGACGAGACTGTAGGACCAACAGGTAGCTTACCTAACCCAGACATTAGACGTAGAATTTATAACGGTGAACCTAAGAATGCTGTGCTTGCTAGTTACTACCAAGGCAGACTTATTGATATACTTCGTAATGCCGCTAAGAAAAGAAAGATACTTCTTGAACTAGAAGGAATGAAGACTGATAAACAAAAGTTATCATGGCTTCGTAGTTTCTTAGATGGTAGAGATAGATCTGCTCGTACAGGTAAAGCTGGTATTGAACACAACATGATAGCTGATGGACAACAAGCTATTGTACCGTTAATGGATGTGTTACTTAAACACAATCTTATTGATTTATTCTTACCAGAACAAGGACTAGCATTCTTTAAAACATTTAAGAATATGGGGTCTAAGGGTTCTTGGAAGATGTTTGGTAAGAGAAGGAAAGAACAAAGCAGAGTGTTCTTTCAGCAACTACATGAAGGTTTAATTAATAGAGAGATACCTGAGAACTGGCAAGGTATTGAAGGATTAGAAGAACTGTTTAGTATACTACAAGCAACTGAGATGAAGGTCTTGTTTGATATGAACAGAGCTGGTCTTAGGTTGGATATACTGGATGACTTTGGTGGTTTATCTCAGAGATGGGATCCTGATATTATATACACTATGGGTTATGATAAGTTCTATGAGTATATGAATAAGTACATAGACAAGGAAGCTACTATGAAACGCATGAGTGGTGTGTTGATTAAGGAAGGTAAGCAAGAAAAACCTTGGACATTTGATGAGTTTATGGAAATGTGGTATGAATCTCTTGATCCAAACAGAGCTGATGCCGACAACACAA
>CEOK01146921.1_pt1 | contig 11837 bp, 7 predicted proteins | sample 427001 | NCBI WGS metagenome assembly CEOK01 (sample SAMEA2591108, study PRJEB7988) | marine metagenome | isolation source: saline water (ENVO:00002010), including | reverse complement strand
ACGAATGGCAAAACAACAGTGACATCGTGGTTGAGTCATATTTGGACTCAAGCAGGCCTTGTGCACCGTACGGGTGGCAACCTGGGCACTCCATGCTCTGATATACTCCTGGACTTGATGGATCATCCAGTGCAAGACGCTTTAGATATCATACTCGAAGTAAGCAGTTTCCAATTGGATCACATGCACTTGTTCCACCCTGATATTTCGATTCTACTCAATATTAGTGAGGATCATTTGGACCGCTATGGTCAAAATATGGATGCCTACGCAGCGTCCAAGGCGCGTCTTGTGGAGCATCATGGAACGGGGGATACCCTCATCTTTAATGCGGACGACCCTCGATGTGCGGCAATTGCATCTGCACTGCACGCTCGAAGCCCTGAAGCAGCAATCTATCCGTTTTCATGCCAGAAGTCTAGCCAAAAGAATGGCAAAACCTCACCTCAAGACCAACCTGGTGCAACGCTTCATGCACCCTCGCACACCCTTCACGTTCAGATCCCTTATACAGATACCTTCCATATGAATACGAATGATCTTGCTCTTCCTGGAGCTCACAATCAAGCCAATGGAATGGCTGCTGCACTTGCAGCCAAGGCTCGCCATGTCAAAAATGATACGTTAAAAGATGCTTTAGGGCACTTTGAAGGGGTCGAGCATAGACTTGAACACGTCGCTACCATTGATGGTGTGCGCTACATCAACGATAGCAAAGCCACTAATATTAACGCAGTCTGGTATGCCTTGGATAGCTACCATGAGCCCATCACCCTGATCTTGGGGGGACGAGACAAAGGGAATGATTATCGTCTGTTGGACAGCCAGCTGCGATCAAAAGGCCGTGCGATTGTTGCAATAGGTGAGGCGGCAAACATGATCGTGGAGGGGCTCAAGGGTCAAGTGCCCGATATCGTGGTCGCTCACACCATGGGGGATGCTGTGCGCGAAGCAAAGCGTCTAGCCAAACGGGGTGAAATCGTTTTGTTGAGCCCAGGTTGCTCGTCCTTCGATATGTTTGAGCATTATGAGCATCGTGGAAACGCATTCAAAGAAGAGGTCTTGTCACTCTAATGTTATACACATCCTCCGGATCTGGATCGGTTCATCGTACCTTTGTTTCGAGTCACGGTACGACGCAAGAACGCACGAGTAGTGATCGCATTCTTTTTTCTGCGTTTGTTCTGCTAATGTTTTTTGGTCTTGTGGCCGTCTTCTCAGCCGTAGGATTTTTTGCGGAGTCCAAAGGGACAACCGCCTCCGCCCTATTCGGTAATCATGCACTCAAACTCTTCCTAGGGTTTATCGCCATGATTGTGATGTCCAAAATACATTATCGCATGACCTTGAAGCTGAGCAAGCTTGGCTTGATCCTAAGTTGGGTTTTGCTCATTGCCGTCATGATGACGGGCGATACCGTGTTTGGGGCGAAGCGGTCCCTTTCTGTGGCCGGATTTTCGTTTCAGCCATCTTCCCTGGCTGCCTCCACCCTTTTGCTCACACTCTCAGGCCTCATTGCAGCCAAACAGGAGTATGTAAAAGACTTCGCTCGAACCTTTGTCCCTGCCATGATTTGGATTGGAATCACATGTTTTTTGATTGCGCTGGAGGATTTTAGCACAGCGGGCCTTCTCTTTGGCATGTCGTGTGCACTCTTGTTTGCAGGCAGAGTTCCGTTTCGCACACTAGCGCTTGTTCTAGTTCTTGGGGGCGTGGGTGGATATGGATTGGTCACCTCCTCAGCCGAACGGACCAGTCGTGTGGAGCAATTTGTGGGTAATATCGTCCAGCTTCCAAGCCAAGAACTTGAAGGGGGTGAAGGGTATCAGGCTCAACAAGCACAGATTGCCATTGCTCAAGGGGGGCTCACTGGTGTAGGCCCAGGAAAAAGCACCCAACGGAACTTCCTTCCTGCCCCCTATAATGACTTTTTATTTGCCATCGTAGCCGAGGAGTATGGATTAATAGGGGCCCTAGTTGTCATCGGGCTATTGACCGTGATTCTCCTGCGAGGGGTGTTGGGCGTTGCCATGGGGGTAGCCGATCCTGATGCCGCACTAGCAGCACTTGCTTGTACGTTATTTATCGTGTTGTATGGATATGTCCATGCAGCCGTTTCTGTTGGGCTCTTTCCTGTGACAGGACTCCCGATGCCTTTCATGAGTTATGGGGGGAGTAGCATCCTATTTACAGGGGCTATGGCAGGAATTTTGTTGAATATTTCCAAGAGCCTTTACAAAGATCAAGACAAACCATTTTTCATCGGATAATCTCAAACTCGATTGACCATCCACTTCATTGACCACAATTAACTCATATCACTCAACGACCTGGACCCATGCAGAGCCTTTGCGTGTGATGATGGCTGCAGGGGGCACAGGGGGGCACGTCTATCCTGCAATTGCGATTGCAGATGCATTATCCTCGATGGTGGACTCTCTCGAAGTGAACTTTGTGGGTACAAGGAATCGAATGGAATGGACGGCTGTGCCCAAAGCAGGGTACCCTATCCGTTCGTTGTGGATCAGTGGCGTCTCTAGAACACAGTGGTGGAAAAACCTATTGGTGCCGCTCAAAATCGTTGTGAGTTTGTGTCAAAGCTTTTGGTTATGCGTTCGCACAAAACCTGATGCAGTGGTAGCGTGTGGTGGCTTTGTCTCGGGACCTATGGGTAAGATGGCAGGCTGGTTGAGGATACCTTTGTATATCCAGGAACAAAATACTCATCCAGGTGTGACAACGAGATTATTGGCTAGACAAGCAAAACACTTGTTTCTGACCTTTCAAGACTTGGAAGGGCACTTTACAGGGCTTCCTCAAACAGTCACTGGAAACCCTACACGACAAGCACTACTAGAATCTATCAACCAGCAAGGGTCTCCTTCCGACCTGGATAATACGTCTGTGACCGCAACAGACTCACAAACAGGCTCACAACCCACCGTTTTAATTCTTGGTGGAAGTGGCGGGGCTGGCTCACTCAATCAAAAGATAGCATCCATGCTACCAGACTTGGGATTTAAACCGGAGGTAGGTGCCGGAGGCGATGTCAAGGCCGAGGCCAGTGCCAGTGCACCCTTTTCAGAGGCCCCCTTTTCCTTGGTATGGCAGTGTGGCAGCGCCTACATCGATCGTGTCGAAAGCATGCTCATGGATAATAACCTGTCGGGGCATCCTGATATTCAAGTCACACCTTTTATTGAGGATATGACCTCTGCGTATCGCGATGCGACAGTAGTTGTTTCACGCGCAGGAGCCGGGACATTAACCGAACTGATGCTACAGGCCAAAGCCGCTATTTTGATCCCTTCTCCTGTTGTCGCTGGAGACCATCAACGCAAAAACGGTCAAAGACTAGTCGACAAAGGAGCCGCTTTAATGGTGGAGGAATCTACGATGGCTCACACCTTACCGAATCTATTGATGAATTTGCTCACTCAGCCTGACCATCGAGCTACGCTCGCCTCCTCACTTCACGCAATGGCAAACCCTGAAGCAGCGCATGATATTGCACGTCATATTCTTGGAGACCTAAAGGCCTCTCGACCCACGACTGAAACGTCCACCGATTCACATAAGTCCCAGCAGGAGGTGGTCGCATGAAGCCGTTGAAGCCCTCCATTCACTATGCCACAACACTCGATGGCGCGCTTCCACAACACCGTTTCGGAGCCACGCGTCATATCCATATGGTTGGGATTGGGGGAATTGGGATGAGTGGCATGGCAGAAATTTTACTGCATCAGGGCTATCATGTCACGGGATCAGATGGGTCATTATCCGAGACGACCGAACGACTGACCTCCATGGGTGCTACAATTCACCAAGGTCACGATGCCAGCCATATTGAAGGGGCAGATGTTGTTGTTTACACTAGTGCTGTAAAGGCCATGGACAATGTGGAGACGAAAGCTGCTTTAGAAGCCTCCATTCCTGTCATTAAGCGAGCCGAAATGCTTGCGGAGATGATGCGCATGAAAGTAGGCATCGGGGTTGCAGGGACACATGGAAAAACCACCACCACTACCATGCTTGGCCACATTATCCAAGATGCTTCGTTGGATCCAACGATTATCGTGGGTGGACGAGTTCATAGTTTTGACAAAACAAATGCCGTCGTAGGCAAAGGTGAGTTTCTCATTGTGGAGGCTGACGAGTATGATCGCACGTTTTTAAAGCTCACACCTACCATGGCGATTATCACAAATGTGGAAGCCGAACATCTCGATATCTACAAAGATATTGACGACGTAAAACAAGCGTTTGTTGAGTTTGCAAATAAAGTCCCCTTCTATGGCGTGGTTGCTGTTTGTGTGGATGACCCCACAGTTCGAAGCTTAATCCCAGAATTCACGCGACGACTCATCACCTATGGTTTGGATCCCTCTGCGGACGTGTATGGGTTTAATGTGGATAAAAAGGCGTTTTCAACCTCCTTTGAAGTCATCGCGATGGGCAGACCTTTGGGAGTGTTTCAACTGCATGTTCCAGGGGATTATAATGTATTGAATGCCCTTGCTGCTATCTCTATTGCACTTGATTTAGGTGTTCCTGCCGAGACAATCAAGAAAGGTTTAGAGCGATTTAATGGGGTCTTTAGACGATTCCAACGCAAGATGGATCATCGAGGTGTGCTTTTGATTGATGATTATGCCCATCACCCTACCGAAGTAGCCGCTACATTAAAAGGTGCCAAGCACGGCTGGCCCGACCGTCGACGGATTGCTGTCTTCCAGCCACATTTGTACTCTAGGACTCAACAGATGTCAGCAGAATTTGGGGCGTCGTTTGGGGATGCCGATCATGTGATTATTACAGATGTCTATCCCGCTCGTGAAAAACCGATTGATGGAGTTACTGGAGAGCTTGTAGCGAGTGCAGCAAAAGACGCTGGTCATCCATCGGTGCACTATTTGGACACAGCGGAGGATTTACCCCATTATCTAATAGACATGGCCAGTGAGGGCGATCTAATCCTTACCATGGGCGCAGGGACGATTTATCGCTATGGCGAAAAGTTTGCCGAGTCGTGGCAAGGGGGTGAGGTATGAGCCTGTACTCACGACTCTTCTCCAAAAACAAGTCTAAAAGACTGAGTGGCTCTTCCGCTCGTGGATGGTTTGGCAAAAAACCGTCTCAAAACCTCTCTATGGGGACGCTAAATAAGTCATCTTCCAAACCAAAATCATCGAAAAAGACGCGACTAGGTGTTCGTTCTACAGGGAAGATTGCGGTGTCGATTGCTTTGCTTGTGACCCTCGCAACAGCCGTTACACTGCTTACGTTGCAATGGCAGACCCATCGCGAGATTCGAGACATAAGAATCAAAGGATCGGACATGGTTTCGATGGATGAGATGTACCCACGTTTGGAGCACTTGATGGGATTGCATCCAGATTCCGTTACGTCTGAAGATGTACTCGGGTCTATAGAAGATCTTGCAGCAATAAAATCAGCTCAGTACTGGGTCGATCCCGCTGGTTCGCTTGTGGTGGATATTGAAGATCGAACCGCCATTGGATTGTGGCTAGATGGTACAATACCCAAACTTGTCTCGGCGGACGGTGTCTTTCTTCCCTACAAAGAATCGATCACTCAAACCTATCCTTTGGTTGTTGGATTTCTGGCCAAAGACATAACATCGGATCGCATTAAGCCATCATCATTTCACACACTAGGATCATTTTTGGACATGGCGCAACGTCATCCAACCGTTTGGTCAAGTATCAGCGAGGTGGGTCACCACCCTACAGAGGGCATTATCGCGCTGAGCCATGAAGCGGGTGTCAAACTCATTTTTGGCACATCCAATCTTGAGACTGCCCTAGAGAAATGGACAGAATTTTACACAAAAGAAGCTTTGAAACGTGGTATGCAGACGTTTCATACGATTGACTTACGCTATGCGGGCCAGGTCGTTGTCAAAGAGAATCCCGATTACCTTCAAACTCAATTTATCCCAAACCGCTCAGGAGGTTCCTCATGAATGAACACGATCGCGTCGTTGTCGGACTCGACATCGGTACCACAAAAATTTGCGCCATTATCGCGTCTGTTGACGAAGAAAACAGCGTCCATATTTTAGGCGTAGGGAAAGCCCCCAGTGATGGGTTGAATCGTGGGGTTGTGGTGAATATTGACCGTACGGTGCAAGCCATCAAGGCCGCCGTTGAAGAAGCTGAACTAGCCTCTGGCATCAAGGTGAATGCTGTAAATGTGGGCATTGCGGGTGATCACATTCGAAGCATTTCGAGCAAGGGGGTCATTACCATTAATAATAAAGATCAAGAAATCACACGTGCAGACGTGGATCGATTACTGCAGGATTGTCGTAAGGTGCTCTTGCCCACAGATCAGCAAATTCTGCATGTGATACCTCAAGACTTTATTGTTGATGGACAAGATGGGATTAGTGACCCGATTGGGATGTCGGGTGTTCGAATGGAGGGTGAGGTACATATTATTACGGGATTGGTATCCGCTGCGAAGAACATCTATCGATGTGTGGAGCGTGCAGGGTATGAAGTGGCTGATATTATCCTAGAGCCCTTGGCGTCGTCCTACTCGGTGTTGAATCATGAAGAAAAACGAGCTGGGGTGGCCTTGGTCGATATTGGGGGTGGGACAACCGATGTCGCTGTGTTCCGCGATAATACGATTCGACATACTGCTGTGATTGCCGTGGCTGGTAAAAAAGTGACGGATGATATTCGAGTGGGGCTGAGTGTACTGGATGAACAGGCTGAGAGTCTAAAACATCAGTATGGAGAATGTTATGCAGATATGGTGCAAGAGGATGATGTGATTACGGTTCCTGGCATCGCAGGGAGGCCACCAAAAGAAATTAGTAAGGGGATTTTGGCACGCATTATCCAAGCCCGCATGGAGGAGATCCTAGAGATTGTGGGCATCGAAATCAAACGAAGTGGCTACGGGGATGCGCTGAGTGCAGGTATTGTGATCACTGGGGGGGGCTCATTGGTCAAAAATATCTGTCCATTGGCTGCACAGGTGCTCGGGATGGATGCGAAGATTGGACAACCTTCTGCATTAGGTGGAGGGATGGTCCAAGAGGTCTCTAGCCCTATTTATGCCACTGCTGTCGGACTTGTGCAGCATGCCATTGCTATGGGACTTGCCAATGGTGGTCGCGCAGGCCAAGGAAGTGGGCAAGCCTCAGGGAAGAGTATGGAAGTTTGGAGTGAAGGCTTTATTGGCCGCATGAAGAACTGGTTTTCTGAACTATAAATTCGCATCAGGCAACACGCAAAAGACAATCAACTTTAGCAAATAAATAACTCAAGCTTATGGCACCCTTTGAATTCAACCCAATCGAAGAAACTCAAGAGACACACGACGAGCAGGAGAAACAACCCTGGATGGAGAGGGTTGATGATGAATCCATGCTCGAAAATGAACACATGGTAGAATCCGATCACGCTCTGGATACGGAGATGGAAGAAATACACGAAGATGACGCGATTCCTGAGGTAGAGGCAACGCATGAGCAGGAGAGTGTATCTGAGTACTCACCTGAACCCGAACCTATGTCAGAGGCAGTGCAAGCCACGTTTTTATCGCCAGAGCTCACACCAGAGCCGGAGCCAGAGCCTTCACGATTTGAATTTGATGAAGACAATATTGACTCTGCAAAAATAAAAGTCATTGGTGTAGGTGGTGGGGGTGGTAATGCCATTAACTACATGATTAGTCGAGGATTGGACAGTGTAGAATACATCGCATTAAACACCGATGCTCAGGCACTCAAAACGAACCGTGCTGGTCAGAAGATGCAAATCGGCTCTAATATTACGGGGGGTTTAGGCGCTGGTGCTAGACCTGAAGTAGGTAAGGAGGCCATGGAAGAGAGTCGGCACGAGGTGGAGCAACTCATTGAAGGAGCCGATATGGTCTTCATTACCGCCGGTATGGGCGGTGGCACTGGGACGGGTGGTGCACCTATCGTGGCAAGTATGGCCAAGCGAAAAGGGATGTTGACCGTGGGTATCGTGACGATGCCCTTTGACATGGAGGGTGCCAGCCGCAAAAAATATGCCATGGAGGGGCTCGCGGAGCTCAAGGCTAATTGTGATACCATTATCATGATCCCAAATGATCGTTTGCTTGAGTTGTCCGATGAGGATACATCCATGGTCGATGCGTTTGGTTTGGCCAATAGTGTGCTCTATAATGCGACGCGTGGGATTTCTGATCTAATTCTACTTCCAGGACTCATCAATCTCGATTTTGCGGACGTTCGTACGACCATGCTTAATGGTGGCGCCTCGATCATGGGTTCAGCTGCCGCTACGGGTCCAGAACGTTCCGAAGTAGCCGCTCATGAAGCCATTCACTCTCCACTCTTGGATGGAGTGAGTATTCGAGGGGCACGAAATGTGTTGGTCAATATTTCGGCAGGTAGCACCTTAGGTATGCGCGAAACAAGTGTCGCCACAAGTGTCATTCAACAAGAAGCTGGTAATGATGCCGAAATTATCCTAGGGACAGTGATTGATGATTCTCTTGGTGATGAGATGCGTGTGACTGTCATCGCGACAGGCTTTAATGAAGAGCAGGCATTATTCAACCATATGAATCGGTCGATGCAAACTGGAGCCGGAGCTGCGGCATCATCCCAGCGCAAGCCATCAGCGCAATCCCAATCATCAACGAGTGCTCAGCCACCGATGCAGGGACCTGCACTTTACGCTTCAGCGTCTTCAAACGGAGTCGCTCAAGGACACTCACATGGTGCCACGCAGGGGCTTGCACACTCTACAAATGCAACTCAAGCAACCCCTCAGGATCCAGCATCTACCCCCTCCCACACCAATCCACATCAGATGGACATGAAGATCGAGTCCACTGATTTTTATAAAGGGGAGCAAAATCTCAAAAATTTAGATGCACCTGCGATCCACCGCAGAGATTTACGTTTTTCTCATGGGCAGCATGTAGCCAATGAGGAGGCCGGATCCTTTGAAAGCACGCAACGACCGACGTCAGATGGAGTCCACCATGGCACGGCAAACCCTGTCTTTAAAACTCAGATTGCTAATGGTTTGACGTCTTCAGGCATCCATGAATCGCAAGGGAACGCGTTTGCAGGGGCCAAGACAGAGAGTACAAATGAGATGACCACCTCTACCCCCTCATCGGAAAACTTTCATGCCCGCGTCGGCAAACAAAAAATTGATAAGTCCAATTCAGACCAACCGGCTTTTTTACGCCGAATAATGGACTAAATCACACATTTTAGATTGCTAAAGCGAAGGGGAGCATCGTGATGGGTGCTCCCCTTTTTTTATGCCACAGTGACATCAACCTCTCTAATTCTACAAGAGTCTCGAGATCATGGTGACGGCAACAATCACTGTCAGCAAGGCAAATCCAAGGCTAGTAACACGAACAGAGGCCTGTTTTCCAAGCCGAACCCCTATTCCACCTCCAATCCATGTCAAAACAGACACTGGTAGAATCGTGGCACCGTCAATATATCCAAGACTCCATTGAAGGAGTTCTTGATCTTGTGGCAACGGTGTGGCCAGAGCAAATTGAAGCGCACCCGAAAACGAAATCAAGACAATGGCTGATGATGAGATACTCACAGCCCGCGTGAGGTGAACACCCTGAGCAAGGTTCATAAGCGGTACCATCGCAACACCTCCCCCAATACCTGTGAGTGCTGCCAAAAACCCACCCAGTGAGCCGGTTAACCCCATTTTTGCATCCTTTAACGAGAGCCTTTTTGCAGACTGAACGCCTTCAATCACTGAAGGGGTCGATTCAGATTCTGGCTTCATATAAAATAAAACCGCCACGATGGCCATTAAAATGGCAAAAAAGGGGATGAAAATATCCTCAGAGTATAATGGTGACAGGGTGATTTGCTTTCCCATCCAGACACCCCCCATACCAAATACACCCACAAGAGCCCCTTCTCGTAGATAGAGATTACTGGAGCGATATTGCTGCCACGTCGAGCTTAATGAGGCTGTAAACGTGCAGAATAATGAGCTCCCAATCGCCCATGGAATGGGGTCTTGAACCCCCGCCTCTTGGAAAAGAATAAAAAATGCAGGGGTAAATAGAATGCCCCCACCTATCCCAAAAAAACCGGCAGCAATACCCGCAAGAAGACCAAAAAGTGCTAATATCCCAATGTCCAAAGCCCGACGGTTTAAAGGGGTGCGTTACCGGAATGAATGTCAGACTGAACTTACTTGGTTATCCTGAACGTTGCAATGAAGAAAAGAACAGACAGAAAGACTACCAACGCATGCCTTTACCATGCCAATGAACTATGCAATTAACCTCTGACGTACGAGAGAAGATTGGGTTTGAAACCATTCGAACCGAGACGGAGCAGTATCTATACACACCAACGGGGCGTCAGTGGATTCGTACGTTGCAGCCATTGTCTTTGGATAGTGCGCTAGACGAGCGGCGTAGACAAATGGGAGAACTTTTGTGGTTGTCTTCTACTGGACAGTCCTTGCCATTCTCTCGATTAGAAGATGTTCAAGAGGCGCTACAACGTGCTTCCATCCAAGGAGCCATGCTTTCTGCAATCCAATGCTATCAGATTCGGGACCATGTCGTGGTAGCTCGCAAAATTCGATCTAAACTGCTTTCGAATCGGGAACAACTGGCAACATTCATGCCCATTTTGAGAGGGTTACATGAGCTTAAAGAGGTAGAGGCCTCTATCAATGGGGTGATAAACGAGCGGGCAGAGGTCAAAAATGACGCAAGTAAAGAGCTTCGAGTCATTCGGTCTGATCTTCAAAAAACCAAGCAAAAAATCAGGAGCGTTGTCGATCGAATGTTAAAGCGTCTTCGGTCCAAAGGGATGGCTCCAGAGGAAGGGGCTACGCTTCGAGAGGGCAGGCTCGTGATTCCGATTTATTCTGAGCACAAACGACAAGTCGATGGACTTTTGCAGGATATTTCTGGGTCGGGGAAAACGAGTTATGTCGAACCAAAGGAAGTTGTCGATCTAAATAATGAGATTCGTCTACTAGAAATTCAAGAAACACGAGAAGTTGAGCGCATTCTTAAAGAATTAACCTCAAAAATCGGCCAATACGGACATGAGTTAGAGACAAATGAAGCCACGCTTGGATTTCTGGATGGACTACAAGCCATGCTGGCGTTGAGTCGACGTTGGGATGGTGTGATCCCTGCCCTTTCGCCAGACGAGATTCTTCGCTTAAAAAAAGCCACGAATCCAACGCTGCTGCTTGCCAAGGAATCGAGTCAACAGGAGTTGACAGTAGTACCCCTGCACCTCGAATTAGACCCCTCGGAACGGGCCTTGGTCATCACAGGTCCCAATGCAGGAGGGAAATCTGTCGCTATGAAAACGGTTGGATTGCTATGCGTCATGCATCAATCGGGATACGCACTACCTTTGGACCCTGACTCAACCCTGCCAAAGCTCCAGCAGCTGTATGTGGATATTGGGGATGAGCAATCCATCGAGAATGATCTTAGCACCTTTAGCTCAAGGCTTAAATGGATGAAAGAGACCTTAGAGTCACCCATGAAGGGGTCTCTTGTGCTAATCGATGAGGCAGGTACAGGGACCGATCCAGAAGAAGGCGGTGCCCTTTTTCAAGCCTTTATAGAAGCGTGTCTAGAGCGGGGTGCTCGGGTGATCACGACCACACATCATGGGTCATTAAAACTCTTTGCTCACGACACGAAAGGAGTCGTCAACGGAGCCATGGAGTTTAATCAAGAGACTCTTTCCCCAACCTATACATTCCACAAAAATACTCCCGGCAGTAGTTATGCATTCGAAATCGCGTCACGAATGGGGGTGCCACCTTCGG
>CEOK01134786.1_pt1 | contig 11856 bp, 13 predicted proteins | sample 427001 | NCBI WGS metagenome assembly CEOK01 (sample SAMEA2591108, study PRJEB7988) | marine metagenome | isolation source: saline water (ENVO:00002010), including | reverse complement strand
CTCTTCTTTGATAATTCTTTTAAGTTGTCTTTTTGTGATTTTCATTATAACATTCCCTTTTCTAATTCTGCAGGTGTATTTGCGATTTCATCGTCGTCGTAATACTGCTCAGTCTTATCGACTGCAAACCCGTATGCATCCATCAGATTTCCCTCAAATCCCATATCGTCATAGTCAATAACGTTTACTTGATGCAATCCCGGGCCGTATCCTAAATCATCGTTCATCTCAGCTAGAAACTCGTCGAACCCAGGATAATCTACTGGATAGTAGCCTTCTCCAGTTTCTTCAACTTGGATCATTAAATTATCGCCCATTACCTTAAGATATAAAGTTAACCTTGCGCCGCGATCTTCACTAATGATTCTGTTGTACTCTTCTCGTATGATTCGTCTAAGTTGAGTTTTTGTGACTTTCATTTTGATACCTTCTGTTTATTACATCGAGTCTATTACTTTTGGCATAATAGAGTTCATATCTGTCTCTCCAGATTGAATCAACTTATATGCAATTTGCAAAGCCTTTTTATACGTTGGTTTAACTTTAGGCCAGTTTTTGCCGTGATACATATAGCCATCTTGATTACCAAAATAATTTAAGAACTCTCCTGGCGTCATGCCTTGTTTAAGCATATTATATACGAAATCATCCAGCATTTTAGTGTCTACTTCAGATTTGTGGAAGCTTGGTGCATAGTCTCCTTTACCGTGCGCTAAATCATCCTTATCAACACCGCGATGGCCGGGCATGCCAGAAAGGCTATATTGTCCTGGTGGTAAGTCATCAAGTGACTCTCTGACTAATCGTTTTATTTTTAGCCTTGTATATTCTTCTCGTATGATACGTCTTAGTTTGGATTTTGTGATTCTCATTTTAAATTCCTTACTGTTTTTTAATGCGTTGTTGTAATAAATATACGTACCGTTCGTGATTACTAGCGTTACCTGACAATAAGTCATCTAACCCAATTGTGAGTAAGCCCTGCTGATCAATCATCGAATGGAAATTATTTTCCCACAAGCAATAGTTTAATATTATTTGGTGCGCTGACATAGCGATATCATGATCTGACATATTCACCGGTGAAGGATACGTTTCAAGCATTTTACTGGCGCCAGCGATTATATGTCTTGGACAAAGTAAGCCTTCGTCATTTGTTAGCCCTAGCACCCTCTCAGCAACAGCGTCAAACTCTTCCTGAAGCTCTGTGTAGATAACACCATATAAATTGACGTGGTCACCTGAAAAACCAGTCCCTTTGGTTAAATGATGCGCGCTGTGAAACCAAAGCTCAGCAGCTTTCACCATACAAACCCATTCTGAAAATTGACTATACACTATCTATCTCCATTCTCTAACAAAGATAATTATTAGGCTATAGCATTTCAATCGATACATCTACATTAATTTCTAATTTTGGAAGCCTAAGATGATTTGCCAACTTGTGTGACTTTGCTTCTTTAGCATCTAAAAACCAATCTGCGTGAGCTTTATCGTGGACTATTTTTTGAAAATAGTCATCTGGATGGCCACAATTTCTAGCCATCATTTTATACACAATGTCGTTCAATCTTTTTGTTTCAGCGGCTGATACTTGAATCTCCTCATTTTTACCATAGGACATAGAAGAAACATCGTGAATCATTAAGGTCGCATTTGGATCCATATACCTCATTCCTTCTTCGCCGAAACTAAAAAGTATGGCTCCACAGGACATCGCTTTACCTTCAATAATTGTGGCAACAGGTAGCTCAGCTGCTTTAATATTTGATATCATAGACATAAGAGAGTAAACCTGCCCACCGTAAGAATCGATAACAATAGGAATTACTTTTTGGCCAGTGTTATGAGCAAGAGCCATTTTCATAGAAAATTCTTTAGCAGAGTCTTCATCGAATTTGTTGACCCTTATAATCATAGGGTTATGCTTTAATTCCATCTCTCTAACTAATGGACTAATTTTCGTTGTGTAATGCATGTTTTTTCCTTTTTTATATTTTTAGCCGCAAGCGCTGAATCCGCATGAGGTGCAGGTTTGACATCCTTCTTGGTAGATAATAGTATCCTCAGCGCCACAGTTGGTGCAGGAATTCACCGATGCCTTTGTTCCATCAGCTATGTATTTTTTTAAACACCTAGCAATGCATTTGCTGAATGAGAACATGTCCATTTCTTTATCTTTTTGTAACTGTTCGACCAAGTACTGAACTGGTGCTCCGTGTCGTAAAGCTAAAGATATAGTCCTTGTGTAGCCAGCATGATTTGGATTATCAAAAACAGCGACCACATCCTTGATAATGACTTCATCTCCGACTTCGCCAAAAGCTAAATCATACTTGTTGGACGTTGTCTTATATGATCTCTTAGTAAGAGTTCCAGTGGAATACTTCTTTGGAATCTCAATTAGCTCTGCCTTTCCGCCCATTACTTCATACGGTATACCGTCTAAAAGACCGACCAACACTACCCATCTCTCTCCCTTAACACTTGTATGGTGAATGTCGCAAGACAAGTTTTCTGGTCTTTTTGGGGCATCTCTTGGAACTATAGTTTCCTTACTGGATTTATCTTCGTTGGTCACCAAGACACCAGATCTTGAGCCATCACGATAAATGGTGATGCCTTTGCAGCCAGTCTTCCAGCCAAGCTCATATACTTTTTTAACTGTCTCCACATCAATATCCGCTGGTAGGTTAGTAGTATTGGATATGGCATGGCAAACCCATTTTTGAGCTGCAGCCTGAAGATGGACTTTGTTTTCCCAATTTATTTCATTAGCAGTAGCTTCTGAGTAAGGGCTATGAGAAACCGCATCGCTTAAATCATCTTCGTGCCATTCGCATTCAGGATCAGTAGATTCCAACCACTGTTTAAAACCATGGTGATAAACGGTGTACTCTTGCCATTGGTCACCTAGATCATCCACAAAGTCAACGCGGGCGTTGCCGGAATCTGGGTTAATCTTTTTTCTTCTAGTGTAATGCAGCATAAAGGCAGGCTCTATACCAGAAGTTGTTTGGGTTAGACAAGATACGGATCCTGCTGGCGCTGTTGTTGTGTTAGCAATATTTCTTCTACCGTATTCTTTGTACTCTTCAATTCTTTCTGGCAATAATTCTTCTATGATACGATTAAGAAACTCATGATTCTCTTCTTTATCAGCAGACCAAACAGGAAAAGCCCCTCTTTCCTTAGCCATTATAATAGAGGAGTCATAGGAATTTAAGGCTAGCCATTTATATATCTCCTCGGTGGTTTCGATCGATTTTTGTGATCCGTATCTTTGCCTAAGCATAGCCAAAGCGTCACCAACTCCAGTAACACCTAACCCTGTCCGACGTCCCCTTGTTGCCTGTTCTTTTATTTTCTGCCAGAGATCCGTTTCTATTTTCTTAATGTCATCTGGTTCAGGATCAGATTCGATCTTCTTAATGATCTTATTAATCTGATCAATTTCCAAATCAACCATATCGTCCATAAGTCGCTGAGCTTTTTGAACAACTTGGCCAAAATGACCAAAATTAAATTCTGCATTTTCAGACCAGGCATTCTTAACAAAAGAAGTAAGGTTTACTAACATCAGGCGGCAAGAATCTCCGGGGGATAAAATAATTTCTCCACAAGGATTTGTTGAAGTTGAACCAAATCCTTCATCGGTGTAAGCGTCAGCTGGTGTATTTTTTAGAGCAGTGTCCCAAAATAAGACACCAGGCTCAGCAGAAGCATGGGCAGACTTAATAACCTCATCCCAAATTTCAGAAGCGTCGACCAGCTGCGAGATCTCAGGTTCTTTAGAGTCTATAGGCCATCGCTGCTCATAGGTTTCTCCGGCCTCAAGACTTTCCATAAATTCATCTGAGATTCTTACGGATATGTTTGCTCCTGTAACCTTTGTTAAGTCGCGTTTAATTTTTATAAAATCTAAAACCTGGGGGTGATGAACACTGATGGAAAGCATCAAAGCTCCGCGGCGACCACCCTGAGCAACTTCCCTACAGCTGTTCGAAAACCTTTCCATAAAGAGTTCGATACCATCAGTTGTTCTTGCAGCATTTTCACAAGTCCTTCCGCGGGGGCGAATGTTACTAATGTCAAACCCAACGCCTCCCCTTCTTTTCATTATCTGAACCTGCTGCTGATCTGTGTGCAGGATACCTCCGTAAGAATCGCAGGGGGAATCAATCACAAAACAATTAGAAATTGATTGAACCTGGTAGTCATTTCCAATCCCAGACATAGGTGAACCTTGTGGGACCACATATTTAAAGTCTTTGAAAAGGTTATAAATCTCTTCTTCAGACATAGCATTAGGATACTTCTGTTCTGCTCGTGCGAATTCGGCAGCCAATCTTCTATGCATATCATCGGGTGTTTGTTCATAGTAATTGCCATCTAAGTCTTTGAGAGCGTATTTTCCTACGAAAACACCAGCAGCCAACTCATCTCCCTTGAAGTATTTTAAAGATGCACCATAAGCTTGCTCGTAAGTGTATTTGTTTTTCATGTTAGCATATCCTTTTTCTCTTTCTTAAAGTCATTCCATGCTTCTTTGAGCCTTTGTTTAGGAGCGTATTCCTCCGCTTCTGATTCCGTCAAGGCTTGAAAAGTCGACATCGATGTATCAATTTTAACAGGAAAAATTAATCCGTCTCGTCCAGCGCGATTTTTTGCAACAAAAACTCTTGCAAAGCCAGAAGACTTTTCCTCAGGTTTCCTGGCGATGGTGATTACGACATCGGCAACCATTGCTTTCCCATAAGCTTCAGACATGTTTTCAAGCCCGACGACATCGGCACCTGATCCAGATCTGTTAGACTGAGAAGCTGTCCAAATAGGTAGATTAAAGTCTTGGCCTAATTGTCTTAACTCTTCATAGATTAGCATTAGCTCGTGACGGATAGAGTCATAGCTTTTAGAACTTCTCATAATGTCTGCATAGTCAATAACAATAAGGGAAGGAATAAAACCTCGCAACTTAAGTTTTTCGATGTGGTTTCTTATCATCATGACCGAGCAGGACCTAGTTGGATATTCTTTAATAACGAGCTTTCCTAGATCTTCATTATTCTTGTAATGCTCTCTGATCCTGTCACTGTTTTCTACGATGGCGTTAGAATTTACTCCTACAAGGTTGGCGTCATACCTTTTACCTACAGCTGTTTCACTCAATTCAAAAGTATAGTGAACGACATTTTTTCCTCGTCGCATTGCTTCACAACCCATAGCAACAAGCCAATGAGATTTACCAACGCCTGTTGGAGCAACAACTACACCAAGCTCTTTCCTTCCAAGGCCGCCATCTAGTACTTCTTTTGTATCAAGATAAGGTAAACCAGTTGGGCAAGTGATACGCTGAATTTCTTGAAAGCGGGCTTCCATATCTTCAAAGAAATCATGTCCGATTGAGTGAGGCATTCCAACAGAAACAGCTTGTTTCATAAGATCAACAACTGACTCAAATTTATCTTCAGAGACCAGATCGACAGCCTGTTCTAAGGCTTCTTTAAAAGCCTGTCTTTTACAAAAATCAAGAGTCTTGTCCTTGACGTAATCTAAATCTCCAGGATGCGGATTAGCTCTTACACGCTGAAGGAATTCAACTATTTGTTCGCGCAACAGACCGTCAGCGCCTAGGCCAGTTAATTCATCTCTGATAATCGAAATTAATAATTGCATTGTTGGAAAACACTTATACTTTTCAAAATAAGCAAAGTAACGATCAGTCAGGTACTGAATATACTTTAAATCAAAGAAGTGTGGTTTCATCACTTCAGCCATCTGTTTGGCCCAATCTTGGTCCGTTATTAGTCCTTGGAAAATCTTTTCCTGAAAAGCGCGTCCATATTGGCTGAAGTGGGACGGGCCTGATTGCTCAAGCTTGAAGACTGAATTCATTTTTTCTCCGGTTATTGTACTGTTGAAAGGTCTAAAAAGAACTTATGCGGATCGAAGGATCTAGGCATATTGATCCCTTCTTCTATCAGCTGTCTTATCATTCCTAATTTATCTCTTTTGGTCTCATTGTATTGAAGACGATGCTCTATTTTTTTAACATGGTCAGCAGAAAGATTGCTAATATCTAAATACATGAGGTTCCAGTTTCTTTTTACGATGTCTGATTTTTCTAAAATAGACCGATGAATCTTAAGTTGAGATGCACTTGGTAGGTCTCGACATTTACTAATTATATCGTCGCAAGACACGAATTCTGATTTATTTAGCGAAGGAAATCTTTTTACTAAAGTCTTCAATCCCACGCCCTTCAGGCCACCGATATTATCTGAATTATCTCCAACAAAAGATCTGGCCGTTGCAAAATTTTCAGGGTGGATCTGGTGTTCTTCTAAAACATTCTCGACTCTTATAATCTTTTTCTTAGTCGGAGAATACATGCTAACCCTATCATTTAGAAGTTGATAAAAATCTTTATCACTAGAAGCAATCAACACTTCACCTTCTAACGAGTGCTTTGAAAGATAACCAATAATATCATCAGCTTCACAATCACTTACATACATCTGTTTAATTGGAGTGTAGGATATAAGTTTGGTTGCTGCTGCTACTTGATAATTAAAATTTTCAGGTGTATCTGGGATGTCTTCATAAATTTCAGATCTATTGAGCCTAATTGGTTTGCGACCTGCTTTGTATTCAGGCAGGAGTGCTTTTCTTCGGGGAGATCCACCGCCCTCCCAAATCACAATAATCTGATCCGGATTAAACCTCCTTGAATAAGAGCCGATGCTCTTAAGGAATCCTAGTGCGCCGCCAAATTGATGGCCGTGTTCACTCATGGTTGGATTGACCACGTATGAACGAATAAAAATGTTCATAGCGTCAATAAGTAATGTCTTCATTTTTTACTCCGGGCTTATAAAATCATCGTCAATAATATCCATAGCTACCTGTCTAACCTCTTCAAAGGACTCTGTGTCTAAAGACGCAGCATCTGAGTTACCCATAAGGTCTTTAAAAGCTGCATCGAAAACTACATCAACATACTTTCCGTAATCAGCGCTTTTCCAGATTTCACCAAAATCAGCTTTGTAGAACTTCTTCTCAACAACCAATTCGCCTGTTTCTGAGTCTACCACATTTAGTGTTTTCCAGGCGCCGGTCCCTTCAATACTACATTCAAATTTTTCATATCTGACAGAGCCATTATCTTTACAATACCTACGCAACACATCGAAGGCTTGTTCATTCTCAACTATACCTTTTCCAAAATGGATTTCAAAATTACAAGTTCTGAACGGAGGGGCGACTTTATTTTTTATTGTTTTTGCGGATACATTAATGCCGATAATATTCCCTTTCTTGTCTTTGATTTGTTGTCCAGCACCCAACTTGATTCGTACAGATGAGTGAAAAGGGATTGCCTTACCCCCGGGTGTAGTAGTAGGATCACCATACATAACTCCAACTTTAGTTCTAATTTGATTAAGGCAGATAAATAAGACGTTTTCGTTAGCAATAACACCAGTAATTTTCCGCATACCCTTGGAAATAACTCTAGCGTTTAGGCCAATCGATTCCTTGTCGTAATCTCCCAGGAGTTCTGCTTTTGGACTGGTTGCAGCAACAGAATCCCAGATGATTGTAATAGGCACATTTTTTTGTAAAGCTTTTGCGCGAAGAATAGTCTTTTCTGCAATACTGAGGACTTCTTCTGTGCAGTGAGTGTCAACATATACAAAACGTTTTTGGATGTCCACACCTAGTGCTGCGAGGTTCTCAACGCTTGTTGCATTCTCGGTGTCGATATAAACTACTATTCCACCCATTTTTTGAGTGGATCTAGCGATTTGAATTGCAATGTGAGACTTTCCAATCGAAGGCGGCCCAAATATTTCAACAATTCTACCTTCGGGCAAACCACCGTTAGATCTATTAGCAACCAAAAAATCTAGCTGTTTAGAACCGGTACTAATCCATCTATTAACATGGGTTGGGCTTTCATCATACGCTAGATTATAAGCTATTCTATTTCCGTGTTCCTTATTTAGTGACTTAATAAGATCAGCTGTAAAGTCACTTGTTTCTTCGTTCTGAGCTTTCTTTTTCTTGGGCATCTGCGATTGTCTCCTTATCGTCATTGATACATTAAATTACAGCCTTTCTAGTGCATGTACAAAAGCTATTTCATAAAAAAGGGAGCCCGAAGGCTCCCTTAAAACTTCAACCATTAGAGGCAATAGTTTGTTTAGAGATCAAAGTTCTCTAGATCAGCAAAAGCATCGTCAATCTTATCAAAAGTCTTGCCTGTATTTTCCGACTTAGCTTTAGGTTGCTCACGATGTGTCGTTGCAACGTTGTCATCATCTTCTTCTGAACCCTCGTTGAGCCAGTTGTTAATGATGTTTTCAAGCTTTTCGTACGATTCAAGCTGATACATATCGTCAAGATTTGGGATGGTTGACGTCCATTCTTTCACTTGATCTAGAGATCCCAGTGCAGTTGACTTTGGTCGAGGTCGAACATCGGTGGTTGCCCACTTCATTCCAGGCGCTTTAGAGCACATCACTTTGATATCGTGACCCTCTTTAATGTCTGTAATGTCGCCGTAATCAGGATCAAGCATTACATTCAAAAGGTTTTGATAAACCTGTTTTCCAAAAGCCCACAATCTTACACCTTCAGATTCTTCTCCTCGAACAACTACAGCTGCATAGGATCGCATCTTGGGATAAAGTTTCTTTGCAAGTTCATAAGATTCTTTCGAACCTTCGTCACGAAGCTTATTAATAAGCTCTTGGATTGGATCTGGCTTTCCAAACTGATATGGCGAAAGAAGTCCAGGGTTGTTACCAATGTTATAATAAAAGTAACGTTCCTTGAACGGATTTCCGTCGTTGTCTGGGAAGGCAATAATTCGAACAGTATATTCATTACCTTCTTCTGGCCGCCAGAAAGCACGACGCTTTGAGTTGTTGCCTGAAAGCTGTCCAAGCTTCTTCCGAAGCGCGTTAAAGTCAATAGCCATGTTTTTTTCTCCTAATCAAATGTTTAAATGTCTATTTATTGAACGTCGATTTTCACCGACACTTTATTATACAATGCGATATTACAGTGTACAAACTATTTTTTCTGAACGAAAGCATAAAGCTTTTCAGCTTCAGCAATAATATCTTCAGTAGTTGGAAACGTAGGATAAGTGACAGTACTAACGTCAAATGTCTTATCTCGTTCCAGATTTAGGTGCATGTGGTTCGTGGCCTTTTCATGCTCCATTGTGTATCTATGCATTAAGATACCTTGTGCTTGGTCAAGCAAACCCGCGCGAAGCGCGTACGGATTATTACTACTCATTTTTTTCTCCTGTGTGTTATGAGTTGTGTGTATGTGCATTATGCACAATTCATAATAGCAGGAGCATATTCAATGTATAGACTATTTTTTCTTTTTATCTTCTTCGTCTTCGTCTGATCTAGCACTAGCGTAAGGATCGTAGACTGGCTTTTCTGGATCATATTCCAGAGGCATTGCTGGACCTAGACCAGATCCCATACCTGCAACCGTACTGGCTTCATCTTTATCACCGCTTGCTTCTTCTTCCTCTTCCTCGTATTGAGGCTGTGGTTCATCTCTCATCTTTTCGGCAGTAGTATCAGGTTCTCCCAAAGTCTGTTTCTCTTCTTTGAGGAAAGCTCTAATGTACATTCTCAATATTTCTTCATTCATTATTCAACTCCCCAGCTTTTTGATTTTCCAACGTAGGCAATCAGATCGCTGCTTCCATTGACCAATTCTATTCTCAGTTTATTTCTGTCTCTAGCAGGTAGGCTGATCATTCCACTGTTTAAAGCAGCAATTAGAAGACTTCTTATATATCCGTAAGATCTCTTGCCACCCTTGTCGTCCTGATTCCAGACGCCTTTGAGTGAGATTTTTACACCCTTGGTCTCTTTGGCATCCTGAACTAATTCAACTCCAGAGATAAGAACATCTAGATCTGAACCTGCAGCTTTGCCGTAAAGATTATATAGGACCTCGTATACATTGGTGCCACCTACGCTTTTTAGCCCCAGATCTTTTAAAAGTTCACCAGCTTCTTTTGGATCATTCGCCCTATCTTTCATTCCGGAAAGACCTGCATCCGTAATCGGTTTCCCTAAACTGAGCTTGTTGCTAGTTGTACCTTCTATTTTTTTGAAAGAGAGCGGCTTTGTTTTTTCTTTGTCACTTTTATCTTTGCCGTCTTTATCTTCTTCTTCCAAGATTAGACTCAAAAATTGTCTTGTTAGGGTATTCATAATTTATCAACCTTGACGGGTAGGATTGTATTAAGGCCTATATCTAATTCTTCAGCAGAAATAGCTTTATCATCACCTATAAATATGAGGGCATCGTGAATTATCCACAACGGCTTTATATCATTGTGTTTAGAAAAATTATAAAAGCCATAAAGAGCACCATCTGCAGCTGAGGATTGTAGCCAAAGTGATAGAAGGTGGCGGTCTCGAGCTCCTTGCAAATGAATCAACCGGCCGTACTCGTTTCTAATTGTATCATCAACTATCCTGGATTCAAGATCCTTAATTACCTCTTCAACCCTGAAGTAGTCAGAAATAGTTCGGGCAAACTTATCCTTTCTATCGCTACCATAAAGTGCAGAAATAGTTGCCACTTTTACCTTGGCTCGACTTACCTTATCATTGAATATCTCTTTTCGAATATCGTCGTAAAGATTAGGTGTAGGTTTCTTACCGATAAACTGTAATAAGAAATTAGGCTCCATTGAAACAAAGTCAACTTGATGGGCACCTACTATTCCTGCTCGAAGACCGGAATGACAAGTTAAAACATTAGGGCCTTCTATTACAGACATTCTTCCAGTTTTTGTCTTTGTCCGAGAATACTTTGGAGGCGGTAGAATGTTGCCGACAAGAAAAGGTTGGATGCTTTTTTCAAAGTGTTCAATATACTGCGAATCCAGAAGGTTTCTATCAAAATTTGATGGCTGAAGCTCATCAATAAACTGTGATATACTTGTTTGAATTTCTATTTTTTCTCGATCAAATGAATTATTAAAAGTCTTATATGCTTCTGAATATTCGTTAACTCTTGCTATGAATTTTTCTTTACCTATGTAAAAATACCAAGGAGGCTGAGTGCCAATTGTCGCTGCAGAGTTTCTATAGTTTTCCGGAATGAACGACTCGACTTCGTGGCCAAAAATTTTAGCCAACTCTTTGAAGGATCTTTGACCAGTATCAGCAAACACAGCTGTTTTTGGTATTGTCGAACTCCAAACAAACCCGGTATCTTCACATAATAAATGTGAACTTGTTGCAAAATTTTCTGATTTAACTACTAGCATTATGAATATAATACACAGCAGTCCGTAGTTTTACATTTTTTTTAGCCTTCTTCAGCATCAGACCCTAAAGAGGCAACCTCTGCAATAAGCTTACCCATGTTGCCCATGAGACCTTGATACGTACCAAATTTCTGAAGTGGTACAAACTTTAGGCTAGTCTCAAACTGACCAGGAGCAAATTTGTGATCGACCCCGGTTATACCATATACATCATCGAGGGTTGTTCCGGTACCAAAATCAATAAAGAATTGCTGGCCGAAGTTAAAAATAGGGCAACCATAAGTTGTCATAGATAGAGAGCCCGGAAAGGTTCTTAGAGGAAGACCGTCTGAGCTGCCTCCTTCGGGTCCGCCACCGCCTTTTTTCGCTTTTTGCATGTGAATAGTTGCCATCCTAGCATCAGCCTGGGTCGCTAATTTTGCTGACTTTACAGCACTGTACGTTGAACCATATTTTATCGAAGGCATATTGCGATGGAACAGATATTTCATCCCAGCAGGGCCGCCCTTAATTCTAACATAGGAATTAGCTAAGGT
>CEOK01011520.1_pt1 | contig 11862 bp, 18 predicted proteins | sample 427001 | NCBI WGS metagenome assembly CEOK01 (sample SAMEA2591108, study PRJEB7988) | marine metagenome | isolation source: saline water (ENVO:00002010), including | reverse complement strand
TGGAATATATGGGCTGTTTTCTATCAATATAGACTCAGATAATGCCGCTTGAATTTTATGCGGTTCTAATAATCCGACTGGCGTTGCCAGTTGTGGCATGATACCCTTCGCTGTCACCCCAACAAACACAAATTTATTTTGTACTTCCATCTCGGACAAGTTAGTTTCTGGTGTTTTCACCCAGCTAATCCACTTGCGACCTAAACTATCAACCTTAACTGGTGCAATACCTTTAACACGTATCTCCTCTAAACCGTACTCATTTGTTTTGATTACATAAGTATCAGCACCAGTCAAAGCCTTCAAAACTTGTGTCCCAAAGCTAGGTGACCAACCTTCAGGTATTTTATATAAAAGCGGTAGTCTGCGCACTAGATTGTCAAGGTCGACTTGGGCAGACACCAATCCCTCATCAGCGACAGCTGCAATCGCAGGTATGTTTGGCAAATATCCTTCAAGCGGTATACCGCTAGCTTCATCACCTAATATGACGGTTCCAGCACTACTAGGATATTTTTTGTTGGGATAGGAGAAGGCAGCAATAACGACAGGATGCCGATGTTTTAAGGTCAAAACAAAATCGTTATCGCCACCAAAACGATCTTTATCTACAAAACTTAGTACCCATCCTACACCCAAAGCGCCCTTTTGCAAAAGCTCTGTTTGTATTTCTGCAAGTCGTTGTCTTGGAAAAGGCCAACCGCCTTCTTTGCGCACATCTTCTTCTGTAATATTCAAAATAGTAAAATATTCCGATGCTTGCTGTTGTTCTACAAAATAATCAAAAGTTTTAAGTTTTAGAATTTGTAAAGGTGTAAGTTGAAAAAATAATGGAAGTGCAAGTAAAAGTACAATAAATACGCTGTACTTCATAAAAAATCACCGTGTTGATGCATAACATATAGATTTTGTAATACTGCGCACGTCCCTACCAAATTCCAAAATTTAAGAAGTCTTTTGTCTTCAAAAGTTTTTTGAGAGTAGAAAAAACTAGATATTAAAAATTTTCGCGTTACAAGTGTATTTACAGATGGTTTATTCGGAAACAAAGGATTAGCTTCCTGAGCATAACCACCTACGTTTATGGCTTGATGTGTTGTGTAAATATCCAAAACATTCCAGACTACAAAATAAATATTATGTATTGGCGGTACATCTTCTTTTAATTTAAAATCATGACTAATATAAATATTGTTTATATCTAATTTCTGTTGTGGTTTTTCTCTGTAAGGCGCTTTTGTAATTTCCCAGTAAATATCATGTTTATCAAGTTCGGCAAAAATAATTTGATTAAAAGATATTACTAATATTAATAGTCTTAGTTTCATAAAATAAATAATAATTATATCATCCAGGTTCCTGTATAATTGTTATATTAGATGAGCTTCCCCCATTAATTTTAATAGTACGTGAAATACCATCTTGAATAAAAATGACGGTATAAGATTGATCGCTATTAACCACGACTCTAGCATTTTGGTTTACATTTCTTATCAAGGCTATTGTATCGCCCTGTAGTATGGTAGTTACTTGTGTTTCTAAATCCTGTCCAACACTTGTTCCTGTAATTTGTGCGCCTGCAACTTTATCAAGAAGTTGGTCTTCTTCTTTGATAGTATCTAGTTCATCTATTACATCTAATAAATCCTCTAAAAAATTTACATTCAACAAATCAACATCCAGCTCAGTAAAATCAAAATCCTCATCCTCAGCTAAAAAATCTTCATTTAGCAAATCTACATCTAAATCAGTAAACGACAAATAATCCTTACTATTTACTTGCGTGTCTTGGTCTACTAAAACCTCTTCTTTGGGTGGATTAACTATCAACATGTTATCAATAAGTTCTAGTGTTATATCTAAAGTCACCACTCTACTAGGATTTTGTTCATAAACGGTTGTTGTGGTTGCTTGATAGGGCTTGTTAAGAACAACTTGACCAGTTGCAGTTGAAACTATAATTTCACCGCTAGCATCACCAAACTCATCAGGTAACAAAATAATTAAACTTCGACCTGTTTCATCGACAGTACAAGTAAAATCAGTACCTCTAACAGCAATATCTGCGGTAGGTGTTTTTAAAGAAATGTTTGCTTTATCGAGTTTGTTTATATTACCCGAAATAAATCTAATTGTGCCACTTGCAAATTTAAGGGCCATTTTAGATTTTGTTGGGTTGGGATCGTAAATATATTCATCTATTACTAAGTTAGAATGTTCTGTAAGTTTTACTGTCGAATCATCTAAAAAGGTAATGGCAATACGTCCTTTACGTGTTTGCACATCGTCAAAAGAATTTATATTGAAATTAAGGCTTGCAGGATAAGGTTGGTCCCTAACAACCTGACCGTATCCTCTAAGTTCTGTAATATCTCCTATTGCATCAGCATGAAGTGGTGGTGCCACTATCATTTTGCACAATACAAAGACTTGAATTAGACGCATTTCCTGTTACCTTGAGATAATCTCTAGCTAAAGTAGAAGCTTGTGTTATTGTTAAATTATTTGTACTACCGTCTAAATCTAAGTAAAAGTATGCAGAATCACTAGCCGTTGTCCCAGAATAACCGCTACCTGCAAAAGTTAGTTGGTTGCTATCACCAAAAATATCTACATAATTTACGGCGTTGGCATAATCTATATCTATATCAAAAATATTATTATCACCATCGACTAAATAATCTAAATCTAAGTAAGAGGAATCAGAGTTTTCAGCAACTTTAATATCAAACTGGTTGCTGTTACCTTGTACCTGGACGTTATAGTTGGCATAATCGGCTGAATATAAACCGCCACTATTCATTAATATATCCATTTGATTGCTATCGCCCTGGAAATCAAAAAGAGCTGTAACATAATCTGCATCAAACGCATCTGATCTAAAAATATTGTTAGCACCTATCTGATTGACGGTTAAGGTCATACTAACACCGTCTAAGTCAAGTGCAGTTAAACTGCCTGCGACAGACTGCAAGCCACCCATAAGGTTTGATTGTCCTAGTTGTTCAAGCTTGATATTAGCTTGATTACCTGTTTGTTCTACAAATATTTCGTTATCAGCAAAAACTGATAATGACAGAACTATTAGCAAAAATCTCATTTATTCTCCTTGATATTGCCAGTAGCCTTTAAGCCTACCCTGGTTAATAATATCTACAATACCAGTTTCTATTGCAGCTTGCAACGCAATAGACTTGCTCTCATTCATAGCGTTACCACTTTCAAACTCTACCAACTTAGTGCCCTCGGCTATATATCTAAAAAAGTCGTTAGATAAACCTACTGACAAGATAGTTTTGGTAGTTAGGTTCTCTAGTAATATTTCTCCAGTAGATACAGAAACCAATCTTATTGATACAACAATAGTGTCTTCCCGATATTGTTTGCTGTTACCGATACCTAAATATCTAGCACCAACACCACCTGTAATTAGGTTTGTGTTGTAGTCAATAACACCTCCTTCAAATAATATGCCAGCAAAAAGTAAGGGGAGTTGCTCTGTTTCATCATCGAACTTTTCTCTTGTGGATCTAATAATCTGTCGTTCTCTTGTTAAATGGTCTAAGCCAACACGCTCTACAACACGAAAAAAACCTGATTGCTTGAGAGCTCGGATAAAATATGTATCTGGTGCAAGTGTTAAGGCAGTCGAAAAATTAGCGTAGCCATCAACAGATTTCCTTTGACCTGTTAAATCTTGGAATTTATAAACCGCTACTACTGGTTGTTCTTTTGCCTCTGGCACCTGGGTTATAGCTTCAGTAATCGGCTGGTTTATGAAAGCATTTTTTGAAAAACATTGTGCTTTACCAACGAGTGTTACAAGATCTTTATAATCACCATCGGGATTTGTTATACAAGGAGATACTCGACTTATGTGTGTGGCACAACTAGAAACCAAAATCCCCAATAGGGATAGTAATAGTAGTTGTTTCGCCTGTTGTTTCATTAAATATAGTCATTGTAATAGTAACTCCATCTGTCGTCCATGTTATAAGATTATCGAATAAGGTGAACTCACCGTTTTGTGCTGGATTGTCACCAAACAACTGTTCAACAAGTTGTCGCGAAAGTTGTGCATACACACGAGACTCAAAGTTTCTTAAAAACCTTGCTAATGTTGTATTTTCTGCATCTCTTTCTAACTCTTCTTGTAAGGCTTTTATTTCTGCTTCTAGGGCCTCTCTTCTTGTGTACTCTTGGTTTTCAATCGTAAGGTAATGTGCGGATGTACCAATTCCACTAAACGAAGGTGATTTAAATTGAAATTTAATCTCGTCAGCTATAATTGGTATGGCTAGTAGTGGTATCAAGAGTATAAATAAAAAACCACAACCTTTATTTTTACTGATGTAATATTCATCGTGCATTTTGCTTATTTGCTTTTTCTTATTAGTCTTTTCTTTGATCATCTCTATCTGCTTTAGCAATTTTGTTACTATCAATAAGTTGCGGTACGCCCAAAATTGTCTTAATTAAAGTATCTTGTCTGATTATTTCGTTGTCAAGCGATCTAATTCTATCTATCAAAGCTACAAGTATGCCGTGCTGGCTATCCAGTTTAGTACCTAAGCGCTCTTCCATTGCTTCTATCTGTTGCTGTACTTTATCATCAACAGTATCTATCTTTGTCTCCATACCGTCGACTATCCTCATAATCAATTTGTATATAAACCACCCTAAGCCTAAAGCAGCGGCAATAGGAAATCCAACTTGTTGGATAATGGTGACAAATTCTTGCATTTAGGTATTAGTCGTCGCTGGAGTTAGACGCTCCAAAGTAGAACGAGACTACAGCACTGGCTAAACCACCAAGGTAACCCAAAACCAAATTTATAAGTGCTTCTGAATTTTGTTCAGGCGGTTGCAGAGTGACCAAGAAAATATATCCTAAAAAACCGCCGATCATCGCTATACCGATAATCCTTGCGGTCCAATCTTTCGAGAAATTTTTTCTTGCGTCCTGAACATCAGCTGCTTCTAAAGCAAAAATGTCAACTTCATGTTTTTTCATTTCAGCTTCAAACTTGAGTTCTGCTTCTTTAATCTTAGCTAGATCCTCCATAGAAGGGTTAGCCATAGCTTGCTGAATAGATTTTTCATTATTTGGTATTCCTAGTGCATCGGATATAAGTTTGCCCGCAGCACCTCCCATAGGACCACCCATAGCTGCTCCTAATGTTGGAGCAAGTGCACCAACAGCACTTTTCAATAAATTTTTAATAGCCATTATTCATCCTTTTTTAAAAATAAGTCAGACCTATCCATCACGACAGGTTTGTCTGATAAACATTCTAACATGTCTTTCGTAAAGTAGGTGTAAGGTTCAGAATTTTCGGTAAATCTAGATTTTTCATGCACCATAAATCTAATATCGTATTTTTGATAGGGGCTCCACTGGTGATACCAAACACCATCTGTCAGGCAAAATACAATCACAAAAGGATGACCAGTAGCCATCGCCAGTTGTGCACCGTTTTTTAGTTTCGAGGTAGACACTATTAACTCGTCGTATTTTTCGAAACCAAAACTGCGACACTTTATTTCGACCCATTTACCACCGTGTGGCATTTCAGCCCAATAATCCACATGATATTGTGGGTGGAGCTTATAGCACGAACACCCCCACTTCTGTTCGATAATCTTAGCAATTATTTCTTCTCTGATTAAATCAGCTTCGGTTTCCTGCCAAGGCTTGTTTGTAATATCCATTATTACACGGGGCTTTTTCTTAATTCTTGTAGATCAGGATCATCACAAATCCAACGCCAAATAGTGACGTGGTTGTAAACAAAACCTAGTTCTTCCAAAGCTTTCTGGACTTCTCTTATTGAAATACCTTCGTGCTCTTCTAACAAATTAAACAAAGCTTGCTTTGCTTCTTTTCGTTTCATTCTTCTACTTATAAACATTATTCCTCCATAAAACTTGAGTCAATAGCGACTATTCTCTTCGTGGGCCTACCCTTGCCTCCAATCTTGACATCAATCTCTTGGATCTCTCCAGCATTGGTCAAGCGTTCAATTATTTCCTTAACCTCATAAGATTTCATACTACGAAATAGCTCATGACGATCTACCTCTCGTTTAGAGATACCTTCACCCCCACGAGATCTTATGAAGTTCAGTACAGATTTTATTTTTGATTCGGTAGCAGATGACGCTACACGATCACGACATGCTTCGATAAACAACAGGTCGTAATACCTAACTAAGTCTATACACCAGTTTGTCACGTGCCCTGGTATTTCAACAGCATCAGGTCTTTCTGCTAGTGCACAAGAAAGTGCTAACCGCATAGCTTTCTCTCTAGATCGAGATAACAGCGGTTCTAGATTCTCACGCTCCAGCATGTCTTGTCTTTTGATTATTTCTCTCGCAAAATTATCTAATAATTCTTCTGATTCTTTATCAAACCGTAAAATTTTTTGTTTGCAATCTAGTTCAGCGTTATTTTGATAGGCATGTCCAAACTCGCCTTGGGGTCTACGTATATAATTGACCCAATTAATCAACTCAAGTGGAGGTTGTTTGTATCTTTTCAAACCTGCTATCCTTCTAGGCTCTTTCGATTCTACTATTAAGAATCTATTTAAAAAGCCATCAGCAATACGTCCAGAAGATAGTGCACTATAAAAGTTTCTTGGTACTGACATACCAACTAGCGTTATTGCTGGTTTATGTGTAACCCTATTCATGTACATGTCCTTCATGTTTTCGGGAACATTCATCAAAGAATAATTATCTGGTCTAAGCACACCATGACAACGACCCCAAGATTCCATCAGGGTCTGTATACCGTCCTCTCTGTTGGTGTTTTGTTGCGTTGATATATTTTCAAGTCTTTTGCCGAACTCGTCCATAACAGTTATTTGTGTTGGTCTTAACTTCAATACTGAGTGGACGGCACCAGAAGATGTGTACCCATCACCAACAATCAAATTTTCATGATCTGTTTTGTTAAGGACCGATTCTACAAAAGTTTTTATATTCTCTTTACCTTGGCCAGATTTAGCTATACACATAAAAAACAAAGAAGAAAAGTTATTCATATCAGTTTTATATAATCTTCCACACACAACGCTGGCTAAACATAAAGATGCTACTAAAGATAATTCAGGTTGGTTTACTTGTGCTATATCTTCCGCGTAGCTCATCATTTTTTTCATAATTCCAGGAGGATTAAGTAAATCTTTTGGTCGATCTATAGTTTGTATGACTTGGCTATATAATGGTGCAATCTTATTTTTTCTTTCATGTGTTTTTTTGATGTTGAAAACTACATTGTCGATCTCTTTTTGTGGTAGTGGCGGGCTGTTTTGTGTGTTCCAAGATTGCAAAAAAAACTTGGCAAACTCTTCATTCACATTTTTTGAGATTAAATACCCAGCAATCCGAGCGGCTGCGTCGTTACGTGATCCCTCTATTACACCATCCAAACTAAAAGGAGCAGTTGCAGGTTTACCATTATTAACAGATGAACCCGTTATTTGTTCCCATTCTTTTTCTGTAAAATCGGGTAAATCGTTAAAATCAAATAAATCCCAATCGGGTAATGTGAGCGGTTTGTATAATTGGCCGTTGGCGTGCCGATTATAGGGAGCGATAATCAAACCGCCCACGCCCCGAATATCTATCATCCTTGATAGTTGTGTTTCATTGGTTCTTCGAGAAACAAATGTAGTGTAGTTTTCTGGGTTGTTGTAGTAGTAATGCATGCCTTTCCCAGTACGCACTTTGTAAGGAGTTACTGGTAAATTTTCTTGGACCCACTCCATACTTTCTGGGCTATCGGCATCAACAACAATAAAATCACCGCATATTAAAGCAACTACTAAATCATCACGATTTTTGAACCAGTCCTCAACTATTTTTCGTTTTGGTCTTGCGCTTTTGTACTGCTCCCAGGAGCCTAATGTTTTAGGTGGTTTTTTATCTTTTCTTTGTAAGGGAACTACATTTAATCCCTCATCATAATAAGCTAGTGCAAGATCAAGTGGTTTCTCTTCTTCCGTTAGATTCAGTTGAAACATCAGCTCCCTTAATAATTTCTTTTAGTTCCCCATATATGGATTCAAAATCCAAACGACCTCCAGTCGCTTGTATAATTTTTTTTGCTTGCTCAATAGAGGGTTGTCGATAACCATAACGCCAAGCACGTATTGAGGCTTCAGAAATGCCAAATAATTCTGATGCCGTCTTATGACCGATAAATTTTATGTATTGTTTCAGGGTATATCTTTTCACTTCTCTCTCTGTAAATTTTGGAAAGACCCCTACATTTTCCAGGCTAAGTAATTCTTTCTTAGCAATCTCTCGCATCCGAAAGTTATAGTTAGCATACCAAACAATATTTAGTTTTGACAATAGTTTTTCCTCAAATAATACTAGACATAGAGTAGACTAGCTTTTATACTAATGCAACAGGAGGAAAAGCTAATGTCGATTCAAGAAAGAATAGTAAAACCTAATGAGTTGGTTGACCAACAAGGGGTTAAGCTTTTAGTTTATGGTGCAGCGGGAGCTGGTAAAACATCTCTTTGTGCTAGCGCACCAGGTCGTGTGCTCATGATAAGTATGGAAAGTGGTTTGCTTTCTATAAGAGATCGTGAGAATGTTGATGCTATCGAAGTCAAGGAAGCATCAGAGATTATGGACATACATGATATGTTGAAGAATGGTGAACTGCAATACGATACAGTTTGTCTTGACTCCGTATCAGAGATGTCTGAAATATTACTTAACTTTGAAAAACAACGTCATAAAGATCCACGTATGGCTTATGGTAATGTTCAAGAAACAGTTACAAATGTTATGCGTGCTTATCGAGATTTACAAATGCACGTGGTTTTTGTTTGCAAGATGGAGAAACAAAATGTAGACAACGTAATGCAGTATGAACCAAAGATGGTTGGTACTAAATTAGGGCAGTCAATAACATATTTTTTTGATGAAGTTCTTGCACTAAGAGTTATTGAGGACCAAGATGATGACGGTCAAGTGGTAAAAAGAAGATGGTTGCAAACTGATGTTGGCCAAGGGTACACCGCAAAAGACCGCTCAGGTAAGCTTGAGCCGTTTGAAGAACCTAACCTAGTTGATGTAATTACTAAACTAGGCTTCACTACACAATTACAATCTATAAAAGGAGGAAAAAATGGAACGTGATTTTGATGGGGTAGATTTTGTTAATGAACCTACAACTAGACCAGCACAAATAGAGGTTGCGCCTAGCGGAGAACATATAGCAAAAATTATAGATGCAGAAAAATACAAATCGCAGGCAGGCAACTGGACTCTGCGTGTAGTCTTTCAAATTGAAGGCGGTAAATATAGAGATCATAAGGAATGGTATAACTTATGGAACCCAGATCCAGATGCTAAAAGAATATCAAATGAGATATTTAGTGCTTTAGCAAAGGCTGTAGGCTTCAAACAGTTTCCAACCTCTGTTTTATCTTTCGTTAATAAACAACTTGTTTTAGATGTAATACAAGTACCAGATTCATTTACAAATAATGAGGGTAACGAGATTCAGACTACTAGGCTTAAAGTCTTAAATTATAATAAGTTCGACGATGGCTCACCATCTGTCGGAAAACCTACATTGTAGCTTACCCCTACCCGCTCAATGTAGTTGGGAGTCTTCGGACTCCCTTTTTTTTAGAGCGAGAAATTTAACTTGAGGTAGAAACTATGAAAAAACTACCCTGGATATGAAGCAAACTTCTCGCAGACTTATTTGTTTTCTGTCTTGTATTCTTGGCCGTATTCAAATTCTAGTAACTTTATAGCACAATCAATAATCTTACATACGTCCTTAGATTTGTCTTTATCTTGATGCCTAGTTGCGTATTTTACTATATTAAATTCTAGCGCATTTAACTTATTTTTTTGTGCATATTCAATAGGTTGGATGGGATATTTGAGATAGTGGTTCCCGCCTGCTTGTTTTTTAAGACTTTTCATTTTTTTCTTTGTAATCCTTAAATTCACACAAGGTTAGGAAAAGTTCGTTCCTGATAGTTTCTTCTTTTGCTTGAGCAACCGCTAAATCAGTTTCTAGTTGTTTGATCCTTTTTTTGTAATAGTCTTTATTTTTTATAGAAGGCTCAATCATCCTAATTTTATTACTGACTATTTTCCAGGTAGTATTTTTTTCGATATTCATTTGTTTAATTCAACCTCAACTAAATCAGGCGTATTATATACGCTGGCTGCTTTACCATTTTTTACAGCGTTGTATTCTCCGAGTAAACGCTCTAGCTCTAACCAACCTCGCTCAAGGTCTGCGGCTTTCATTTTAAAAATTTTTGAAGCATAAGGAGGTTTTTTCTCTTGTGCTACAAAAAAGAAGTCTTGTACCTCAAAGCCAGCCCTTTCAAAGCCTTGTTTGTACCAAGCTGCTTGTAGATCATATTGGTATTTTCTTATTGAGTTAGTAAACCCACGTAGCGAACAATCAGTAGTGGTTTTGTAATCAACAAGAATAATTCTATTCTGGCTGTAAACACCTTGCAGAGGGTAACGCACAACATCGGCTTTTACTTTCAAAAACGTTTCCCCCTCCCACCAGTAGATTGCTCGCTCGTAAGGAAAATTAAACTGAAGTGGGTATTCGTTGCTTGAAGGCTGTAACATTTTTTTGGCTTCTGGTATCAAGGCTTCGTTCATAGCAAATATTTTTTGCCTATCCTCTGTAGAGATAACGGTCAGACCACGGGCCTCAAACTCAGCACGTGCTTCTTTGTTGGCCCTAGTATAGGGTGAGCCTGATAAACAAGCGATTTCATTGTTAAAAGTTGTTTCTCCCTCTACAACTAAGGCATGAGCTGCAGTCCCAAACCTTAGTGCAGAAGAATCTTCCATCTCTTCCTCTAGGGCGTGTAATTGTGACACGCCAAACCGTCTAATTTTCGATGAGGATAAGCCTGGGCCCTCATGATAATTTTTATTGTCCATAAAAGGAAAGTAGATGGCTTCACCTAAGACTTCGAATTCATAAGCTTCTAATGATTTAGGTATGTTCATGTGCGCTCCTTGACTGGGAAGATTGGTACTTTTGTTAAAGATTCAAGTAACAAATCGTATTGTTTTTGGTCTTGTTGCTTAAGCTCAGACATGGCAGTTTCAGCGCACCACTTAAGATGCTCTGCTTGTTCAAGTAAAGATAGATCATCTAAACTTTTAATAGTATTAGTTTCGACATATTTTTTCATGCTTTCTCCTTCATGTTGCATTTTAGCATAACATATTTTAATATTATATTACTACTTGAAGTAAATAATAAATAATGAAGGAGAATATTATGGGTAGATGTAGCGATTTACATATCGAATTAACGGATGAGATTCTTTCTAATCCTAACAAAGAAAGGGCTTTTAGCGAAGCTTTCAAATTTGGTTTCGAATCTTACGAAGAGATTGTTGACCAATACAAAAACTATTACAAAAAGTATATTGGTACTGAATGTAAAAACCCACGTTTTGAAGTAGATACTTTTATGCGTGATTGCGATTTTTGTATTACTGATCAAGGTATCTAAACCTTGGTTTTCCGCATCCCTTATCACTCTCCGATAGTGGGATCAGAGTAACAGGAGCACTCGGCGGCAAAGCTCCTGCTTCTTTCTACCATATTTTTTTTATTAATGCTAGACTTGAAACATGAGTTTAAAAGTAGTAAAGCTTGATGAGCGTCGATCAAAACCTGATGTGAATGAAATTACCGATAGTCTGAACTCCTTGTATGATAATTATGAAAGACGGGGCCAGTCAGCAGTTGATACTTCCTTAATCATGATAAGCTACGCTTATGCCGAACTCCTAGGCAAGATTGGCGACGAGCCTGCATGTGTGAAAGC
>CEOK01381010.1_pt1 | contig 11867 bp, 8 predicted proteins | sample 427001 | NCBI WGS metagenome assembly CEOK01 (sample SAMEA2591108, study PRJEB7988) | marine metagenome | isolation source: saline water (ENVO:00002010), including | reverse complement strand
TCCACTGCCAGTAGAAGTCCCTTGAGAAGTCGAGAGCAACGAAGCTTTTCGGCCATCTACCTTCCAATCGCTACCACTATCAAGGCGCTCAGTGCGATTACGCATTGTCTGCAAGTAGTAACCGCCGCTATTGCCGCCACTACTGCTGCCACTTCCTCCGCACTCTAATTCCTCGTAATTGTCACTATGATCAGAATATCCGCCGCCCGTCTCTCGAACGCCGCCGCTTTGCAGCACGCTAGACATATTCTTGACATTTCCGGTCCTACCGACGAGAAGATGCTGCAGAACAAACGGGAGCACAATCCGAGATGCAAGGACGACCATTGTCACGTAGCCCACATCTAGAGCAAGTGTGCGCGCAAAAGTACCCCAGTCACCCCGGTGCGTGAGGAAGCGATTGTGCAGAGCCGTCGGAATGGCGAGAAGAGGCGCCAAAAAGAGGTCCTGGATCGCCATTAGCTCTGCAAGAGCGCGGCCAATGGGAAGATGCCGTGCGTTGGCTATGCTAAGCACTGATAGGACAGTGCTAGTGCCAGAGAGAGTGACGGCGGCTGCGAAGAGCGCGGCCTCCGTTGAGGAGTCTGTCCACTGTACTACAAGCGATAGAAGCCCAGTGGATGCGAAGACACCGCCGAAGTAAAGAGCGGCGAAGATCGCGAGCGCAGTGCCGCTACCAACAGACACACCAAGGATCGACTTGCGAGCGGACTGCGGGTCTAGCATTGGCGAAGACGGCGCGCTTCTTTCGTAGAATATTGGAGTCATGGGTACTGAGGAAGGCAGCTGAGGAGAAGGCAGCGGCGGTGACGACGAAGAGAGCGAATCGGCTGGGTACGTAGGTATAGGAGACGAGGGGGCGGAAGTTGAGAGCTTCTGCTGGCGTCGCCACTCGACTTCATGATGTTCTTCTCGTTGATGATGCAGAGCGCGCTTCGCTGCATATCGCATCCCGCTCAGGAAGAGGTCGAACATCGGTCCCAGCATCGCTATAGTATGCACAGCATCGGCACGTCGGAGCGCGCTACGATACGGGCTATCAATCTCAACGAAGTGCAACAATGGTGACGATGGACCCACCAAGAAACCACCAAATACTACATTAAAGTTGAAGGGCCAGAAATACAGAAGACAATGAGAAAGGTAAAAAAAGAGGTAAAAGCTGCACGACTCAGTAACATAGATAAGGAGTCCCAGCAACCGACCCGACCCAAAAGAGGTAAGTGCATATAACATATAACAGTTCTACATACCAAAGCCAAGATGGACGACGTTGGCAGAGCCTCGAAAAAGGGCAACGAAAAGAATTCCTCCGAAAGAAGCCGCCACAAGCACAAGGGCAAAGTCTTGAAGCATCAGGAGGTCTGTGTGCATTGCTGCAGGGTCCGCGTCCTCAGTGGCTTGCTTCAGGCGTGCCACGAGTTTCTCCAGTCGTTCCTCGCGATTTGCAGCTCCAGAGGTCGTTGCTACGCCACTCGCCACAGACTCAGAGGCATGTGTAGCTTCTTCAGTGTCGCGGCTTACGATCGATGAGAGTGCCGATGTAGCCGTCGTTGAAGCCTGTGGATTAGATCCTGTTGCATCTGCCGCTGAAAGTGAAGGTACTGGTTCTGACGACGAACGTGACCAAGCTAGAGATTCCGCCGCTGTATCAACGGGATCTTGTCCAGCCGTAAGCTCTTTGACTGCCGGGTACTCCTTGATGCCGTTCTTAGGTGCTTGGGAATATTCGGACGATGCCGCTGTCGTGAGTGCAATCTCAGGGCTCATCTCATGCTTCTCGTGGCGCCGTGTTGCACCCTTTCCGTCACTGCGCTCGCCAAAACTTTGAAAGTTCGCGTTCTTGCCCTCATCAAGATTTACCTTATACTTCTCCAGTGGCGTGTTGCCAGGGAGCTCCATCGCTAATTTTTTCTCAAGGGCGTCATCGTGCGCGACGCCAGTTGGTGGTCCTTTTGCGAAGGACGCGCATGACGTGGAGGTCCAGCACACACTCTCATCCACAAGGCCGTCGTGCTTGCGGACGCGGCATCTACGATGCTGAGACACACAGCGGCTAGAGACTGAAGAAGCGCGCATACTTGGCGCTGATGTTGGAACCGGAGTGCGTGCGGTCGGCGGTCTAGAGAGGGGAATCACCAAAGAAGAGGAAAATGAAGAAGACGACCCTGACGCCGATAAGGATGCCGCTGAAGATGGCGATACCGGCGATTTCGATTTTGAAGAAGAACTAATACCTACGACTTTTTCGAGACCCTCTGTGGCTCCTTCCAAAGCCATGTCTAGCATCTGAAGAGGCCGAGATAAACCCGCCGAGCCCGCTAATTGTCCCCAGAATCCAACTTGTTGACTCCCACTGCCGCCAACGCTGTTGCCGCTACTATCGCTGCTTGCCGTGCTCGGAACAGCCTTGGTTCGATTGCCTCCGAGTGCTGGCACAGTCGTGAGTTTCAAGGATAATGACTTTGGTGAATCTGAGAGATGCGAGGAAGCGCCCAGTGTACCATTAGAAGCTTGGAAAGCGGCGCCTTCGCCACGAGTGGTGGGCACTGTACTCTTCACGGGAGAATCGCTAGACTTGTTCTTCGCCCACGGTGACGGGAGAGAATGCGTCAAGCGGACCGAGCTCGACTCGAGGACATCTGTCTGATTTGCTTGTGAAAGAGGCTGCAACAGTGGTGAAGGCACAATAGAGGAAGAAGATATGGCAGGCGATGACGTTGTCGAAGGTGGCGAGGATGATACTAAGAGCTCTTGCACCAGTTTCTGCGGCAATGCCACGCCACGGCCCATCTTATCATGGAGCTTTCCTGTCTTGTAGTCGATGCGAAAGACTCCTTTCTCTATGTTCTCGATCATCTCTTCGCTCTCTCTCTCCACAGCCAATAGTGATGCCTCTTCATCCTTCTCCGATTCGCTCAGATGATTTTCTCTTTGCTCTGGTATCATCGACGACTGCTGCCGTTGCTCTGCCGCTGCTTTCGCTGCTGCCGCTGCTGCTTCTTGGACCTCTTCCCCAGTGCGATTTAGCGACTGACGAAGCGAGTATCAAGAGAGGCAGCGGCAGCAAGGCCTTCGTGCGTCGACGGAGCTGCTCACTCTAATCATTGTAGGATTTACTCTCGGTGTGTCGCTCATTTCTGAGTGGATGGATCTTTCCTACGGCTTCGGATCGTTACTGGCTGGATTCTTGTGGGGAGATATTACTTCGAGACCTTCGCGATTTCACGCACGTTACTACGAGCATGGCCATGGCAGAGAGGCGGAGGGCGTTGTGCAGACACTTAGCTCGCTCTTCGGAGCTGTATACATGGCGTCTCTAGGCATGATCGTTTCGCCCGAGTTTATTTGGACACATGCATCATACGTGCTTGCACTGGTTGCTGCTGTGGCGACCTTAAAGGCACTCGCCGCCGGCGCAGCGCTCAAGTGGTTGCTCTCGTCGTCAACGGAGACTGAAAAGATGGACGATACGAAAGGAACGGTATCAGCTACATCTCCTGTCCAGCAACAAGGGTCTGCGCTCCAGCACAGCAGCAGGGCTCCGCTGACAGGCAAATGTGCTCTTCAGCATGATACTGGACGACTTGGAACGTCAGATGCTGCATCGTCATCGACATCCTCGCCACTGCGACTATCGTCGCCGCCGCCACCACCGTCGTCTTTGTCGTCACCAGAAGAGCAAAGAACATACCTCTCCTGGCCCCTCGCTATTGCGGGTGGAACGACGCTTGCTCATGTGTCCATGGTGGCGCTGTATTTTATCGGTCGTGCGCAGGCACTCGGTATATTCAGTCGAGAGCTACACCTTGTGGTACTCTCGGCCGCCTTTGTGTTCATGGCCTTCCAGCAGCTCCCAATGGCTGCCCTTAGAGCAAGTATCGGAGATGGTGACAAGGATAGCTTCGCCATTGTCACAAATAGCGGCAGCGCCCCTAAGCGTGGAAATATCTTAAATTCCTTTTCGGCTTGTGTGCGATGCGTTAAGTCCCTCTTCTGCGGCGGTGTATATCAAAAGCAAGCAAAACAGTAATTTGTTTCGCGTTATCGTGCTGCCGACTACACGCGCACACAGGCGGTTCTCTTTCGATTCCGATTCAGTGGAAACTCCATCGTCCATCAGCGTTTGTGGTTTATTTCTGAGGTTCAAGACCGCACGCAGGTAAATAGGTAAACCCCGCTGCCCGCTGTTTTTGTTTTGTTTTCGTTTTTTTTTGTCTACTAGAAAAGAGGCATATATGATGGCAATAAGTTTGAAGGAGGGCACTGCTGGGCTTAGCCCACAAAAACCTGCGCTCCCCGTTTCCTATTCCTATCGCCTCTCGGCCGTGAGCCGTGACGGGGGGGCTAAACCCATCTACTGGCTACTTTGCGGCCCTGGTGATGGTAATACCTGATGGCTGGGGTTCTAGTATATGGTAGGCTGGTAGTCTCTCTCGATGAATGGAAAGTTTCAGTCACAAAACTTGGTGGAGAGCCAGTGGGAACTTCCTTCTGCTTATCCTCACTGCTAAGACCAATTGACCCAAAATAATCTGGGATTATTTCAGAGCCATCAATAGGAATGCTGCTACTTTATTTTGACTTGTCATGAATAAGGAACATGCAATTGTGAGCCGTGTTGGGTCTCGTATTTAGTCGTGCCGATATCTCCAGAGTCGTGACTAAATGGCGTGTGCTGAGTTGCTGCTTCGTGTCTTCACTACACCTCGTCTTCACTCTGCGGTATATGGAGGCTCATAAGATCCCAGGCTGCGACTACGTCATCAAGAGGGAGCCCGGCCGCACGTGATGCCAGCTCCTCAATCTGAAGCATATTGTAAACCGAATTGCGGTGCGTGTCGCCCTTGTATCGGGGCGAAAAGTGATGCAGTACAAGCCGGCGAGCACGAATGCTTCGCGCAAAATCGCCGGCTATTTCTGGGGTCGAGTGTCCATGGCTAATCGAAGCGCGTCGTACGGCTTCTCGGGTCGTACCCTTATCCAGGCCTGGGATGTACGCGTTGGTGGCCTCGTGCACTAGCACGTCTGCGTTCATCGCTGCAGGGGCGATGGCGCGCGCATCCGAGGTATCGCCGCATATGACGATTTTACGCCCCCGACGAGGTGGCGACACGGCTACGTCACCTTGAAGTATCGTTCCGTCGGGAAACGAAAATTTGTCTGTGCGCTTCATTTTTTTGAAAGCCTTCATAAGTTTCATTGGGTCTGAGTAGCCTTTGCTCTTCAGTTCCTCCAGATTCGCCTGGATGAGAGGTCGGACCTTTTCTGCGTTGAGCCGACCTGGCCTGGCACGCTCCTCGACGACGAAGCCAACACACGGCACCGTGTGCACCATGGGAGCTGCCCTCACTACCAGACCATCAGGTGTCGCATCTCGCTCGTTCTTCTTTTGTTTTTGCTTCTTACCGCGCTTTCTCTGGCCACTCTTTCCGTCCCAGTCGTGCGATCCGATGACGCCCAAGCCGTTCATTTCGTCGACGAGAGTCCAGAGCCCATCCTTCGGCCAGATGTCGACCCCACCTGGCGCCTCTCCGAATTTCGAGTCCATCGCCAGCCCCATGGCGCACACGTCAGGCGGCGGCGGTGGCGCCATGTGCGGCGGGAGATCCATGAGCCAGGGCACGCCATGCAGTTCGTGCACGCGGTACCTTGCCACGACCCGCGATTGAGTCAGCTGTGTTGATGCTCGCAGGTATGCTACGCGTAGAAGAGAGTCACAGGAGAAAGGTCGGTAAACCGTGTCGCGTTCAATATTCGATGAGACAAGCAAGCAAAACAATAATATCTGCGGAACCAAGAGGGGCCGGGGAAATAGGCTGAACACCGAGGGGACTAGACTGGGGTTGTTGTTTCCACAGTGTGCCCTAACCCTAAGCGAGTAAGACTGCTCACGAACGCACCTCGAAGACCGACAGGCCCATAAATATCCACGGCCACGTAGTCATTGTCGCCCTTTTCACGGTCCTGGCCCATCAAGCAGAGCAATCCTGTTAGACCAAAGGAATGGTCTCCGTGCACGTGCGTAACGAAAATGCGGTCGATGCGCTTCGGTGAAACATTACTCCGCTGCAAAGTCGTTTGCGTGCCCTCACCGGCATCGAAGACCATGAAAGACCCATCGCGGCGCACCACAGTGCAGCTCACGCCGCGGGTAACTGATGGAATGCAGCTCGCAGTCCCGATGAAATGAAGTTCCAGGTTGCTTTCCGTCCACCGTGGTACCAATGTCGAGCGGTTCACGAAATCGTCACGCACCGCCTCACTCTTACTCTCGTCCGGAGGAAGCGCAGCAAGTCGTCCTTGGGGCGAATCCGAAGGATAACTCCGCAATGCATTGCGCCATCTCCCCACTTCGCCGTCAATCCTCGTGCCTACGTCAGTGCTTTGTATCTCTATCGCCGATTCCTCTATGCTGAGTGATGGCATCCTAGAGCGCCTTCCCAACGCCGTCGCAGCCTTGTCGTATTGAAGTCGCCCCTCCTCCTCACCTCTACCGATATCAACTCCCTGTGTCGTATCCATAGGAAACGAGTCAGATTGCCGTAATTCAGCTAGCAATTCGGCTCGACGGAGTTGCCTTGGTTTGCCACCTCTCGATGCTAAGAGCGCTCTGAGTTGCAGTACTGTCAACTTCTCATAGTTGTCACCCCTCGCTGAAAGAGGACCACTCGCCTCTCGGTTTGAACATTCTCTGTATGTAATCAACCTCTTCGTTGCAATACCAGGTGCGTATGGGACGAAACAATAGGCTATAGAGAACAAGAGCAAACCGACGAGGGCCCTTTCCTTTCCTGCTGCCATCTTTGTTCTTTGTGTCAGTTCTTTATTAGGAGAACTAGGGAACACCTCTAGTAGGAACCTACTATAAGAACCGACAGTTGTTTTCCTACTACTTCTTATTATAGCTCCACTGTAGTAGGCGGCAGCCACCCCCCGTCAGGCCTGTATACAGTACTAAGTCTAGCTAGGTCTACTACGAGGAACCTACCCTCTTGTTGTGTTGTTGTAGCTACTCGTCCCAGCAGTTGTGCCATCAACCGCTTTTCCCGTCGTTGATGTTTGTGGATCCAGAGGAATCGTCCACCACCGACAAACATCAATTTTTCTTAAGAATACCAGCAGAGGAAACAGAACTCGTGGAGATGTTCGAAATGGGAGAGGAAGGAGTTGAAAGAGTTGATGAAGATGAAGATCATGAAGCTGGAACAGAAGATCCGGGAGATGAAAATGATGAACTTTCTCCTGCTCCGCATCCACCTTCTTTCCCGCCCCCGCCTTTTCTTTATCCAAGTAATGACGCGACTACAAGCATACCTTTGGAGCTACCGTTGCCGCAAGATCTGATGGATCCACCTTCTCCAACACCGATGTCCACCGAGGTCACGACAATAGAACGTGGAGTCGTATTTACATGGGGCTCCGACACCAGAGGTGGGGCACTCGGCACAAGGGTATTGGAATCGGAAGGTTACGGAACGAGGAGACCCAGCAGTAGGAGCGTGATTCAGAATCCGAAACGTTCGCCCCCGTTGCAGTGTGCAGTAGATAGTGAAGGACACTGTGCAATGCCAGTGCGCGTTTCTGGATTTGGCGACGAAGTCACGTCTGTAGCAGCTGGCCATACAGTTACTGGCGCCGTGACTGCTGGCGGAGTGCTGTTTACCTGGGGCAAAGGGCTAGCACTTGGCCACGGCGGGGGAACCCTGAAGGTCGTCGATGCTCCAAAGAGGGTCGTATTCCGAACGAAAATGCGCACAATAGGAAAGCAATCAACAAATGCCACCACTCTCGCTGTAGAAGAAAGTGCGCAAGACAGTGATGATGTGACCGTGGATGGGACCGGAAGTAGAAAAAACTCGGACGTTGCCCAAAGAGGGAAAGACTCGTTGCCGCAGCCGGTAAACGATTACGAACGTGTGACGAGTGTCTCGTTTGGCCTAAGTCATGCCCTCGCCCTAAACCGCCACATGGGCATTGTATGGGCTTGGGGTAGCAATAGATTTGGACAACTTGGTTCCGGGAACGATTTTGGAGATTCTAGAATGCGCAAGAATCGCAGTAGCCGCAACAAAGTCGCCATCAACACTTTAACGCCTCATCGTGTTGCTTTTTTTTCAAATGCAGCGAATGGTGAAGAAGCGGTGGAAACAACTGCGACTAATGTCACTTCAGAGCATTCAGGACTGCGTCATAGGGAACAAGTGATTCTTGTAGCCTGCTGCGACAATTACTCTGCTGCTGTCACTTCATTTGGACGCCTCTTTACTTGGGGAGAAGGTGGCTGCCTCGGCCACGCACAAGTACATGGGCAGCAGCAGCAGCGATCTAAAGTTGGTAACAGGGTAAACTTTGTCGGCGAGGGGCGCGAGGATATCAAAGCAAATGACTTTTACAGTAAGAGAAGCAAAAGTGGTGGCAATCATAATAAAACAGAGATTCTTACGAAATGGGATGATGAGACTGCCTATCCTTTCGTGCGACCTCGAAACAAGCCGCTTCCATTGCTTGTGGAAGCATTAGATGGCAAGGAAGTGGTCACAGGCGTTGGACTTGGTAGTTTGTATATGGGTTGTGTAACAGCAGCGGGATCGTGTTATACATGGGGCTACGGAGGGCATGGTAACCTCGGTCATAGTGATCGCAAATCCCATTTACTCCCCAAGCGCGTCGATGCATTCGAGGTAATGCCACCAGCCATTGCAGACACCCCTACAAGATTCGATCCCAGTTGCTTTGCTCAAACGTCTTCGTCTTGGTCTTCTTCACGTCGATTCCTCGACAATCGACAGCGGATGGTCGTGGGTGTGGCTTGCGCTGTTGGGCAGAGGAGTGTTCCAGGAGGCCTCAATCCGAAAATGCCAGGTAGCGAGGGTCCTCATACACTTTTCATAGTCCAAGAGTACGGTGGACGACATGTCTATTCATGTGGTACATGCCATAAAGGTATGCTAGGTAATCTTGCAAAAAATGCGCTTTCGGGACCCCACGACGAGCTGGCGCCTTATCGCATTGGTTCACATTGCCGCGATGGCAAGGAATTGCCACTGTTCACTGGCTTATCGGACTTTGAATATGCTTTGTCCTCCACTTTGTCGTCGTCTAATGCTGCTACAACTTCTCCGATCCAATCGCAATCTACTTTGCTTCCTCGTTACGTTACTTTTGAACGTGACGAACTCATTGGCTCGGCTACAGGCATTGCAAGCGCAGCAATGCACAGCCTCATTTGGAACGATCGCGGTGAGATCTGGGCCTTCGGCTGTGGGTCTGATGCACGCTGTGGTGTGGCATCTTTTGCTGTGGGCGATAATCCAGAGCGACCTCGCAAGAATCGCATGAAACCATATATGAGCGCTCCACAAAGAGTGGGTGCCGTCTGGCCACCGACGAAGCGTCATGCCGAAGCATTGAATACTGTCGGATTAACGCCAACACTCGAGCACGCATTTGTGAAGGGAGCAGCTTCGTCTTACTCCCATGGTATATGCGTAGCAGATGTCAAAAAAATAATTCGCAGAAATACACTGCACGTCCCGCATCAACACCATCAAAATCATAAGGTGGATAACCATGATTCTAGAATGAATCTCGAGCAAAATGCTTCAAATACTGCTACTAATGTAGCTGCAAATATCAGGCACGAGAAACAGCAAACGAGAAACCTAACAAATTGTTCTGGGAGTAGCGCCTTCTTTATCTCAACACCAGCATGGCATGACGCAGAAAATAAACGAAGTAGCAAGGTAGAACACTACAGTGATAGACCAATGAGAAGCAATAACAGGGCCGCTATCACCCCAACGACACCACTCACAAAAGGGGGGGTTTTTAAACCAGGTTATAGCGGAAAGAAGTTCGGCTGTCGTCGATTGAAAGCCCCACAAACGCCTGCTGGAGCTTCTTCATCTTCATCTTCATCTTCATCTTAATTATTCAATTTGCTTCTATTTACTTTCGTTTTATATTTCCTTATCTCCGCGTGCAAATGCCACTTTCTTTCTTTCTTGTGGCTTTTGTAAAGCGAAATTGGGGTTTCCTGCAAAGACAAAGGACTTCCCATCGCTGTGTGATTTTCTTTTATGTTTTTGGCTTTCTGCTTCTTTACTTTACTGGCTCGCTGCTCCCTGGGCCACCAAAAATAAACTTTTTGATCGAGAGTTCCCACCTCCCATATAATAGTACTTAAGGTTTCGGTTAAGTGGGTAGCCATATCACCGGCTTATCCTAGCGCCTTCTGACGCCCCGTTTTTGAGCGCCATTTAACCCGGATTTAATGACCCCCCCTCTCCCAACACACCTGCTTGTAGGTTGTAGTAGAAGGGAGTTGGCTGCGCGCCTTGCTGTTTGGTGTGGGAAGTGCCAGCCGCTTGCTCCTTTACAAAGAAAATTTATAATCAAAAGAGCCTCGTTGCTCTGCAGTAGCAGCAGCAGCCCACTGGTAATTCACTTCCTTCGTACGAAGAGTGAAAGCAAGACGACGCACGCATTCATGCGCCATATGCGTTTCGCCCGTGTTGGTCTTTCCTTCCTGAATGAAGAAGTTTCGCGAAAGTAGTGGCTAGTACTCAGCAAATCACCCAGATTTATGGCCAGTAGCCAGTCAAGATGTCTCGGTAAGACAACAACGTAATATCTTTCCTATCTCTGGGCACCACGTTGCGATAAAAGGCCTTTAGCGTGTTGCCTTGGAGCGCGTGTCTCCTCAGAAAGTCCGATGTCAGCACGGCAAAGAGGGCACGCCTTGATTACTTCGGTGTGCATTCTTAACGTTTCGATGCATCTTGTATGGAATCGATGCGAGCATTGGAGCGTAGTTATTGTTGTCGGAAGAGTTCCCGGCAGCAAATGATACTGGGAACTCTTTGGCCCATTGGGATCGATCTCGTCTCCATGCAACAATTCGAGGCAAATAGCACACTCAAGATGGGGAAAAAGGCCACTCAGGCTGCTTAGGACCTCAGTCATGCCTGCTCCAGCACCATAATTGACGTTCGTTATGAGATCATTATTTTGCTGTCTTTTCCTCTTCTTTTCTAAAGATGCTAAATCGACATTGCTGTTTTTAAAGACCCGCCTATGAATTAGTCTCTGTAACGAGAAAGCTGGCATGAGAGCATTATGCATGACTGCGATGTTTTCATACCATTCGTCCATGGTTACTCTACCATCATTATTTGAGTCGAGTTGTACGAAAAGCCGCCTTACTTTCTTGAAGGCTCCAGATTGTGGATCATAAGGAGCTGCCCTATCACGCTTGTATGCCATGAAATCAAGGTCACCTCCAACAGATGAGCAAATACTCTGAATATCGTCAATTTCCAGGTACCCCTTGCCCTGATCGTCTGTCATCCAGAAAGAAAGGGTCGCGAGGTCATGCGCAGTCAATAGCCATATCGAAGCAACAAATGATGCGAAATTTACACGCTCGCCGCCCCCGTTTGCCAGCCTGAAACAGCGATCTGAGAATATGGTACGAGAAAAGCCTAACCAGTCACAAACCTCTGCAATAGAGCATTCAACTGCTGCTTCTTTCTGCTGCGGCCGTTGCTGTGACGATACAGATGATCTCGGACTTGTTTCCGATTCTTCTTTCACTTCGATCTCAGACTCGCTTCCCTTCAACAGTGGTCCACGTTTCCTTGTCCAATAGTTGTGCATTTTGAGAAACGCTGATCGAATCAAGGTCAATTCGGCGGGGTGAAACAAGCCCATTTCCAGTATTCGATGTTCGACACTTTCGACTTCGGTTAGCAATAAATCTGAAGTCTGGATAGGAGCTGAGACACATAAACCCATGTGTAATCCTCCTCTCGTCGTCAATGTTCCAATTTCAGATTTCGGTATCTCTATCTTTTGGAGGTTGC
>CEOK01094408.1_pt1 | contig 11888 bp, 16 predicted proteins | sample 427001 | NCBI WGS metagenome assembly CEOK01 (sample SAMEA2591108, study PRJEB7988) | marine metagenome | isolation source: saline water (ENVO:00002010), including | reverse complement strand
TCCTCTATTTGTGAAGTATTTAAAAAATCTTCTAGATCCTCAAAAAATTTATCTAACAGATGTTGTTTCATATACTGATCAAAAAGAAAATCAGCCGTTTCCTCAGGACTCATTTCAGAAGATTTTAATGCGGAGTCAAGCTCCTCTTCTTTTAAAGGCTTATGTGATGCGCTCAAATTATCTATTCCCATAACCAATACGATACCATAACTAAAAATTGGCGAAACAAATCCTACTTATACGTATGCATGTTTTGTGTTATATGTGCAAAAATTTAGTACACTACCTATCATGAATGAACTAATTGCCTATATCACTGATAACTATCCTTTCGTTGAAGAAAAGTATCCTGAGCTCAAAGATGCAACTGAACAGGGGCGATTAAAATTTGCAATACGACACCTTGCGTTGCACTTTTCTAAAACTGCAGGGAAAATTGCTGCTGTTAGCGAAGATGCAGACCACGGTAAAAGAATTGATATAGAAAAAATAAAAGAAGACATACCAAAGTCTCTAGTAAACACACTCCGTCTAGCCGAACTTGTGGGTATGACAGAAGAGAAAATAATTAAAGAAATTAAGGCAAAATACAATACCTAAAAACTAAACGCCTCAATAAATTCAGGCGTTTAGTTTTTAAGTATACGTAATTAATTACATATTTAATTACGTAATTCACTCAATGTATATATGGACATCGGATGTCCATATATGTATATTGGTGATCGTTAATCTACTTCGTTTTAAACCACGGGATGAAGACACTGGTAGTTCGCTTGTATTCTGCAAAATCTGGGTGTTCGGCCATTTTCTTCTCAAGCAATGGAACGCCAGAAACTTTAAGGATCAAAAAAGTAATGGTGAGCGGGCCGACAATGGTAGCCCACCCATACGGCACCGAAAGCGCGACGAGCCATATTCCCCACCAGAGCGTTACTTCGCCAAAGTAATTTGGATGGCGTGTGTATCGCCATAAACCAGAGGTCATGAGCTTGCCTTTGTCGGCAGAATTTTTTATAAATTGTTTCAGCTGTCGGTCACCAATTACCTCAAACGCAAAGCCAAGTAGCCAAACCCCTACGCCAACTGCGGTAAAGAGGTTGGGAGCAACAGTGGCACCTATAATGACGACAATTGGTAACGCAACGAGAAACAGTAGCGCGCCTTGCAACATGTACACTTGTAGATATGAGCGTGGATAAAACCACGCACCCCATGTTTCGCGCCATACGCGATACCGATAATCCTCACCCTTTCCTTTGTGCCGAGCGGCGATGTGCCATGCGAGACGAACTCCCCATATTGTTACAAGTAGTACTACCAGTATGCCTTGCATACTACTGCCAGCACTAATGAATACGGCTGCCCACGCTAATACTACAAAGCCAAGACCCCACGCCACATCAGCCACATCATTTCTTTTTTTGATTAAAGATACTACGAACCAAAGACTCATATACACAAAGAGTATAGCCGCGAGTGCTACAAAGTAGTTCATAGTCCTATTTTAGTTGCAATGAAGTAGGTAATTGTTGATACAGAAGCGGCTAACACTGCGCCCCACATCATATCAACTATCGTAACTAAAAGTGGCCAATCTTTAAGTGTTGCAAGGTTAGTAAGATCGTAGGTTGCATACGTAATGAAGCCAAACAGTGCGCCAAACACAAGCGCATGGACCCAAAGGCCTTTTTCCATCGCTGGCGCGACTACAAAAAGAACAAGGCCAGCAATAAAAATGAGATAGAAGATTATCGCGGCAGTCCAATTAATGTCGCTTTTCATTAAAAAACCAATTTGGTTTTGATAAAAATTCTTTGCCACGAGTCCAAGCCAGATCATATCGATGACAAAGAAAACAGGGAGTGCAACGAAAAACAGTTTTATGAACATACTATGTATTGATATACGTTATGGTTAATTGTAGTGCAGTTGCAAACGTACCCCACAAAAGATATGGGATGTTCACATATACAACCCAGCGTAATTCTGGTACTCGATACCATACTAGTGTAAGTGCCCACATAAGCGTACCAACAACAAGCAAAATATCTAGTGATGCGAGTAGATTATTCTTGAGTCCAAACTGTATTGGTGTAAACGCGAAATTAAAAACGAGATTTAGTGCAAAGGGTACTGCAATTATCCAGGGAATCTCCTTTGTGATTACCTTATAAAAAATAGTCCCAAAAGATACTGCAATGATTGCGTAAAGCACCGTCCACACTGGACCAAACAACCATGCAGGAGGAGACCAAAAAGGTCTAGTGAGCTCTAAGTACCAGTCTTGTGTGGGCATGTATATATAGTAACGCGAACACGCTTCTTTAACTATTGCTACGTGGGGTCTACAACACGTACAAAAGACCAGTGATTAACTGACACAAAAAGTTGGAGTTTCAACTGGCTCACCCCAGATCAATGCGACCAGCTCGCACCTGGTGATCTTGTCTGGTTCAACGTAGAGTTGAGCCCTCACGGCAAGGTTTATTGATACGCCGCCGTAGAAATTCAATAAATACAGGGTTCTGTTACCGACGCTAACCTCGTGATAACCTACACCGGTAATCCATCAGGTTCAGTACGAATCGATCCAAGGATAGCACAATCACAGTTTGGTCGCCTCACAGATGAAGCATCTGCGCTTGCATTCGCCAATGAGTACCCGAAAGCAATGAACGTTGGAATGCGGTAATATTTTTCCCTTCGTCATGCTTTTCATGCAGTCCGCCCATCATCCTATACAAAGTGATGGGCGGTTTTTTGTGCTCCGCACGCGGCTTTCCGCCTGTTCAATTCATCATTGATATATCACAGATATAAAAATACTCAGACCTAAGCCGGCCTGAGTATTTTTAATCTAGTGACCCACGTCGGAGCAGGATGGAAACAACTGCTTGAAGAGTTTAAGGAATTCTTAGTTCAAGATTCTATATGTACCTAGGAGCAATTCCACCTTCCATGCTACTCTGTAGGCTGATCATTTGAACGGAGGATTCAACAATGTACATTGATCTACCACCAGATTTTAAGAAGCGTATCACGCCAATGGTGCGAGAAATTTTGGCTCCAGATTCCCTCGCAAGAGGAATTATGAGTGCAAATCCTGAAAAGTTCAGCCCTCCACGAAAGAAAGGAAATCACCACTCCGGAGTAACTAAACGTGTCGAACGAAATACCGCAGGCGCAGTAGAGCGAATGCATGAATCGGCGAAACGACTTTCAAAGTCCTGAACAAAATCTGATGGAAAGCCCCGCTACAATTGGCGGGGCTTTTTCTTATATCGATGACGGTGTGCAAAATGTCTCTCAGGGCACAAACGCACCCCTACACTTCTCTTTTCAATAACTCAAAATACTCAGTGGTCGAATGATTATCAGTTACTAATTCACATTGTTGTATGAGTCAAAAATGTTCCCTACTCTCACCATGCGCTTACATAGACAGCATCGAACGATTGCTCAGTCGCATGCTTGAGCGCGCGGAGGAACAAGCTACAGATACTCAATCAGTTGAGGTTCTGTTTCGAAAGCTTGTTGCGTTGGATGCGCCGAATGAAGACTAGTTTCGACTAGTCGTTCGACACTCCGAGGGTCACATATCCGATACGTGAAGTACTCGAGTTTTAATGTTTTTGGATTTGTGATTCCACGGGGAATCGGCGCAGCTCACTAAACTCGCAAAGCTCGTTAAGTGGCTCCTGCCCTGACTCGGCGACAAGCACTCGCTACACTCGTCTTGTATACCGCCTCCGTCTTTCGATTCCCCTTACAACCTACAAAACGCTAAAAGCCCAGTGCGTTGCACTGAGCTTTAAGCATTTGTGATTCCACGGGGAATCGAACCCCGATTTCCAGGATGAAAACCTGGTGTCCTAACCGTTAGACGATGGAACCATAGCTACACGTACATTATATTCCTAAATCAGTTCCAAGACATCAGGTTTTAACCTGATGTCACCATAGTCTAATCGCGTTAGACTATCGAACCATGGCTACGTTGTAGCGTGAGCTATACTACAACATTTTTTCGTGTCATGCTATTCTCTGTGCACTATGGAGGAGTGCCCGGAATGGTAACGGAGCGCTTTCGAAAAGCGTCGCGCGCAAGCGCTTGGAGGTTCGAGTCCTCTCTCCTCCGCATCGGCGTATACAAAAGGGTGTAGCAGCACCTTTTTGTCTGTGCCGACAAGCGAGTCGGAGAATAGCGAGAAAGGCGCAGGTGCACATACGAACTTTATGAGTATGGACGCACCGAACCCAGACCAAAAGCACTTAGTAGAATTGGAATGAGGTACGAGTGAACAATACTACTTAGTGACTGGTGGTCGAGTCCTCACCACAGGAGTACTTCTCCGCATAAAATACCGAACTACAACTCAATACTATTCTTCCTTTGGTAAACCTTTTGCTGCAAGTTGGGAGTTTTTCCATTTCTGTTCTCCCGTCACGTCGAGCCCAAACCAGCCAAAAGGGCTCTCTCTTAATATTTCTGCTCTCGCCTCTGCTGCTTTTACATCGTCTCCTTCTACTTTGAATTCAACTTCAGCGAGTACTAGTCCTTCTAATGCATCGTGAAATATATCTAATTCAATGGTAACTTCTTCATTCAGTTCTGGATGCAGATACGGAATATAGTACCGAGTCTTATGGACGCGATGTCCCTGAGTTAAAGACCAGATACCGTCAAAGGTGTTCTTGTCTTCAACTGGTATTTCATGCTCAAACCGAGCAACCTCACTTCCTTTTATACCTGATTTTTCGGTTAACCGGTATTCTTCACCATGATTAGGATGATATGATTTTCGTATGCGCATACGGATAAACTTTCCATCTTTGTCAGTTGGACGCAGGTAGCCTTGCTCAATAACACGGTATTCATATTTGTTTTGAAGTATTCCTTCTTCTATTTCACTAGGGATGGTGTCTATAATATATTTTACCTCTACTTCATATTCCCCATTCTTCACTGCTTCAAGAGTGTCGTGCGGTATGTCGTTAACATGCAAGGCGTGCGAGGGTTTTTCTTTCATATATGTCAAACAGTATACACATTCTCTTTCTCTTGTGTATGATACATCCGTATGCGAATACTTTCGGTTGAAACATCCTGTGACGAAACAGGGCTTTCTATAATAGACACCTATCAAAAGGAAGACGGTGTGCATATGGAGGTACAGGCTGACACCCTACTCTCGCAAGCATTACTACACGCCGAGTATGGGGGCGTCTACCCAAGCCTAGCCAAGCGCGAACATGCTAAAAACCTCGGCCCGCTTCTTATCGAAACACTCAAGCAAGCTGAGTGTTGTATCCCCGCGAAAGAAGCAAAAGTCTCCAAAGAAACAATTGGCGATATAAAAGAGCTTCTCTACCGCGAACCAGAGCTTTTTGTACACCTCACTACCTTACTTACCAATATCGAAAAACCTGACATTGATGTCATCGCTGTAACACACGGCCCAGGGCTCGAACCCGCTTTATGGGTCGGTGTAAACTTTGCAAAAGCACTTTCTTTAGCGTGGGGTATTCCTATCATGCCACTTAATCACATGGAGGGGCATCTTGCTGCTGCGTTTGCTACTAAGGTAGCAGAAAAACAATACATATTGAGCGAACCACAGCTTCCTGCTCTGATTATGCTTATTTCTGGTGGTCACACAGAACTCGTACTTCTTAAAAAATGGTTCTCTACAGAAAACAGGAATGATTATGAAAAAATTGGTTCAACACGCGACGATGCAGTCGGAGAAGCATTCGACAAGACAGCACGCTTACTTGGACTCCCGTATCCAGGTGGAATAGAAATTGCAAAACTCGCCGCAGCAGCGCGTGAGGAAAATCTCGAAAAACCGTACTCTTTGCCGCGCCCTATGCTAAAAACTAATAATTATGATTTTTCTTTCTCTGGGCTGAAAACAGCAACTCGAAACCTCGTGCAAGGTATGGGCAATCCAACTAATGAGCAAAAGAAGCAAATTGCTCGCGAAATTGAAGATGCTATAACCGAAGTGCTTGTTACAAAAACAAAGCGCGCTATAGAAGAGCACGGGATTCGTTCTCTTGCAGTTGGCGGTGGGGTTTCAGCAAGCACACATATTCGCGCTGCTCTTGAGGCACTCGCCGAAGAATACGAAGACATGACACTCTACAAGCCAGCACGCGAGCTAAGTACAGACAATGGACTAATGATTGCGTTTGCTGCTGCAATGAACACATACAAAACCAATAATCTTGAAATTATTTCAGCCAATGGAAATCTTTCAATAGACTAATCGACTCAAAAGACAGCTCTAGATATGGCTATAAACGGTAACCAATGCTACTATTGGCACACATGCACGACGAACAACCACACATACCTGAAAAATTTCTAAAGCCGTACAATCCAGCGGAATCCGAAGAAAGTGTTTACAAACAATGGGAAGATTCTGGCTATTTTAATCCTGACGTATGTATCGAAAAAGGTGTCACTGACAAAGATGCAGAATATTTCTCAATTGTTTTACCTCCACCAAACGTAACCGGGACTTTGCACTTGGGGCATGCATTAGAGAGTTCTCTGCAAGATACTTTCGTACGTTTTAATCGCATGCTCGGTAAACGAACGCTTTGGATTCCTGGTACAGACCATGCCGCAATTGCCACACAATCAAAAGTAGAAAAAGAATTGATAAAACGAGAGAAGAAAAACCGTCACGACTTGGGACGTGAAGAATTTCTCATTCGTGTGCAGGAATTTGCACAAAAATCGCATGACACGATTGTTACGCAAATAAAAAAAATAGGTGCCTCACTCGACTGGTCACGTGAGGCATTTACTCTCGATAACACCCGTGCCAATGCCGTACGTACCGTATTTAAAAATATGTACAATGCTGGTCTTATTTATCGAGGTAATCGTACAGTCAACTGGGATCCAAAAGGGCAGACGGTGATTTCAGATGACGAGATTGTATATGAGGAACGGACCGAAAAGTTCTACTACTTTAAATACGGACCATTTGTTATTGGCACTGCACGTCCCGAGACAAAGTTTTCCGATAAGTATGTAGTAATGCATCCTGACGACGAGCGCTATAGTAAGTATACACACGGGCAAACTATTGAAGTTGAGTGGATTAATGGCCCACTGACGGCAACTATAATAAAAGATGAAGCAAGCGATCCGGATATGGGTACAGGTGTAATGACTATCACTCCGTGGCACTCAGCAGTTGACTTTGATATTGCGAAAAAGCATGGTCTTGAAATGGAACAAATCATTGACCAATATGGGAAGCTCTTACCAATTGCTGAAGAATTCGCTGGTATGAAAGTTCTGGCTGCACGCGAGAAAATAGTAGAGAAATTACAGGAAAAAGGACTCGTGGAGAAAATCGATGAAACGTATGTACATAATGTACCAACCGCCGAACGCAGCGGTGGACTCGTGGAACCGCAAGTAATGCGGCAGTGGTTTATCGACGTAAATAAACCCTTCACTCTTCCCCACTCGGAAATTAATGGTATTGCTTCGGGTTCAGAAACAACACTCAAAGAAATAATGCATACTACGGTGACAAGTGGTCAAATTTCAGTGCTTCCTGAACGTTTTGAAAAAACATACCATCACTGGATTAATAACCTTCGTGACTGGAACATTTCACGACAATTATGGTACGGACACCGTATTCCAGTATGGTATAAGAAAGGTTCAAACGAGAAAGAGATACTTGTGAGTCCCGACACACTACCCGATGAGAACTGGGAGCAAGACCCAGATACGCTTGATACGTGGTTCTCGTCAGGACTATGGACATTCTCGACATTAGGCTGGCCTGCTAACACTGATGATCTCAAGGCGTACCACCCTACATCTTTAATGGCACCTGGATACGAGATTCTCTTTTTTTGGGTTGCACGCATGATTCTTATGACTGGATTTAATTTAGGCACCGTTCCTTTCAAGACAGTCTACTTGCACGGCATGTTGCGTGCAAAAGATGGTCGGAAGTTCAGCAAATCATTAAATAACGGTGTCGACCCTCTGGAGATTGTCGAAAAATATGGCGCAGATGCACTCCGTTTTGCCCTTGTTGTAGGGGTAACCCCAGGGAACGATATGAAGTTTGATGAAGCGCAAGTAAATGCGTATAAGAAATTTGCAAACAAGTTATGGAATATCACTCGATTCATTCTCACTGAAACCAGCGGACACGACCACGCTGCTGTTCCAACGCTTACTGTGCGTGATAAAGAAGTACTCGAAGCACTCAACGAAACCACAGCATTTATGACCGAGCACTTAAAAAAACACCGTATCGATCTCGCTGCAGACAAAATATATCAGTATCTATGGCATGAAGTTGCCGACGTAATCCTTGAAGAAAGTAAGTCGCTATTAAAAGACGGTAGCGATATTGAAAAGATATCACGACAATGGATGCTTTATGAGATACTCACTCAATCGCTAAAAATCTTACATCCATTTATGCCGTTTATTACAGAAGAGATTTGGCAATCATTGCCACACAAAGAAAGCGATATGCTTATGATTGCACAATGGCCATCTACAAAATAGCACGCAACTCTTTTTTTATAGAAAAATAAAATGATACAATAGATGTAATGGATTTATCAGTGGTTGCATACGCTACTATCGGCGGTGTTGTTCCTGCCCTTCTTTGGGTATGGTTTTGGTTAAAGGAAGATGCAAAACGACCTGAACCAACTCAACTCATCGTAGCCGCGTTTCTTATAGGAATTATAGCAGTTATTACAGTAATACCATTAGAAAAACTTGCTATGGTTTTCTTTTCGGGTACCACAATTGTTATCGTATGGGCTGCAATTGAAGAAGTGGTCAAATTCGCTCTTGCCTACTTCACCGTCCTCGCACACAAAGCAAATGATGAGCCTATAGATGCACTTATTTATATGATAACGGTAGCGCTTGGATTCGCTGCTGCAGAAAATACACTTTTTCTAATAGATCCTGTTGCAAATGGTGATTTTATCCAAAGTGTGCTGACTGGAAATTTCCGTTTTCTCGGTGCAACACTACTTCACGTACTTGCTTCATCTGCAGTTGGCTTGGCTCTTGGATTAGCATTTTACAAACGCCCACTTATAAAATTCTGGTACGGTCTCGTTGGTCTTATCCTTGCTATTGTTTTGCATGGAGCCTTTAATTTCTTTATACTTAAAAGTGACGGGAACGATTTAATGCGTGTCTTTGCTTTTGTCTGGGTAGGTTTAATTATCCTTCTTATCGCATTCGAACACGTTAAACGAATTACCAGATACTAGTAAAATACTAATCATGCGAAAACCTTCTTTTTTCGAAAAACTCACTGGTTCTATTGCACCAGACGACTACAATGACCTTTTTGAAGGTGGTGCCGAAGCACAACATATCCCTACAAAATCTTCTGCGCTTGTACAAGACGAAACGACCGAAATGGCAACGAATGATCAAGTTCACGCAGAACATCCTGGACAATGGGAAGAAGAAAGTGAGGAAGAAGTGCAGGAAGGAGAACTGTCTGTCGATATATATCAAACGCCCGATGCTATTGTAGTCAAGGCACTTGTTGCTGGCGTCAACCCATCACATATCGACATCTCGCTCACACGCGATATGATAACTATTCGAGGTAACCGAGAAGAACACAAAGAAACAACTGGTGAAAATTATTTCTATAGGGAACTCTTTTGGGGTTCGTTTACACGCACCATTCTTTTACCTGAAGAAGTTGACGTCGATGCAGCTGATGCAAGTACCAATCATGGAATATTGGTCATTCGTTTACCAAAAATAAACAAGGAGAGACAGACAAAACTGAAAGTAAAATCGCGATAATAAAAAACTGGGCAATTGCCCAGTTTTTTACTCTCCCATGAACCCTGTGCTTTGTTCTTTCAAAAGCTCGTACTTAATCGGTGGGCAATAACGAACGTTGTTCTGCCTTTCATCAGTTCTTTGAGAGCATCTTGAATGTGTCGCTCGCTAATTGAATTGATATGAGTATGTAGAAAACCAGCCGCATACCAAAAATGACTGCCAAAAATGGTGTAACCCAGAGTAGAAGACCAATCGTTGTCAGTAACGTTACTCCATTTATCCATATGTTAAACGCAAAAACACCATTGAGTGTTTCAAATAAATCTACATACCGTTTTGATTTTGCCACAAGAGAACCGACAAACGTTTTGGAAAAGAATGCCTGTGAATAGTTTCCGATGCATACAATGATTCATCAGCCAACCATTTCAGTATGTTGCTCTAATCATATGCGTAAAAAAATCTACCTCACGAAAAATCAGATTATATACAATGACAGCAACACAATGAGTAGAAGTATCGAGATAAGACCAGGGATATTTTCACTCTCTAGCGGTAGTGAGATAATCTCTATAAGCCTCTTGTATAACAATGGAGTAATAGCATTTGGTAATGCACCACCCAAGCCCAAAGCTAGGACTGCAAAAAAAAATCGACCACTTGTATTGAATGACGTGGGGTCAATAGTATTTCTTTAAACGTTATTTTTATACACACTGTAAAAAACCACGTTTTCAAAAAGAGAACGTGGTGAAAAAATATATGTTTTATATTTTATATTCTTTCTAGTTCTTCTCTTTCTTTTTCCATTGCATCTTCCCAAGCAGCCATATTGCCGGTCACCATCGCATCTTTCTTTATTCGATAGTTTGTATACAACTTGGCAATTAATTCTGGATTTGCCTCTAATACTTTCAGTACTGGTTTGAGTGCGCTTTCTTTTGTTTGAGCAAATAATTCAGTGAAATCGCGCTTCTCCTCAGGTAAGAGAGTTGATGTTTCGATTATTTCATGAATTTTCTGAAATGCATTCCGTTCCATATAGCGTCAGTGTTCCACAAGGTTTGTATCTTTGCAAGAAAAGTGTCTAGCCCCAAACGCAAAAATCGACCACAAGGTCGTATTTTGCGCACTCAGTGGGAATATAAATCTTATTCTACCACCATGGATGTAATCGCTCGAAAAGCTTCTGCAAGATCGCTTGAGTTCTCTCCTAAAAGTTGATTCTCCATTTCTCGCACTCTACTTCCATCTAATGACATACTGCTTAAATTGACAAATGATAAATTTGAATTCATACGCACTCATGTTATTAACTAACACATCTCACAGCGTATCAAGATGAGAGATTGCGCGTCACCCTGTTTAATATTATAGCATGTCACCACATAAGCCTCATCCACACATGTGCATATACAGACTATACGAGCGGCAATGACGACCCCTCTCCTGCAAACTTTGTTTCCATCCACCCCATAAACAAGCCAATAAGAATGCCATCAATAAGTGCCCAAAATGGTGAAGAAAAACCCATCCATGAGACGAGGTTTGATGCCATAACCACTTCAAGTGATGAGTATCCAAGTAGGATATACATCAGCGTGAACAAGAAACCTGCAACAGCTCCACGTATCCACCACCGCATGGAAAATCCAAAAACGGGATGTCTATCAAACATCCCAACAAGCCCGAGCGTCAGACCCATCAATATAAACACCAAGAGTGTCCCGAAGCCAAACATGCTAAACAATGAAAATCCTAAGGTTGGCAACATCACTATGGCAAGGATTCCAACAACAAGACCAATAATTATCCCTATAAACATTCGGCCCGCTATTGAATGTATTTTGAACATAAAATATATTACCCAAAAAAGTAATAAGAGTTATAGTTATTCTAACATGTAAAACACACAATTATATTATAAAAGCACACTAAGAGCAGGGCAGCATCAGCTTTAAAGAAAAATAACTTACTTTATAAAAAACATCTAATTAATTGGATGTTTTTTATCATTGTAATCGGGGCAGACTCAAGGACACTATCGCAGAGGTCCTCCTTA
>CEOK01100485.1_pt1 | contig 11900 bp, 7 predicted proteins | sample 427001 | NCBI WGS metagenome assembly CEOK01 (sample SAMEA2591108, study PRJEB7988) | marine metagenome | isolation source: saline water (ENVO:00002010), including | reverse complement strand
TACGCAGGGTCAAAGTCATTAGCAAAAGTCTCTGGGAAGAATGTTGGATTTTCATCCAATACATTATCTATCCCAACTCTAACAGTTGCATTGTATTCTGGTAAAACCATTCCATATTGAACGTCAAGGTAAGTGATCGCTTCAATATCTCTTGTAGTTTCTGTTACCAGTCCAGCAGATGTCATTGTTGGAGGATTATTTGCAACACCTTTACCTTCACCGAAGTGTTGTAAAGTTGCTGATGCAAACATATCACCCATAGTCCATGATAATGATGTGTTCATTTTGAAATCAACAAAGTTGTTTCTTGATGAACCTAACACGTAACCAGCAGCCATCTGAAGATCGCCGTTAGCTAATGTAACATCATATGAATCAAGTTGTCTTGCATCAACACCTAGAGCAAAATCACCGTATGCAGTTGAGAATGCATAAGAACCCCCAACTTCAAGACCTGATGTCTCTAACATACCAACGTTGTTGGTTGTGTTTCTTAAATCATCAACAAAACCAGTAGGCAATCTGTCAACTAAATTACAGTATCCTGGGTTACTACCATCGTAACAACCGTTAAGAATCAACTGAGCTCCAATTGAACCAATTAAGTTAGTGATTTCAATATCATAGAAATCAGCAAACATATTAAGTCCAGGGACTCCTGCTGGTTGGAAAACCACACCAAAGTTTGTACTTTCTGATTCTTCAGGTTGCACATTTGGGTTACCACCAACTGTAATTCTGATCTGATCATTTGGCTGAGTAAAGCCTGTTGGAACACCATCAGCTAGACATTGTCCAACTTGTGTACCGTCAGCATTACCAGTAAAGTTTGCAGAATTAACATCACAAGGATCTTGTAATGTTGGATAGCTGTCAGCATTACCACTATAAAGTGAGCCAATACTTGGAGCTCTGAAACCTTCAGCAAATGTTGCTCTAACTTTCAAACCTTCAACAGGTGTTAATACCATACCCAGCTTTGAGTTTGTTGTATTACCGAATGTTGAGTAATCTGAGTATCTTGAAGCAGCTGAGAACTCAAGCATTGAATGTACTTTATATACAACCTCTGCGTATAATTCATCAACTTCAAATCCACCAGATACTGGTTGGTTAGCATTACCTGTAGATAGACCTTTAGCAATAAATGCATCAGGGAAATTGAATCCATCTTCTTGTCTGTGCTCGTAACCAAACGCTACTGGAACATCAAAACCTTGTGGGTTAACGAATAACTCACCAGCAAAATCAACACCATAGTTTGTCATTTGGTTTCCACCAGAACTTTTCGCTTGGAAAGAAATAGCTTGTGCCATTGCAGGTGTAATTGAACCTGAACCTGACCATAGACCATTACCTTCATATGCACTGTCTGGGCCTTGACCACCAAAGATGTTCAAACAAGTAACACCATTGCCATCTGGACCACAATCATCAGCAAGTGATAATTTAATAGCGCCTGAATCAAGTAAACCGTCTGTTGTATTTAATGCATTATTTGTTGCTTTTGAGAAGTAAGCTGTGTAATCAAAACCCATAACGCTGCCATCTAAAGATGCCATCGCTCTGTATGTTTCAATGTCGTCTGTGTAAAGTCTGTTACCAGTCTCTAACATTCTTCTTCCAAACCAACCTGACGCTGTTGTTACACCCTCAGGTGCAGCAGAACAATCTGCATAATTTTGTGAACCACCACTTAGGTCACAGAATTCAACTCCAAATGGGTTGTAAGGTTGGTTTGCACCAATACCTTCTCTACCACCGAAACTTCCGAAACCATAAAACAATGGCATTGGAGCTAAGAGTCTATCTGAGTCTCTTTTCTGGTACATGAAATCTAATCTAACTGTTTGACCAGTTTCAAGATCTCTAGTCATTTTTGCAAATGCGTTTAATCTTTTACTTGGAGTTTCAATGTAGTTATACGGGTTGTAGTTAAATCTATCTCCGCCTGTAACTGGATCGTCACCAGTACCATCTGTCCAACATCTAAAGTCAGTTGCAGGGTTAGTACCTGGAGTACCTTCAGCAACAGTCCAGTTTGAACAACCAGCTGTTGCACCACCGATATCGCCATAAGCAAATCTACCTTGAGGTGTTCCTGAAGAACCAACTGCAGGGTGAGCATTTGTTTCTGGTCTCTCGCCATTACCTAAACTCATTAAGTCAACGACTGAAACACCAGCAATATAAGATGCATTACCAAAAGATTCACCAACAGTGAATGTCATCACTTCTGATTCACCACCGCCGTCAAAGTATTCGCCCATTTGGTATGTAGCTGAAGTACCTGTGTAATCATCTTTAGTGATGATGTTGATAACACCAGCAATCGCATCAGAGCCATAAACAGCTGACGCGCCATCCCTTAGGATTTCGACTCTTTCTACCATGGCAGACGGTATTGAGTTCAAGTCAACAGAACCATTAGCTCCTTGACCTGAGTTTACCCATCTTCTGCCATCTACAAGGATCAAGTTTCTACCTGAACCAAGATGTCTCATATCGATTCTAACCGCACCAGAACCACCATTGTTATAGGTTCTGGAAAGACCAGATCCTTGGCTAGGTAGCTCAAGCAGGATTTCACCAATAGAGGCTTTACCTGTTACTGCAATATCCTCTGCAGTAATTTCTGTCACTGGTGCAAAAGAGTACAAGTCGGCACTCTTAATTTTTGAACCGGTAACAACAACTTCCTCAACATCACTATCATCTTCTTGAGCAATAACACCCAAAGAGAAAGAAGTAATAACGAGCAAGCTCATTAAATATTTGAATATATTCATATTAATACCTTATTAAAAAAAGTTAATATCCCACCATGATAGTCAATTTAGTAGGTCTTTAATACTTTTTTGCCACATAAATGACACAAAATGGCAATATTTAGCAGTTTTTATTGAAAAATGGGGAAAAAGCTTAATTTCAATGGCCTTAAAAGCATTTTTGCGTAATTTTATAAATAATGAAAATGGACTATAATTCAAGCATGGTCAAAGGGAAGAAAATACTTGTTGTAGGTCTTGCAAATAAATATTCTATTGCAGCTGCAATATCCAGCTCACTATATGAAAATGGAGCAACTCTTGGTTTTAGTTACCAGAATGATAGGTTTGAGAAATTTATCAATGAATTTTCTGGTGATAACGGTGGCGGTTTTACTCAAGTTTGTGATTTATCTAGTGATAATGATATTAAAAAATTAATATCTACAGCTATAGAAAAATGGGGAAAAATTGATGGTATTGTGCATTCAGTTGGTTTTGCTCCAGCGGATCAGATTTCTGGAAATATTGAAGACTGCATAACCAGGGAAGGCTTTCAAATTACGCATGATGTCAGCTCCTATAGTTTTGCAGGACTATTAAAAGAGGCTCATCCTCATATGAGTGAAAACAGTTCAATTATCACTTTAACTTACGTTGGCTCACAGGAAGCTACACCTAATTACAATGTTATGGGTATGGCTAAAGCTAGTTTAGAGGCTAGTGTTCGCTATTTTGCCTCAACTTTAGGGCCTAAGGGTATAAGGGTAAATTCTATATCTGCCGGACCAATTAAAACACTTGCAGCTTCTGGAATTAAAGGTTTTAAATCAATGCTTAATAAACATGGTGCAAACACACCACTAGCTAGAAATATAACATCACAAGAAGTTGGCAATACAGCAACTTTCTTATTAAGTGATATGTCCAGTGGTATTACAGGTCAGAATATTTATGTTGACGGTGGTTATACTATTCAAGCTATAAGTTTTGATTAGCAAATTGATTGCTTATTGAAATCTTCTCATCAAAACCATATTTTTCTCTTAAATCATTAAAAGCTAATTGAAGGTTTGTTCTTTTAGATTCTTCAAGAATAGCTAATTTGTCTTCTTCTGAGACATCACTTGAATCCCCTTTAATTCTGTCCTCTACAACATAAATTAATAAGCCATTATTTGTGGTTTCTTTTTTAATTTGGCCGATATCAGAATTATTGAAGACTTTGCCAACTATGTCATTTGATAATAATGATGTCGATCTATTAATTCCTTTAAAGTTCTCAACTTTAAAATTATCCACTTCAAACGCGCTTTTTAAAAACTCTTTATCTAATTTTAAGTCTTCTGAACTAGCATACACCTCATTAAGATAATCGGATTTCATTTCGGCTGTTAACTTTTCAGTAACAGAAGCTTTCACGCTCTCAAACTCTTTGTAAGTCTTCTCAGCAATAGCATAAACATATGCAAAAGAGTAATTATCAACTGCTATCTGTAAAGGGCTAGACCAATTATTTAAATCAGTCTCAATAACAACACCAGCATTATCAAAACTAAATGGAAGACTATCTATTTGCATTCCTTCAAAATCTTTTATTTCAAGATTATTTGATTGTGCATACGCATATACTTCTTCTACTGAATAATCAGAGAAAGTGATGCTGCTTGAAACTTGAGCTACCTTATCTTCAAATTTAATCTGTTCTAGTTCATTAACTAGCTCTGCTCTCTTATCTTCAAGCGTAGTGTTTTCAGCACCTGTTAACTCTGTGATTTTTAAAAAATGAGTATTGCTTTCAAACTCTATTGGATTTGAAATTTCACCAAGCTTTAATTCTCTAATTACTTGTTCAAATTCTGATGGGAATACTTCTCCATTTGTAAAACCTAAATCGCCATTAGTATCTACAGTACCTAAATCATCTGATAGTGCTTTTACTGCTTCCGAAAAATCTACAGTTTTAGTTTCAACAGCTACCTGAGAAACTTTAGCCTGATATGCTTCATCACTTTCATAGTTATCTCTTATGATCATGATATGTGAAATTCTTTTTTCTGGAGTAGGTAGATTTTCTAAAAATAAATTATATGCTTGCTGTACATCTTCTTCTGAAACCCCTAAATCCATATTTGTTTTTTTCAAATCAAGTAGTAAGTAAGATCTAGATTCAGGTATTGAGAATTCTTCTATATTTGAGCTGTAGTATTCTTGCAAAGCTTCATCTGTTAATTCAATTTCCTTTGTTACATTTTCTGTATTTAATTCAACAAAGGTTACGGATCTTCTTTCAGTTAGTAGATCAAGATATTGGTTGATAGTTTTATCATAAGAACTTGATGTGGCATCAATAAGAGATACAGCTAAATTAAGTTTAAGATCGGATTCAAAATCTTCTACAAGATCTTCTTTTGATAAATTAAAGTTAATCAAATAGTTTTTAAATAAATCTTGACTGAATTTTCCATCTACTTGGAATGATTCAAGTTTTGATAATTCTGTTTCAATGTATTTAGCTGGAACCTTAATATCAAGATCATCAACAAGATTAATCAAAGTATATTTTTCAATGATGGAATTATTGGTTAGGTTTGAAACAATATCTATGATTGCTGGATCTGAAAAATTTAACCCATCACCAAACTGGCTCCTCAGATTTTGCTCCACCTGTGATTTTGTCCTGAAATACTCAGATTGAGAAATACTATATTTCCCTATTTGAGCATAATCGTTGTTATTAAAAGTTTGCGTAAAGGTAGGTAACCCCAAAAACGCAAATGTTAGGGCAACTATACCTAGAAAAGAAAAGGCTACAATTCCTTGTAGCCTCTCCCGTAAGAAACTGATCACTCAGTTAAATTTAGTTTACTGAAGCTTTAAGTGCTTTACCTGCTTTAAAAACCGGTACATTAGCTGCAGGTATGTGAATCTTTTGTGAAGGATTCTGTGGATTAATCCCTTCTCTTGCAGCTCTGTGTCTTACAGAAAAAGTTCCGAATCCAACTAGTGAAACAGAATCACCTTTAGCAAGTGCGCCTGTTACAGCATCTACAAATGCATCCAATGCTTTAGCAGCATCAACTTTAGTGCTACCAGTCTCGCTGGCAACTTGATCAATTAAATCAGCCTTATTCATAAAATCTCCTCAAAATGCCTTGTTACAGGCTTTTAATAACATTAGACCCTAAAAATCAATAAATCAAGATTTTTTACCGAAATAAATCAACTTTATTTAGAGGCCATTTTCTTGACTTTGGGGTGTTTGAATGCTCTATACAAGGGCTTCTTTTAAAACTTCGGTAATATTTTTTACAGAAATGATATTTAAATCTTTAAGTATATTTGATTCAATCTCTTCAATATCACCCATATTTTCATGAGGAACTATGATATTAGTTATGCCGCTTCTTTTAGCAGCAATTAATTTTTCTTTGAGCCCACCAATTTTTAAAACTTTTCCTGCTAATGTAATTTCACCTGTCATAGCAAGATTAGCTTTTACTTTCTTTTTTGTAGCTAACGAGGTTATAGCAGTACACATTGTTATACCTGCACTAGGCCCATCTTTTGGAGTGGCTCCTTCTGGTACATGTATATGAATATCATGCTTTTCAAAGTAATCTGACCCTACTTTCTTTTCTAAAGCTATATTCTTTGCCACAGTAAGTGCAGCTTGAATCGATTCCTGCATTACATCACCAAGTGAACCTGTTTTAATAACCCTGCCCTTTCCAGATGTCACAGCAGCTTCAATCTGCAATAACTCACCTCCAACAGAAGTCCAAGCTAACCCATTAACTTGACCAAGAGAATTCTCGGAATCGTGTTGACCATATTTATAAGGCTCTGCCCCTAAAATATTTCTAACAACTCTGTTATCTATAAGTTTTGTTGCTTTAGCACCTAGAGAAAGATCTTTTACTTTTTTTCTGCATATTTTATTTATCTGTCTATCTAAGTTTCTTACCCCTGCTTCTCGAGTGTAATTTCTGATAATTTTCAAAATTGCATTATCACTATATGTGATTTCTTTTTCTTTAAGTCCATTCTTTTCTTTATTCTTTGGCACCAAATAGTTTTTCGCAATGTTTAGTTTTTCATCTTCTATGTATCCTGGAAGTCTTATAATTTCCATTCTATCTAACAATGGAGGTGGAATATTTAATGAATTAGCTGTACATATAAATAGAACTTCTGAAAGATCGTAATCAATCTCAAGGTAATGATCATTAAAAGTGTTATTTTGTTCTGGATCAAGAACTTCTAATAATGCAGAGCTTGGGTCGCCTCTATGGTCCATACCAACCTTATCAATTTCATCCAAAAGAAATAGTGGATTTTTTACTTTCCCTTTTGATAATTTCTGAATAATCTTTCCAGGCATCGAGCCTATATAAGTTTTTCTATGGCCTCTGATTTCTGCTTCGTCTCTTACACCTCCAAGAGATAATCTAGAAAACTTCCTATTAACTGCTCTGGCGATAGATTCTCCAAGAGAAGTTTTACCAACACCTGGTGGACCAACAAAGCACAATACAGGTGCTTTCATTTTGCTGACCCTTTTTTGGACAGCTAAATATTCTAATATTCTTTCTTTTACTTCCTTCAACCCATAATGATCTTCATCTAAAATATCTTTTGCTTTCTTAAGGTCTAAATTAATTTTTGTTGCTTTGCTCCAAGGAACATCCAGAATTGTATCAATGTAAGTTCTTACTACTGTTGCCTCAGCCGACATAGGTGACATTTGCTTAAGTTTTGTGAACTCAGTATTTACTTTTTCTAAGGCTTCTTTTGATAACTTTGTTTCTTCAATCTTTTTTTGTAACTCATCTAGCTCACTTTTTTCATCGTTAATATCACCAAGTTCTTTTTGAGCAGCTTTGATCTGTTCATTTAAAAAATACTCTTTTTGCGATTTTTCCATCTGCTTTCTAACTCTTCCTCTTATACGTTGCTCAACTTCAATTAGCTCAATTTGAGCCTCTAACAAGCTAGATAGAAATTCTGATCTTTCAACTACATCTACTTTTTCTAGAATATTTTGTTTGTCTTGTACCGATAAGTGAATATTGGAGGAAATAACATCAACTGCTTTTGCCAAACTACCCATTGACTCAACTTGGTTTATTATTTCATGTGAAACTTTTCTTGATACTGCCACAAACTCTGTAAATTGGTTTTTAATTGTTGAGAGTAAATCTCTTTCATATTTTGAATCTTCTAAGACCTCATCTATTTTCTCTATCTCAGCAAAATACCCTTCATCAGTAGTAATTTTTTTTAACTTTGCCCTTTGGATGCCTTCAACTAATATTTTTACCGTTCCATCTGGGAGCTTTATCATTTGAAGAAGAGTTGAAAGTGTTCCAATTGTAGGTAAATCCTTAATTGTTGGTTCTTCATTAGATGGTGAATTCTGAGCAATTAAAAATATTTTTTTATTGCTTCTTAACGCATCTTCCAACGAAAAAATAGATTTCTCTCTTCCAACAAAAAGAGTTGACACGGTGTTAGGGAAAATTACTACATCCCTTAAAGGGATCATAGGCATTTTTACCTTAGGTTTTAGTTCTTCAGATGCCATTAATTTGCTACTTTTTTATTCAACAATCTCAATGGTTGTTCTCTTGTTTGCACAGTTTTTTTATCTATCACAATTTTTTTAACATTGTCTTCCGAGGGAAGATCAAACATTAAGTCTTGAAGAATATCTTCAAATATTGATCTTATTGCTCTTGCTCCTGAAGCACTTTCTTTTGCTTCTTTTGCTATGGCTTCGAATGCATCCTCTGAGAATTCAAGTTGAATTTCATCCATTTTAAAAAGGTGTTGATATTGGGCACTAATTGAATTCTTTGTTTTCGACATAACCCTTACTAGTTCTGATTCCGTTAATTCTTCCAGTGCAGCAATGACTGGAAATCTTCCGATAAATTCAGGGATAATCCCAAATTTAATAAGGTCTTGGGTTTTTGCACTTTTAAACATTGAGTTTATAGGTAACTCCTCAATATTTTCAGTTTCGGTATTAAAGCCTATAGTGCCTTTAGATAGTCTCTTTTTTATTTGCTCTTCGAGACCGTTAAAGGCTCCTCCACAAATAAACAAAATATTTTTTGTATCTACATTAATGAACTCTTGTTGTGGGTGTTTTCTTCCACCTTTAGGTGGTATTGCTGCTGTTGTACCTTCTATTATCTTTAATAAGGCCTGCTGCACTCCTTCTCCTGAAACATCTCTAGTGATAGAAACGTTTTCTCCTTTTTTTGATATTTTGTCTATCTCATCAATATAAACAATTCCTCTTTGAGCCCTATCAACATCATAGTCAGCATTTTGAAGAAGTTTCTGAATTATATTTTCTACATCTTCGCCAACATACCCAGCCTCTGTAAGAGAAGTTGCATCCGCTATAGCAAAAGGCACATCAAGATATCTTGCAAGTGTCTGAGCCAAAAGTGTCTTCCCAGATCCTGTAGGACCTAAAAGCATCACATTACTTTTTTGAATTTCAATTTCTTCTGCAGACACCTTGCTGAAAACTCTTTTATAATGGTTATAAACAGCTACCGAAAGTTTCTTCTTGGCATCTTCTTGGCCAACTACAATTTCATCTAAATAAGAATAGATTTCTTTCGGTTTTGAGATTTGAAAACTTTGATCTTTTTCATTTTTGTCTTCTTCTTTAAGGATGTCATTACAAAGATCTACACATTCATTGCAAATGTAGATATTTGGTCCTGCAATGAGTTTTTTGACTTTTGCTTGCTCTTTTCCACAAAACGAACAATGTAATTTAGTCTTGTCTTCAGCCACTATTTCCTATCCTTCAAGACTTCATCAATTATTCCATACTTAACAGCTTCCTCAGCGTTCATAAAGAAATCTCTTTCAGTGTCTGTTTGAATTTTTTTAAGAGTTTGATTAGTTTTTTCTGCAAGTATTTTATTTAGTTTCTCTTTAAGTGTGAGAATCTCTTTCGCTTGAATTTCTATATCTGTTGCCTGCCCTCTTGCGCCCCCAAGTGGCTGGTGAATCATTACCCTGCTATTTGGTAAAGCAAATCTTTTCTTTTTAGCTCCATTTGCTAAAAGGACTGCTCCCATACTTGCTGCCTGCCCAAAACATACAGTTGAAACATCGCATTTTAAATAATTCATGGTGTCTAAAATTGATAAACCTGAGGTTATAACCCCACCAGGTGAATTAATGTACATGTAAATGTCTTTTTTTGGATCTTCAGACTCTAAGAATAAAAGTTGTGCTACCACTAAGTTTGCAACATAGTCATCTATGCCACCAACAATGAATATAATTCTGTCTTTCAACAATCTCGAAAAGATATCAAAAGCACGCTCACCTCTTGAGGTTTGCTCTACGACCATTGGGACTAAGTTATTTTCGGACATAATTAGAATATAGAGCAGATTTTATATAAATCAATAACTTCAGTGAAAAAATAAAAACTTTGACAGTTTTTTTTAAAACTTTATAGAAAAACTTTAAAACATTAATAGATTTTTTGTACTTATATGCAAAAAATGGGGTGGGCGAAGGGGTTCGAACCCTCGACCTCCGGTACCACAAACCAGCGCTCTAACCAGCTGAGCTACGCCCACCATATTTTTTATGATCTTTGGCTGAAAAAATTATATCATTATGCAATTGATAGGGGGAAAAATGGGGGCAGATAATTTATTTTTAAAGAGTGTCACAAAAATGTTTGATGACGCTGTAGATATTCTTGGAGTCGAACCGGGTTTAGCAAAGCAGATTAAATCTTGTAACAGCACTCATACAATTCGTTTTGGAGTTAAATTAAGTAAAGGCATAAAAGTATTTACTGGGTGGCGTTCTGTTCACTCTGAACATCTTGAGCCAGTGAAAGGTGGTATCAGATATAGTCCAGCAGTTAATGCCTCTGAAGTTGAAGCAATGGCAGCTCTCATGACTTTCAAAAACGCCGTAATAGATGTTCCTTTTGGTGGCTCAAAGGGCGGTTTAAAAATTAATCCTGCAAAATATTCAGAAGAAGATCTAGAAAAAATTACTAGAAGGTTTACCGAAGAGCTTGTTAAAAGAGGTCTTATATCTCCAAGTCTAAATGTGCCTGCACCAGATATGGGAACAGGTAAAAGAGAAATGGCTTGGATAGCAGATGAATATAAAAGGTTAAACCCACACGATATTAATGCTTTCGCTTGTGTTACAGGTAAACCAGAGAATATGGGTGGTGTCGATGGCAGAACAGAAGCTACTGGAAGAGGTATTTTCTATGCTTTAACATCTTTTTTTGATTCACAGGACGTTAAAAAAACAAAAATTAAAGGAAAATTAGCATCCCAAAGTATAGTAATTGAAGGTTTAGGAAAAGTTGGTTATTTTGCAGCTAGAGCATTAAGAGACCATGGATGCAAGATCATTGGCATAATTGAGAAAAAAACTTCTTTTTATAATCCAAAGGGTTTAGATATAGACCTTATAAGTAATTGGATGGTAGATTCTCGTGAACCTTCAGAATACCCAAAACAATCTGAAATAAAAACAAGAGATGAAATACTTTCAGTTGGTTGTGATATTTTTATACCTGCTGCTAAAGAAGGCACCATAACAGAAGACAATCAAAAAATATTAAATACTAAAATTATTTGTGAAGGAGCAAATGGACCTTTAACTTCAAGGGCTGACCACTATTTAAATGAAAGAGGTATTTTGATAATTCCAGATTTATATGCAAATGCTGGAGGTGTAGCAGTTAGTTACTTTGAGTGGGTCAGGAATCTCTCACATATGAGATTTGGCAGAATGGAGAAAAGAAGAAAAGAGTATGAAAATGCTTCTTTACTAAATGTTATAGAAAATACAACAGGCTCTAAAGTATCTAGTAAGACTAAAAACTTACTTAATCAGGGTCCTACAGAGCTAGATCTTGTTAGGTCGGGTTTAGAAGATATGATGACTGAAGCTTATGAAAATATGAGCGACATTTGGAATAAGAATGATTACCCTACTCTTAGAACAACAGCTTATATATATTCTATTAAGAAACTTATTGAATCTTATAGGTCTATTGGAATATAAGGCAATTGGCGCGCCAGGGAGGATTCGAACCCCCGACCAATAGCTTAG
>CEOK01010407.1_pt1 | contig 11900 bp, 9 predicted proteins | sample 427001 | NCBI WGS metagenome assembly CEOK01 (sample SAMEA2591108, study PRJEB7988) | marine metagenome | isolation source: saline water (ENVO:00002010), including | reverse complement strand
ATATTATATATTTTTTATAATATATATACCTAGAATGCTTCCTAATAAATAATTAAATATTATAATATTTGTTTTACTATAATCTAGTAAAGTATCTTCTTTCATTTTTTCTAAAGCAATTTTAGTATCTACTTGGTCAATAGTTTTTATATATTTAACTTTTTGTTGATTTATATTTTGTTTTGAATTATGAATATGTTTATTTAATATATTTATATTTTTATCTAATTGATTATTAAGTTTAAATAATTCACTATTTAATTTTTCTAAATTAGTTATTAATCGCATATATGGTTGATAATATTCATTATTATTATCATAAGATAAACCGTTTTGTATATAATAATTAATATAATGTACCATAATAAAAGAAAAACGTTGGTCTAATTCTTTAACTTTATTACTAAATATTTTAGCTTCTAACATCTTATATTAGTATTATAAATTATTTATTTACACAATATCTATAATAGTCACTAGTTATACTGGTTTTACTTTTGCGTTCAATATAAATAATATCTCCTGGAGAAGCACCTATAACTTTAGCTACTGGGTCAAAACGTGATATTTCAGGAAATTCAGAGTTATGAGTTATATTATATTTAGTTTTTATTTCATTTGCTTTTTCTGGTGAAAGAATACTATGATTAGGTACTAAATCGTGGTTCAAAACATTATATTGTAACTCTTTAATAGATAGATAAATAATATTAATATTACGATCAATATATAAACTTGCTATATAATTTTTAGTAGTATCATTAATATTATCATTTCCTATAATAATTAGAATATCATTATCTGACAGTTTTTCTTCAACATTATAAAGTTCATCGATATACTCTTCAATATATTGTGTTCTAATAGGTTTTTTATGTACATGAAATTTGCAATATATCTTTTTATTTTCACTAAAATACATATCTAGACTATTGTTAATTATCATATTATATACTGAATCATAACTATAATTTTTATAAGAATCAATATTATATCCCATATTATCTAAGTATTCCAGTAATGTTTCTCTTGATTTATATATTTTTTCTTGTAAAGTGCTAGTCATTATAATATATAATCTTATGATTATTTAATTCAATTTTTATATTTTTTTAGTTTCATATTCTTGTTCTTTACTTGGTAAAGCTTCTTTTGTAATAGTATCTAATTTATTTTCTATTTCATTTTCTATAGGTTCTAGTTTTTTTATAGATGTTAAACCTGTTTTAATTTCATTTTCTAGTTCTTCTACACCTGTTTTAGTTTTATCTTGTAGTTCTGTTATTGTTTTTTTAGTTACATCTTCTAGATTTGTTATAGTATTTTTAGTTTCATCTTCTAGTGTAGTTTCTTTTGCACTATCTACTAAATTTTCTGCTTTGGTTACGATTGTTTTTGCTAAATCATTTGCGGTATCTATAGTTTGTTGTGCTAAATTACTTACAGTAGAAGGTACATCAGCAGTAGAATTTACTAGATTATTAAATGATTCCGTTACATCTGTTAATTCATCTGTTAATTTATTTGATAGATTAGATGCATAACTATTTACAGATGACTTGGTATCATCAATAGCATTATTTACTGTATCACTTACATTAGTTAGTCCATCAGATATATTTTCTAAAGTTTTAGATGCATTAGTAGTTACGTTTTTAGGACTAAGTGTTTCTGTAATAGTATTTATAATATTTGTTGCTATATTATCAGTTTTTTCCAATGACTGTTCATTAGTAATAAATGTGCCATCTTCTATATAACTAGGTAGATTTGTTTTATTTTCAGTTGAAATAGTATATTGATTTTTATCAACAGCATTTACTGTCCATACGCGATTTTCAACTGTATCATTTTTGTAATAAACTGTGTCATTTATTTTAAATGCTGATTTTTTAGGTGTAGGTTTAATTACTTTATCAGCATCTATAATATGAGAAAAGTTCATATTATTTATTTGTTCAATATTATCTTCAGTTATTAATCGTAACCATACTCCCATAGTAGCTAGTTCTTGTATAAGTAATTTAAATGTATAAGGTATTCTAATAACAGAAAAATGTTTGCCGTATTTGCTAATGTTATATAAACTACCAGCTTCAAACGGTGGAATAGTTTCTGAAAAGCGTATAGGTCCATCAATCATTGGACTTAAGAATATATCTTTGGTTAGATTATAAATAGCAATCATACCAGAATTATTACATATAGCCATATAATATTCATCTCCTCGTACCATTAATGACTCATTTAAAAAATAACTCATACCATGTGCTAATACACCATCGCGTTCCATTTCTCCAATACGAAGACCTCCATCATTAGCTCGTCCTTGGACGGTTTGTCTTGTTAAAGAAGTTCGTGGACCACGTGCGCGATAATTAATTTTATCTTTTACCATATGTTTTAATCGCATATAGTATGTAGGTCCTATATAGAAATTACTTTCTATTTGAATACCTGATTCACCGCTATAAAGAATTTGATTTCCTGTGTGATTATAACCAAAATAGGTTAATAGTTCACCAAATAATTTATGTTTGGAACCTTTATTTAAAAATGCAGTACAATCACCAAATGCTCCCATTTCACACCCTAATATACCAGATAGTGTTTCAACTAATTGCCCTATTGTCATGCGTGAAGGAAATGCATGTGGATTAACAATAATATCTGGACGTAATCCATCTTCAGTAAAGGGCATATCTTCTTCTGGAATAATTCGTCCTATAGTTCCTTTTTGTCCACAACGACTACAAAATTTATCTCCGATTGCTGGTATTCGTTCATTACGTACTCGGACTTTTGCTATTCGAAATCCTTCTTCGCCATCTGTAATAAATGTTTTGTCAATATAACCAATTTGTCCTTTTTTACTACCAACTGAATCATCTATACTAATTTCTGATTCTTCACTACTAGTTACAACTTTACCAATTAAAATGGTTTTTTCATCAATATAAGTATTTTTTTTAATTAAACCAGATTTATCTAGATGACTATAATCATATCCAGCTTTAAGCTTGGCTACATTAGGTTCACTTTCGATATTTGTAAATCGTGTATCAATTACACTACCAGATACTTGAGAGCTTTCTTCTCTAGCTTCATAAGCATTAAAATAAGTAGTTCTAAACATTCCGCGATCAATGGATCCTTTATTAAAAAGAATGGAATCTTCTACATTATAACTTCCATATACTCCTATAGCTACAATAACATTCTCTCCATATGGATGTTCTTCATTATTAATATATTGTAGATAACGTGATTTAACTAATGGTAATTGTCCATAATTTAATACTAATGCAGTTTTATCTATTCTAACTTGATAATTTGAACTATATATAGAGACGGCCTGTTTACTTTGTCCGCATGAGAATAAATCTCTCGGTAATTGATTATTTGCGGGATAAATAATTTGATTACCCATTACTCCCAACATTAATGATGCATGTATTTCTAAATGTGTATGTCTAATACCAATTTGTTCTTTTTCAAATGCAATAAGAGTATTAGCTTCTTCATTTGTATCAATATAATCTATTATAGCTGTTGTATCTTTATCTAATGATTTATGAAATGTATATTGAGTTTCCTGATTTTTTTCTCCAATTAATTCTTTCCAAGAAAATTTATAATCTAGAATTCTCTTCATTAGATCAGGATTATTTTCTATACTAATACCTTTATCTATATAAAAAATAGGTCTTAATAAACGACCTGCGTCTGTAAATATATCTATCTTAAAATCTTGTATAAACCAAGAAATACTAAACCATATAGGTATTATATTATGTCGGCGATGGTCTCGGAATGATGTAATTAAATATACTGGATCTTCAGTTACTCCAATCCATGCACCATTAATAAATACTTTTACATGTTTTGAAAGATAGATTGAGTTGCATTCTTGAATATAATGAATAAAGTTATATTGACGCAACCATTTAATTAATGGATATCCTGAAAAGGCTGTAGATATCTTAGTTAAAATAGCAAGATGTTTATGTAGACCTACATTACCTCCATCTGGTGTATCAACTGGATCAATATAACCAATTTGTGAACCATGTAGAAGTCGTGGACCTACTACTTTAGCACTAGCTTCTAATGGTAAGTTTGTTTTGCGACGTTGTGATAAAGCTGAATTAAAAGAGAGACGATTAAGGTCTTGTATAACTCCTAATTTTTTGGTATGTTCTTGTGCACCCCAGTTACCTTTAAATGCTTTTTTAAAGCCGATTTCTACTGTTCTCTCATTAAAGATCATTTTAAAATTATTTTGTATAAGATTTAAAAATTGTTCATTTTGATATTGATTTACATGATAATAATATTCTTTATCTATTTTAGTGTATATAGTTTGCAACATCATTTTATAATACTCTTTAAATAAGCCATTTAAGAGAACTCCTGGTGTTTCAATACGTTTATATATAAAATTATCTCTATCAGTGGGTTTTTCTATATTTTTAGCTACATTTAATAATTTAAATGTCATATAACCTATATATAATGCTTTTTGTTGAAAATTATTAGTTCCTATATGAGGAATAAAGAAATTCATTAAAATATCTTGTACTTTAACAATGGTTTTTTCTTTAGTAAATTCTTTTATAAACTGTAAAGCAGTATATTGATTATATATTCCATGACAATCATGAATAGATGGTCTAAAATCTTCTAAAAAATCAGAATATTTACCTATATCTAATATACATGTTTCAATAATAGCTTTATCTGAAAGAATACCTAATGCTCTCATAACAATAAAAAGAGGAATAGGGGCGCGTACATTAGGAATCATAACAACAATTTGTTTATTCATATATTGTGGTCCGGGAGCAACTAATCTAACATATGTTGTACGAACTGGTTTCGAAGGATCTTCACTGCGACTTTTTACTTCTACAGAATGAGAGAATTTATCGTCTATGAGTAAATCGTCTTTAGCTTTGCGTATATAAAGTAAATTATCTGCAAATTTTTCTTGAGATATAATTGTTTTTTCTTTACCATCGATAATAAAATAACCACCCATATCGTTACGACATTCACCACAATAAAATTGTAATGATCGTGTTAAACCTTTTAAAATACAATAATTTGAATGAAGCATAATTGGAAATTTTCCTAAATAAATTTTTTCTAATACAATAGTTTCATTTAGTATTTCTCCTTTATCTGTTACTATATGATGCTCTACCTCAACATCATAATGAATTGTCATTCCATAAGTCATATTTCGTAATCTTGCTTCATTAGGATACATATAATGTTGGCGATGTTCATCATAAATTATTGGTTTTCCATAATAAATTTTATCACCTTTTTTTCCACCTAAATATAAATGACAAGTTAAATTAAATTCTTTTGTATTTTCATCTTGTTGTTTAAGTATTTTAATAGGATTATTTTGAATAAATATTTCAGTTAATTCTTTTCCAAAAAAATTATTATATGATTCTAAATTATGTTCTACTAAACTATATTTATTTTCTTTAAAATATTTATCAATTATTTTCCATACTATTTCTTGATTCATTATATTACATAATACATATTATTTAATATAATATATTACATGAGAGGTCGCGGAGAGAACATAGAAGCTATACCTAATATCATAAATGTATAAGGAAGTAAGAATAAAAACCAAGCTACAGTTTTATATCCTAAACGACATAGAGTATTTAATACCCAAATCCAGAAAATTACATAAAGCACTTTTCCTAAAAATACAAATCCTGTATTTGATACATTACATTCATATTGACCTACACAATAAGTATTTACATTACCAAAATTTTGAATAGCTAATAAAAGAAGTGTTACAACTGAAACTACCATATAAGCATAAGCTGGAGTACATAATTTACGAATTGTTTTATTTAATTTCATTATATATAATTACAAGAAAAAATTTAGTTAGATTTATGATATTGTGATTTAGTTGCTTGAGGAGAAGATGATAGAGTATCTCCCATATATGTATTAAATAAATTACTTATAGTATTAGTCATTCCTCTAGTGGCATTATAACCTAATTGAACTAAACCATTATTACCACCTATTTGTTTACTTTTACGTCTTGTTTTATGTTTTGAATGCTTTCGCCTTTTATATCTAGAATAACGCCCGCGTTTCCTCCTTTTAGAATGTGATTTGCCATATTGTCTTTTGGTATATTTCATATATATTATCTAAAGAAATTATTCAATATCAATATGTGTAAGCATATGTCTTCTACAACAAATATTAGATAACTGTAATATATCTAATACTTCTCCTTCAGGTGTTTTATTTATAGAAGTTTCAGTAAGATAAATTGTTTCATTTAATTCGGCACCTTGTGCTAATTTTTTCTCTCGTACTTTTTCTTGATAAAAACGATATTTATTAGCTAATACTGTACCACAAGTAACACATTTTACTGGGATAATCATTATTATATTATATTATTAATATTTTAATTCAATTTTTATTAAAATTGAAATAAACATAAATGATTAAATTATTATAATGACGCTTTCAAATGAAGAGTCTTGGAAATTAATACAATTATATTTTAAAAATAAATATCTTAAACAATTAGTTAAGCATCAAATAGAATCATATAATTATTTTACAAGTTCTCAACTTGAAAAAACTATAAAAATGTTTAATCCAATTATAATTCGTTCAGAAAATGATTATGATAAAGAATTACGACAATATAATTTGGAATTACATATTACAGTTGATAATATTACTATTTATCGAGCTCATCTATTTGAAAATAATGGTTCTACAAAAATAATGCATCCAACACAAGCACGGCTTAGAAATTTTACTTACTCAGGAGTAGTTTCTGCAGATTTTAAAATTAAATATATAATACGCAATAATGACAAAATAGAAACATATAATAATATTTTTGAAAAAATTACGATTGGTAAAATACCTATTATGTTGCGTTCTTCATTGTGTATTTTAAATAATATTGAATTAATGGAACATACAGAATGTAAACATGATCCAGGAGGATATTTTATAATTAATGGTTCAGAAAAAACTGTTATTAGTCAAGAACGTACAGCAGAAAATATAGTATTTTGTTTTAAAACACCTAAAAATAATAAATGGTCTCATATAGCGGAAATTAAATCTGTTCCGGATAATAAAATTATTTCACCAAAATCAACAAATGTACTATTATCAAAAAAAGATAAAGGATTTGGTCATAGTATTTATATAGAAATTTCTAGATTAAAAAATCCAATTCCATTATTTATTATTTATAGAGCCTTAGGTATATTATCAGATAAAGCAATCTGTTCATATATAATTTTAAATATAGAAGATACAAAATTACTAAATTTATTAAAAGCTTCAATTATTGATGCAAATACAATTTTAACACAAGAACAAGCTATAGATTATTTAATAAAGCATGTATCTTATATACCAATTAATTTAACTCCTAGTGAAGGTTTACAAAAAAAGAAAGAGTTTTTGCAAGATGTTTTAACAAATGATTTATTACCACATTGTAAGTCATCCAACCATAAAATATATTTTATAGGATATATGGTTAGTAAAATGTTAAAAACCTCTATGGGTATATTAAAAGAAACTGATAGAGATTCTTACAAAAATAAACGTATTGATACTTGTGGAATGTTATTAAATAACCTTTTTAGAAATTATTATAATAAATTAACTAAAGATATTATTAAGTTAGTTATAAAAGAAATAAATATAGGTTCTTGGAGATCATCATTAAACTACCAAGCTATAATTAATAAAACAAATATTTACAAAATTGTAAAACCATTAACTATTGAAAATGGTTTAAAGCGAGCATTATCAACAGGAGATTTTGGTATTAAATTTTATAATAGTAATAAAGCTGGAGTAGCTCAAGTTTTAAATCGTTTAAATTATATTGCAACAATAAGTCATTTACGACGATTAAATACTCCTATTGAAAAAACTAGTAATTTAATTGAGCCACGAAAATTACATACATCATCTTGGGGATTTGTATGTTTAGCAGAAACACCAGAAGGACATTCAATTGGTGTAGTTAAAAATAAAGGTTATATGACTCAAGTTAGTGTTTCATGTGAAAATAAAATGATATATGATTATATAGAACCCTATATTGATAATTTATCTAATATTAGTCCGGAAGATTGTATTAACAAAGTTAAATTATTTATTAATGGTAACTGGTTTGGTGTTATTAATGACCCAATAAAATTATATAATGATCTAAAAGAGAAAAAATCTAAAGGTATTATTAATATTTATGCTTCTATTGTATTTGATTATGCTATGAAAGAAATTCTGATATGTACAGATGCGGGAAGATTAATTAGACCATTATTAAAAGTTCGCAATAATAAACTACTTTTAACAAATGAAATATTAAATGCAGACAATCTTACATGGGATGACTTACTTACTAATATTCGTTTTAAAGAGGCAGTTATAGAATATATTGATCCATTAGAACATAATAATTCATTAGTAGCTATTAGAGAAAAAGAGCTATTATCTAATAATTATACTCATTGTGAAATTCATCCTAGTACAATATTTGGAGTATTAGCATCATGTATTCCTTTTCCAGACCATAATCAATCTCCTAGAAACACATATCAATGTGCTATGGGTAAACAAGCTATGGGACTATATGCAACAAATCATCATTATCGTATGGATAAAACTAGTTTTGTATTAAATTATGGTACTAGACCATTAGTAGATACAAGAATTATGGATATATTAGGATTTAATAATATTCCTTCAGGTGTAAATGTGATTGTAGCAATTATGACAAATACAGGATATAATCAGGAAGATTCAATTATCTTTAATAAAGGAGCAGTAGATAGAGGATTATTTCAAACAACAATTTATCAAACTGAAAAAGATGAAGATAAAAAAATAAATGGTACACAAGAAATTAGAAAGATTCCAGATAAACATAATACAAAAGGATTGAAATTTGGTAATTATGATAAAATAGGAACTAATGGTGTAATACCTGAAAATACTCTAGTAGAACATAATGATGTATTTATAGCAAAATATACTCCAATTAAAAATGCTAAAAATGATATTACAACTACATATAAATATTATGATGATAGTAAGTTATTTAAAACTACGGAAGAAGTATATATTGATAAAAATTTGATTTATAAGAATGGTGAAGGATATAATTGTTGTAAAGTAAAGACTCGCACCTTAAGAAAACCAGTTATTGGTGATAAATTTAGTAGTCGTCATGGGCAAAAAGGTACAGTAGGTAATATTATTCCGGAAGAAGATATGCCCTTTACTGAAAATGGTTTACGTCCAGATATTATTATAAATCCACATGCTATTCCTTCTCGAATGACTATAGCTCAATTAAAAGAGACTTTACTAGGTAAAGTATTACTTGAATTAGGAATGTTAGGAGATGGGACTAGTTTTAGTGATTTAACTTTAGATTCTATTAGTCAAAAATTACAAAATAATGGATATGAGTCACATGGAAATGAATTAATGTATAATGGAGAGACAGGACAACAAATTGAAACAGCAATATTTATAGGTCCTTGCTTTTATCAAAGATTAAAACATATGGTTGTAGATAAAGCTCATAGTCGTTCTGTAGGTCCTATGGTGGGTATGACTCGACAACCTGCTGAAGGGCGATGTCGTAATGGCGGTTTAAGATGTGGAGAGATGGAGCGAGATTGTATTGTTTCTCATGGTATTAGCAGATTTTTACAAGATCGTTTATATTATTGCTCTGATAAATTTAAAGTGTCTGTTTGTAATCAATGTGGAAGAATGGTTCCTTATAATTTAAAAAATAATATTGCAATATGTACATTATGTGATAATCGTGTTGACTTTAGTGAAGTGAATATTCCATATTCTTGTAAATTATTATTCCAAGAATTGATGACTATGGCTATTTCTCCCCGGTTAATTACTCATAAATAATGGTATATTTCATTTAATTAGCATATTTAATAATCAGTATTTATAGTTATATTTTTTTTATATAGGGAATATATATGATGGGTGTAAAATTATTAAATAGTGAAGATGAGAACCTTTACCCTAACATAGTAGGAGCATCGGTTCCTAAATTTGGTTCAGTAATAGATGGTAATTTTCGTTCATTAGATCGTGATGTAGTGCGACAAGTTTGGAATACAAATTGTTATGGTAAAAGAAGTACTCCTTTTAAAGGACCTAGAATTGGGGGGGTTTCGGCGAGTTATGAATGCAGGAGATTATCTAGGTCGTGTTAATAAAGGTTGTGGAGGTTCAAATCAGATAACAAGCCGTCCGGGTTCTTTAGTACTCACTACTAAAGATAGTATTACACGATGCAATTCAGATATTCCTGTTGCAAATACCAATGTAAAATATGTATATGATTCATCTGATTTTATTCGTTATAGACGAGAGAAGAGTATTAATAAAGGATATGCTGGAGGTAAAACGGACTGTGATAGTACAAATAAACCTCTTATAACTGATTATAGTTATGGTGGTAGTGGTTTTCCTTTAGGACGCGGAAGACAGATGTTTGTAAATGGAATGAATAGTTATGGTCATTAATATTATTAGAAAATCTTACATCTAGATTAAAGACCTTAGAATCAACTTAAATAAATAATTTTATAATAAATTGTATGCAATATAAAGAATTAATCGATAGTATATATATTTCTACAAAAGATATTACAGATGGAAAGGTTGCTGATTATATTCCACAATTAGCAAAAGTAAATCCTAATAAATATGGAATTAGTGTTTTTGATATTAAAGGCCAGGGTTATTCTATTGGTGATACCAATGATAAATTCTGTCTACAATCATGCAGTAAACCACTAAATTATTGTCTTGCTCGTTCATTAAATTCAGATGTGCATAGTCATGTAGGATATGAACCGAGTGGTAGAAAATTTAATAGTCATGTGTTAAATCCGGATGGATTACCACATAATCCAATGATTAATGCTGGGGCCATTATGGTTTCATCATTAATTGGTGCAGATTTAGAGCCATCTAAAAGATTTGAATTAGTTAATGATTTTTATCATAAATTATCGGGAGAAAGAGAATTTATTAAAGAAGATAAAGATAGTATAGGTTTTGATAATACTGTTTATTTGAGTGAGGGACATCATGCCGATAGAAATGTGTCACTTGCTTATTATATGCGAGAGAATCGGGCATTTAAAGGTAATCCATCTGCAAATGATATACTAAATAGTTTAAATTTATATTTTCAGTGCTGTTCTGTAACAATTAATACAAATATTGGAGCTATTATGGCAGCAACATTAGCAAATGGTGGTATCTGCCCTGTTTCAAATGAACGTGTTATTGATACAGCAATTGTTCGCGATTGTCTGTCATTAATGTATCAATGTGGAATGTATGATTTTAGTGGACAGTTTGCTTTTAAGATTGGATTACCAGCAAAATCAGGAGTAAGTGGATGTTTATTATTGGTTATTCCAAATGTTGCAGGAATATGTATATGGTCACCTCCTTTAGATAATATGGGTAATCCAGTTAGAGGAATAGAATTTTGTAAACTGTTTGTAGAAAAAACTCATAATAAATATCATATCTTTCATAGTGTTACACATGTAGAAGAGCAATCCTTAATTCCAGAAGATCATGAAACTAAAGTACAAAAATTAATTTCGGCAGCGGCACAAGGAGAGTTAGAACGTATTAGAGAATTATATTTTGAAGGTGTGAATATAGAATCCAGTGATTATGATGGTAGAACACCACTTCATTTAGCATCCGCGAATGGTCATTTTGAAGTTGTAAGATATTTATTAGAGTTAGGTTTAGATAAAACAATGAAAGATAGATGGGATAATACT
>CEOK01004587.1_pt1 | contig 11902 bp, 9 predicted proteins | sample 427001 | NCBI WGS metagenome assembly CEOK01 (sample SAMEA2591108, study PRJEB7988) | marine metagenome | isolation source: saline water (ENVO:00002010), including | reverse complement strand
TGATCAGGTGCGGCGTCTCCTTGAAAGCCATTATCATCGCTCAAGAAGTTGCCGAGATTGTACATTTTTAGGTAGACATGACCTTTGGCGCCTTCGAAAAATGCAGGAATTTCCTGAAGAATATACAGATCAAGGCGGGTCCTCCATCGAGAGCTAAGCTCGTTTCGTCCGACAAATGTTCCGCGAGCGAGTCCTTGATCCGCAATAAATGAATCAAATGATGCTAGATCTGAACTAGACATCCGGCTGAGATCAACCGCAGCATCATTAAGTGTGGGAACATAAAGTAGATGTCGCTGTTCCTCAATATTGGGCTCCAATCCCTCAGAGGACATAACTGCACTCGTGGGTTGACCTGCGCTCCTAAAGCCACTGAGTTGCACCATGGTGTCGTAACCCGAGATCAGTTGTGTTTTGTAGTTGAGGTTAAACGTGAATCGGTGAGGAACAGCATACATTGAGTCGCCAACGGATGGATTATTTGCATCAATGAGTGCAGTCTTCTGATAGTTAGTGGATGCTTGCGCTGCTTCCATGCCTGACAAATCCTCAGCTGAGACACTCGCATAACCAATATTTGCTGTCAGGCCAAAATCAAATTCTTTGTTTAGTAGAACGGAAAACATAGTTGATTTAGCGTCGTGATCAGAGTTAGTAAGCAAGTGAGTGCCGCAGCAAGGGTTCCCGGGCTTGTCTGTATAAATTGGAGCTCCTGCAAGTGTAGAGGAAAGTGTTTCTTGCCCAGGATCTATCGTGATAATTGCATCTCGCAGTGTAGAGTGAATGAGATCTACTTCAAGGCGCATAGAGTCATCTATGAACCAAGTGCCGCCTACGGTGTATCGGAGCTCACTCGGCTGCTCGAAGGCACTATCCAACACAGCAACCTGATAGGTGTCTGCGTCCGCAGGAGTGGTATTGGCAACATTTTGGTAAAGGCTTTGTGGTGCGTCGTAGCCAGGCCTTCCGTTGCCATCGATTCCTAGAACCATGTCAAACACAGTCGGTTGCCCGCTCTCCCTGAACCTCGAGGAAAACACTCTTATCACGCCATCGGAATAGGTGTTAGATAACCAAACCAGGGGGTTTCCACCAGAGAAAACACCCAATCCACCTCGAAGTTTTATGTCTTCGCCAAAATCGTACTCGACACCTATTCGTGGCATCAAAATATCTAGACCGTCTATGCTGACGTCATTCCTGACTCCCGCTTGAGCAAGCAAATTCTCGTTAAAGTTAGGGGTGTCATCAGTTTCAAACCATTCATAGCGCAGTCCTGCAGTGACCTCCAAACCCATGGAATCGAAGAAATATGTGTCTTGAACATACAACGCATTCATATCTAAGTCGAAGCTTGCGGCGCCGTCCCTCGGGTTATTTGTACCAGAGCCGCTGCCGTAGTAGATTCTATATGGTTTTCCGAGCTCAAAACCGTCAATCCCTGTCAAACCGCAGTCGTTAGTTATATCTGAGTCGTTCTGAGTTTCCAAACGCTGTATGGCTGAAAGATTAGCACAGCTCGCGGGATTTCCATCGCTGTAATCAAGGTAGTCATGTTCTCCTCCTGCGGAGTGAGGTACAAACATATTAAACACCTCGAGTGTATCCTTTTCATAGCCACCCTCAATGATATGTTTATCTAAAACAAGAGATCCCTTTAGCTTTATCAAGGTAGAGTACCACGAAAGCTCATTGGCTTGACGCGAGTCATCTGCTCCAATGTAGACCACTCCGCCGCCTCCAAAGGGGTTCCCCACGTTAATTTGGTGATCACCAAAGTCCAGGGGTCCATTAGTGTTTTGGGAGTCAATCATCTCGGTATTGTTGATAAAAAATTCCGAAGAAAAAGAGTCGGTCCATTGGGAATTGAGCTTTAGTGTTTTAGCTGTGAGCTTTGCTCCTTTGGTATACATATGATTCGCATATTCAAATTCATTGGGATCTGAGTCGGAAAGACGTTGCTCGTTCCCTTCCGAGAAGCCATAAAGGAAATGTGCGGAATGTTGATCATTGATTGTGTAGTCAATTTTTAAGGAATATTTCTCATTTGGCGCAACCGTGTTGGTTGGCGAACCTCCTGCATCATAGCTGTAAACATTGCTTGCGATGTCTTGAATTCTCTGCCAATCAGCTTGAGAAAGCCAGGACTTGTCATCCCCAGAACCTTGACCATTATAACCAGCAGCTGTTCCTCTCGGCAGTTCCTTTTCTTCATATGCGGCAAATACAAACAGCTTGTCGGTTATTATCGGACCGCCAAATGTAAATCCCATCTGCGTTGAATCATATGGTGTTGGGTCATAAGAAACATCTCCAACTCGGTCACCTTGCAAATCGTCGCTGGTAAATTCATAAAAAACGCTGCCTTCCCACTCGTTGGTACCACTTTTGGTGACCAGATTCATGTAGCACGCGGAAAAGCCTCCAAGCTTAGCATCCAGAGGAGAAAATTCTACCGCCACCTGTTCAATTGCATCATAAGGGACCGGCATTCCATCAGCAGTGGCGAAACCATTACTGTTTAGTCCGAACCGGTCAGAATAATTCACTCCGTCGGCGGTAAATGTATTATATCTAGGATGCTTGCCCGCGCAGTTGACAGATCCCCTTGAACCATATCCATCAACATATAACCTAGGATCTGTCTCGTATAACTGGAACACCTCTCTCTCAAAAGCAACCAAATTATTGAGATCTGACTCGTCGAACAGAGAAGAGGATCCCATAGCAGCAAGTCGCGTGTTGTCACCCGCTTCCGCAGTCACTATCACTTCGTTAACTTCAATCTGTGAGTCCGCTCGAAAGACGACATTGGTAGTTTCGCCAAGGTCAAGTGACTTAATTGTAATCGTGTTCTGGCCGGCAACTGAAACTTCATATGGCCCGCCAACGGCAAGCCCAGTAGCTAAAAAGATTCCAGAACCATTCGTTTGGAAAGTCTTTTCAACTCCCGTTCTTTTATCTACTACTCGTACCGTTGCTGCTTCGCTCGGAATCGCTTTACCGCCAAAGACTACTCCCTTGATGCTTGCTGTTGTGTCAGAGAATGACATAAAACTAAGAGCTAAAAGGCTCAGAATAACGATGGTTGTCCCATTGCGAAATAAGCATGACATAATACTTTTTCTCCGTAAAATCAAAAAGAAATTCAATTTAAGAATGTTTGTGAAGTCTAACGTCGCTTTGTTACAAGTACATGACTCATTATGATGAATTAGCCATTTTCTCTCACCGAGCGGAACGACCATTTCAGGTTAGTAACAGCAATCTCCACCACAACTCATGAACATGATAATAACATCATTTTATTTACAAAAAATAGCAACAAACTATTCAATATTTTGGATTTGCTCTCGCATTTGCTCAATTGAAACTTTTAATTCGATAGACGCTTGTGTTGTGACACCTGCGATTGATTTAGAACCAAGGGTATTCGCTTCACGATTTAATTCTTGCATTAAAAAATCAAGCCTTCGGCCAATGGCCTCTTTACTCTCGAGTGTCCTGCGAACCTCAAAAATATGTGCTTCCAGTCGTTCCAGCTCTTCATTTACATCGGTCCTGTTGGCGAGGAGAACCATTTCTTGTTCTACGCGATCATTATCGAGATCCTGCTTGAGTTGAGCGAGCCGATCTTTTAACCGGGTTCTTTGGCTCTCTAAAATACCAGGCAAGTCAGTTTTAATTTTTCGAATCTGGTCCTCCATGTTTAGAAGCCGGAGTAATATCATTTCCGACAGCTTATCGCCCTCTCTTGCTCGCCCTTCTAGTAATTGGTCAATGGTATGTTTGAAGAGCTCTAACACTTCTTTTTCGATCTTCTCGGTATTCAATTCTTTATCCACTATTATACCCGGCCATCGCATTACCTCTAGTGCCGAGAGCGGTGCTGGATTTTGAATTTCGTTTGAAAGCGTTTCTGCTACATCTATGTAGCGTCTCGCCAACGGAATATTGGCCTCTAAAAGATTTTCATTTTCGGTAAATAAAAGTTGTATTGAGCAATCAATTTTGCCTCGCTGAAGTCTGGTACGCGCAATTTCGCGAAGCGAGTGTTCAGTTTGTCGAAAAGATTCAGGTAGTCGGAAGCTTGTTTCAAGAAATCGATGATTTAAAGATCGAATTTCACAAGAAATTGTACCCCAGCCCAATTCGCTGCGGTTCCGTGCAAAGGCTGTCATGCTTCTAGGCATTAGTTATCTCCAAGCTTAATTTTTCCTATGGTAGCAAAAGCTCGCGTAAAAAAGTTTTTTAAGCTGCAAAATTTTCCAGAGCATTTTAAAATTTACCCATGAAGATTTTTATCTCGATATACTATTTCATTATCCTGCACAAAAAGGACTTTTTATGAGGCGCCCCAGTGGTCGATCTCCTGATCAGATGAGGTCAGTAAAAATAACGCGACATTTCAGTAGACATGCGGAAGGATCAGTTTTGGTTGAATTCGGATCGACAAAAGTTATTTGTACGGCAAGTGTTGAGCCTGGGGTGCCTCGTTTTTTACGTGGACAAGGAAAAGGCTGGGTAACCGCGGAATATGGAATGTTACCGAGGTCGACTAATAGTCGGATGGCTCGTGAAGCCGTACGCGGAAAGCAAAGCGGGAGAACGCTAGAAATCCAAAGGCTCATTGGACGTTCATTGCGAGCATGTGTTGATTTAAATCATCTGGGGGAAAATACTATACACATTGATTGCGACGTGATCGAGGCTGATGGAGGGACTCGCACGGCCTCTATCACGGGAGCTTGCGTTGCCTTAGTTGATGCGACTCAGTATTTGCTCAGGAAAAGTGCTATAGAAAAAGATCCCGTGATTTCCTTAATTGCCTCAGTATCAGTTGGGATTTATGCTGGACTAGCAGTAGTTGATCTTGATTATTTTGAAGATTCTCGTGCCGAGACAGATATGAATGTTGTGATGAACGGAGATGGCGGTTTTGTGGAGATTCAGGGTACTGCAGAGGGAAATCCATTTTCAAGGGGACATTTGGAGGATATGATGAACTTAGCAAAGTTAAGCATCCATAAATTGGTGCAAATTCAAATAGATTCGTTAGGCTTGTGATGCGCGCTCATTTATGAAAAGGTTTAAATATGAATTTCTCTCTGAAGCTATTAAAAACAATGTCCTCACTTTCGGGGAGTTTGAACTCAAGTCGGGACGGCGATCTCCATACTTTTTTAATGCGGGGAAATTCTCATCAGGTTCTGCAATTACGACGCTGGGACGTTGTTATGCAGCTGCTATAATTGAATCTAATTTGCCGTTTGATGTTTTATTTGGGCCCGCATACAAAGGAATTCCGCTTACAATATCTACCGTCTCAGCTCTCTACGAAGTTTATGGACTGGAAGTTGGGTATTGTTATAACCGAAAAGAAAAGAAGACTCATGGAGAAGGTGGAAGGCTTGTCGGTGCACCGCCTGTGGGCAATATATTAATAATTGATGACGTGATAACTGCTGGCACGGCTGTCACACAAATCTTCCAATTGCTTGATGACAAGAAAGAAGCTAACGTTGTTGGGGTTGTTGTGGGACTAGACCGAAGAGAGATCGCAAATGACGGTAATACAGTAGCACAGAAGCTGCAAAAAAAATTTAGTATTCCAATTATTAGCGTTATTGATATCGACGATATTTTCGCGTTTTTGCTCGAGCGTCCCGAAATGCGAGTCTGGGCAAACGCAGTAGGGGATTATAGGCACAAATATGGAATTTAAGCTTGTTAGCTCGGGTGTTTGTGATCTGACGGTTGTTAATGGAACGTTCTAATTATCAGAATATGGCAGCGCTGATCAATTTCCACTGCTCATTCCAATCAGTACTTGGCAGATATCTAAAGTCGCTCCTAACAAATTGATGGATTTTCCCCTCTGCGCTGCACAACATAAAATTTGCTGCCACTCCAATTGGAACATTTACCTTAAAGCCCTCACGAACTTGCCCTTCTCGTAATATTTGTTTCAACTGACTTTCAAGGCGGTCATAAAATTGTGCAACACGCGTATGGAGCTGTTTTGTTTCCCCGGTTAGCGCATCGCCGTTCAAAATTCGCGTGATTCCCGGGTTTTTCTCGGCGAAATTCAAAGTGAGTGTAAGAATCCTAAAGCATTGTTCTTTTGGCGATGACTTCTCCTCTATTATCGACGTAACCCTCCCGAAAACAGTCTCTTCTATAAATTCAATTAAACCTTCAAACATACGCGTTTTACTGGGAAAATGCCGGTAAAGAGCCGCTTCAGACACGCCAAGCTCGGATGCTAGAGCGGCGGTTGTTATCCTTTGTCCTTTCGATGACTCCAGCATTCGTGCAAGAGCTCGAAGTATTTCTTGAGCGCGAGAACCTTTTTTGGGGCTCATTGAAATGCCCCCTCTGACTGGGAATGGTTTTTACGGGTGAGGAGTGTGCCAACTCCTTCATCAGTAAAAACTTCCAGCATAAGTGCATGTTCAACCCGACCATCAATTATGTGGGCAGCATTTACACCTGACTTTACCGCTTTCAGAGCGCAAACGATTTTGGGGAGCATCCCTCCATACACAGTACCATCGGCGATTAGCTGATCGACTTTCGGAGTATCAAGCCCTGTTAAAATATTACCAGATTTATCAAGTAGTCCCGCAACATTAGTCATTAAAATTAACTTTTCAGCTTTTAAAACTTCGGCGATCTTTGCGGCCACAATGTCCGCATTTATGTTGTAAGATTTACCATCTTTTCCTACACCTATCGGAGCCACAATTGGAATATAACCATTGTCTTGAAGCATCGTGATTACGGAGGTGTTAATCGTTTCAACATCCCCTACCTGGCCAATATCCTCGGTATCAGCCTCTGATATATTAAGATTGCTCTTAGTTAGAGCGAGTTTTTTCGCACGAATTAGTTGACCGTCTTTACCAGTAACTCCAAAAGCAGTTCCCCCAGCATTGTCAATAAGGTTCACGATGTGCTTATTTACCGATGCACCGAGAACCATTTCAACAACATCCATGGTTCTACTATCTGTAACTCGCATACCATCAATGAAACGTGACGATATTCCGAGTCGCTCAAGAAGGTCACCTATTTGCGGTCCTCCACCATGAACGATGATTGGGCGGAGACCAACAGCTTGCATAAGAACGATATCTTCAGCAAAGCAAGCTTCAAGTTGTTCATTAATCATTGCGCTTCCGCCATATTTTATTACCATCGTCTTTCCTGAGAACTTCTTGATATAAGGAAGTGCTCTCGAGATCACTTTAATAATTGTTTCAGCATCAATGTCTTGACGAGGGGTGTTCATAAATACTCTTCAATATTGGGAATCAAAGGCGCGAGCTTGTATTTGAAAGTTTGTTTTATATATCCAAGGATGTTTTGATCTTCAGCCTCGAATCTAAGGGTTAAATTGCCCGATGTATTTGATGCCCTTATGAGTCCCCAACCTTGCGGATATTCAACGCGAAGACCGTCTAAACGTTGTACTCTAGCGCCCTTGAATTCACAAGATTCCTCAATTTCCCTCATAAGCTGAAACTTTGAACTTTCCGCAACTGGAATGCGTATTTCGCCAGTATGTGCACAGCTGTCGAATTCGGCAAGTAACACATGTAAGCTTTTATACGTAGTTGACAACAATTGCAAAAGACGCGCAGCTGCATACAGGCCATCATCAAAGCCCTTACGACGGTCATTGAAGAATATGTGCCCACTGAATTCCCCACCTAAGATAGCATTTTCCTCTTGAAGTGCCTTTCTTACGTGGGCATGCCCCGTTTTACACATTATTGGCTCGCCATTACATTCGCGAATTAAGGCTGAAAGCTTATTACTGCATTTTACATCAAAAACTATTGAAGCTCCTGGCGATTGCTGAAGAATGTCCTGACTGAACAGCATCAGTAATTTATCTGGCCAGCAAATATTCCCCTCATGGGTAACCACAACTAGACGATCACCGTCTCCATCAAATGCAAAACCTAAATCGGCGCCCTCACTTTTCACTCGGGCTTTAAGATCTATAAGATTAAATTCGTCAGAGGGGTTGGGGTCATGATTGGGAAATGATCCATCTATTTCGCAGTAAAGCGGGACCACTCGACAACCTAAGCTCTCAAATAGGTCTAAAGCCACTGGCCCAGTTACGCTATTTGCTCCATCAATGACGATCTTAAATTCCCGAACTAATCCTATGTCCTCAAAAATTTGACGCACGTATTGGGGAATTACTAGTCTGGAAAAGTACTCTCCCCGGCCCTCAGTGTAGTTCTGAGAGTTCATTATGGGTTTAAGTAGTTGCAACATGTTGCCGGCAAGAACTTGTCCCTGCACGATGATTTTGAAGCCGTTAAAATTAGCTGGATTATGACTAGCGGTTACCATAATGCCGCATGAAGATTGTCCCGAATAATGAATAGCAAAATTGAGTGCAGGAGTGACTATTTGACCGAGATCAATGACATTACAACCGGTTGAAAGAAGTCCTTCACACACTATTGTCGATAGGTGCTGAGAGCTATTTCGACCATCTCGACCAATATATATAGCATTATTTCCTCGACGCAAAACAAGAGAGCCAAGAGTTTTTCCTAATCTGAGTGCAAACTCGTCAGTAATTTCATTCTCAACTAAGCCACGAATATCGTAATCTCTAAAAACTAAATTTGGCAGGACGAAATCAGAACACTCGTTATCAAGATCATGAAGTGCTTTATTATCCTCTTCAGCTGAGTTGCTCTTTCCATGTGAATCTGACACCTCTGTGACTACTTGTTTGTGTGATTCTCGTTCATCTTGAGAAATATCCGTTGTTAGCGATGTTTCATCAGACTTTATGTTATTCTCTTTTTTTACAGCTTGCTCTTTCTTTTGAAGATCACCCTGAGGGAAGCGGATAGTGCTTACGTCTTTGGATTGACGTGTAAAAATACTAATCGCTTCGCTGCCTCGATTGACGCGATTTCTGATCAAGGTAAGGATAGAGCCGAGCCATATTATTATAACACTCAAAATAATGACCCACATTGGCAATTCATTTTCTGAAATTATATTTTCCAGCTCTTTCGAGGGATTAAATTTTAGCCTCCATCCTATAAATTCTAAGGGATAATAGTGATCGAAATTACTAGTACCTGACTTTTCTGAGGTTGGTTCGCCAATTACCAATAACCTAGTCACCAAGCGATTATCCTCAATTTGCTCTAAAAATATAGTACCTTGAGTTTCATCACCTCCGGTTAAAATCTCGTTGAGTATATTAATCGGCTGTTGTAAGAAAAATTGCCCCATAATTTCGCTTTGAAAGATCAAAGGTACACTTATAACAACCTTCCATTCTCCTGACACTCGGATTGCCTTTGCACCAGTTTCCCCATCATTTTTGATATTGCGTGCGAAAGCTAAAGCTGCTGGACTCAACGCCTCAACGCCTGTTGCTAGGTTTTTGTCTAATAAAAATAGGTTCTCTGGGTATAAAACTTGTCCTTTGGCTACGAGCATAGCTGCATCTAAAAGAGCTTTGTCGTCATCAGCCATAAGTTGCGATATATCCTGCTTTTCCGAGATTGCACGTAATCGCGATGCTGTTGATCTTATCAAGTTGTCAATTTCACTGCTTGTTTTTTGTAAATCTTTTTTGTAATTCTTATTAATAATTTCAATACGTTTGTTGGGAATATATTCTTGAAATAAATATTGACCACTGAACCCCATTGCAGCAACAGACAGCAACATTGAAGCAATGATTAAAGGGTCAGAGGCAATCTTCTTAATAAGGCTGTTAAATTCCAAACTTTAAAATCCATTCAATTTTAATAAACTTTTCAGAAATGTTTTTCACATAACGATATGGTATTAATTTCATTGGCAATTTTAGCGATAAGGTTTCTTGCAAGTTGCTCTTTGAGTTTTTTGTTGATATGAGTCACGGATTCGCTTGTCATCCAGTAAACCTCGTTTTCATCGCTGTCGAATCCCACATCTGCACGAGACACGTCATTTGCCACGATGGCATTTAAATTTTTGCTCCGCAACTTTTGATACCCGTTTATCTCCATATTCTCAGTCTCAGCAGCAAAACCGACCATGTATAGATCTCTATTAGCCCGGCGTATTTCAGTTAGGATGTCAATATTTTTTTTAAAGTTCAATGTAATTGTGTCTGCGGTTCTTTTTATTTTTTTGCTGCTGATAGTTTCGCAGCGGTAATCAGCAACAGCGGCTGTTGCAATGAAAATGTCAGCGCCGTCGCAAGCGGTTAAACTTGCTTCATACATTTCACTAGCAGTTTCTACATTTACAACACAACATCGCTCTGGAGGAGAAATAGACACTGGCCCTGAAATGAGGGTGACGTGTGCACCTGCTTCGATCGCTGCTTCTGCCATTGCGTATCCCATTTTCCCCGAACTTCGATTTGTGATATAACGAACAGGATCAATCGGTTCCCTAGTTGGCCCAGCAGTAATTACCACTTTTTTGGAGTGAAGACTCTGCAGAGTGAATTGTTCAATAACACCTTTTACAATTGCGGTATTTGGAGCCATGCGGCCCACACCAAAATCGCCGCAAGCTTGGGGTCCTTCCTCTGGTCCGATCAGCTTGACTCCTCGACGTTCCAATAGACCTATATTAGTTTGATTTGCTGCGCTTTTCCACATTGCTTGGTTCATGGCTGGAGCGATCAATATATCGGCAGTCGTAGCCAAGTGAACGCTGCCTAGGAGCGAATCTGCTTTGCCGTAAGTCATGTCAGAGATAAAATTTGCGGTAGCCGGTGCAATTAGTAGTAGGTCCGCCCACTTAGCCAGCTCGATATGACCCATTCCAGCTTCAGCATCAACATCGATTAATTCGCTATACACACGGTTTCCGGAGAGTGCTTGGAGAGTGAGGGGAGGAATGAATTCTTTTGCAGCTTTGGTCATAATCACCCGGACCTGTGCCCCCTCATGTCTCAATGAACGGACGATTTCGGCACTTTTATATGCGGCAATGCCACCGGTGATCCCAATTAAAATTCGTTTATTTGTAAGCATATAGCGTCTCGGACACGAGCATAAACAATAACCGAAAAAGTATAGTAGCATGTAATTTGATTTTATGTTGTCCAAATAAGTGCTCACTATTCCTCTAGCCCAACAGAACAGTATACTTATACATTAAAAAAGTTTCATTGAGGTCAGACTGTTTTTTAGGGTATGTTCTCAGTAGTTGAATGTACGATTGAATCTGAAAAATCATTTTATCAGGCGATTGTTTTCTGACGATATTTGATTCATTCTTCTCCTTCTGGTATAAAAGCTCCCCTTTTAAGAACGAAAGTGATTACAGGGTCCAGAAAATTTTTTACTAAGATTTCTGGGTGTTTTATTTTCGAATAATAGGCGTATCCAATTATGGCAAGAGTCTGTCAGGTAACTGGGAAAAGGCCCATGTTTGGGAACAATGTTTCGCATGCAAAAAATCGCACACGAAGACGTTTTGAGCCTAATCTTCATACTCATCGATTTTGGGTAGAGTCGGAAAATCGGTTTGTTAAAATTCGCTTGTCGATGAAAGGTTTGCGTGTAGTGGATAAACTGGGCATAGAAAAGGTTCTGGTAGATATGCGAAATCGAGGGGAAAAAATTTAGGGGGGACCGATGGCTAAATCAATTAGAGAAAAAATTCGACTAGTTTCTAGTGCGGGAACGGGACACTTTTACACGACAGACAAAAATAAGCGCAATATGCCCGAGAAAATGGAAATGAAGAAATACGATCCGACTGTCCGAAAGCACGTGCTTTACAAAGAAGCCAAAATAAAATAATGAACAGCGGGCGTTTCACCGAAATTTACAGTTTCGATTTCACTGACAGAGGCTCAATGTCGAATCGCCATCGATGCCCACGCTGTCTTGCCTCACTTGCC
>CEOK01101171.1_pt1 | contig 11908 bp, 20 predicted proteins | sample 427001 | NCBI WGS metagenome assembly CEOK01 (sample SAMEA2591108, study PRJEB7988) | marine metagenome | isolation source: saline water (ENVO:00002010), including | reverse complement strand
CCCCCATACTTTTGTCATAATAATATAAAGAATTATTATATTATTATTTATGGAGTTTAACTTTAAAGATGCGCTAAAACTAGCTATAGAAAACCAGGATGATTTAAACAACTCCAATATGTGCTTAATTAGTAGAAACCCCTTTAGTTCTTTTAATTTTATAAAACTTTCATGTGGACATTTATTTCAATATGATATTCTTATTCATTCACTAATAAAAAACAAAAACTATAGAAATTCAAAGGTGTTAACCGAAAACAGAATAAAATGTCCTTACTGTAGAGAGGTAATAAAACAGAAACTTCCTTATATTCCAGAACTTGTAAAAAAAAAATATTACGGGATTAACTTTCACAATAGCCAAGCGCCTGATTTTCCTCATCCAAACAAATGTATCTATATTCAAAAAAATAAAAAAACATGCAATAAACATTGTCTTAATGAATACTGTAAAAAACATTTCTCTAGTGTTAACAATAACAGTTTAGAAAAAAATACACTTAAAGAATTAAAGGTTATGGCAAAACAATTAGGATTAAAAAGATATTCTAAATTAAAAAAAAAAGACCTTATTAATCTTATTAATGAAAATAAAAATATTTAAATATATTAATAGAAACAAGTTATGTCCTCTCCTGATAATTTAAAATCACAAGTTAAAGAATGGCTTGCTATTAACAATGTCATTATTAAGTTACAAGCACAGATTAAAGAGCTTAAAGATAGAAAAAATAAAATAACCGAAGGTCTTGTAGATGTAATGAAAACAAACGATATAGATGCATTTGATGTTAATGATGGACAAATGATATACCAAAAAAATAAAGTTAAATCTACAATTGGTAAAAAAATGCTACACGAAACACTAAGAAATTATCTAAATAATCCTGAAACCGCTGATCAAATAGCAGAACATATATTAAATAGTAGAACGGAAAAAGTAAAAGAAAACATAAAAATTAAATTAAATAAATAATGATAAATATATTTAATAACATTATTTATTATATGGATCCTTTTAGTAAAAATAAAGCACCTCTTCAACAACTTATGAAACAAGTTGTTAATAAAAGTAAAAAGCCGACCGTAAAGAAAAGTCCTGACATTTTTATTCCTAAGCCAAAAAATACAAAGCTAGTTATTACACATAGAAATACCAATTATCTTAGCAAAGAATCTTATAGTGATTTAAATAGTGTAAAAGATAAATATACAAGATTCAGTATTGCTATATACAATATTATGAATACAAATACGACGAACCCATTCTTAGTTTATTTGTTTGAAAATAAACCTATCGAAAGTAAAAAAAATATTTCTATGTTTCCATTATATAATATTGAAAAACTTAACGAAATTGATGCGGTGTTATCTAATATAAGTATAGTATTAAACATTAGTATACCTAAATATACAACATATGTTGAACATAATGAACACCTATATTTATTTTTTGAAACCGATAATATTAATTTATATAACAAAATAAATACATTACAATTTTTTCCAGTCTATGATTTTCTACTCGAAAAGAAATGCAATTCAAATCTTGTTCAACCTGATATTATATCTCTTTTTAAACAAAACCGTAAATTAATATATTTATACGATCAACATAATATACCATTTGAAATCCCCATTACTGTATTATTTATAAAAAATGATATAAATACCATATTCACCTCATTTTTTGGACCCTTAAAAGCCGCCGATTTTTTTAATTTTTATTCAAGTGAATTGCAAAATGATAGTTTCGAATATGGAAAATGTAGTTTATTCTTAAAAAACACACTATTTATTTTTGAACAAAATGATGATATAGATTATAAAAAATTACTTGAATCTTACGACTCTATTTTCATATCAAAAAAAGTATACACCGAAAAATCTACTTCTTACCCCGTTACAAGATTTATTATTAAACATAATGAAGACTTTACTATATTATAATATATTTGATATTATTATGTACTATATTATAACATTTGCTATTATTGGATTTATAATATCTTATTATGTTCACTATTTACCAACCATAAATGATATTAATAATGAATTCCCGAAAAAACTAATACTTTTTTGGAATAATAAAACATATCATATCCATCATTGGATTACATTTTCCATTATTATTATTATATTGTATATAGGGTCTGCTTCACAAAAATATGTTTTTAATAGTATTATTGGACTATGTTTAGGAACTATTTTTGAAGACTTTTTATTTGATGACATATTTAAAATTGAAAAAACATTACCAGATATTAATATATAACAAACAATGGACCCCTCATCCCCTGAACCTGAAAAAAAAAATAAAAAATACAAAAAAATAAGATGTAATCATCCTCTCTGCAAAAAAAATATATCTCTCATGCCCTTTAATTGTAAATGCGGTAAATCATTCTGTATAGTTCATAAAAATCCAGAACTTCACGAATGCTCTTTTGATTATAAATGTATAAGCGATTTAGAAAAAAAAGAACTAATAGATAGAAAATGTTATTTTGAAAAAATAAAATTAATATGATGATATTATAATATATATGGAGAACTCTAGTGATGGCATAAATAATAAACAATCTAGTGAAAATGTAGAATCCATTTTAAATTTATTAAAAGGATTTATCGGGTGTATATTAATGTTTGTTATTTTAACATTATATTATACTAATCCAAATTTTTTCGAAGAAAATATGATTTATATTATTTTTTTAATATCATTAAATGTATTTAATTTTGTAATACCTAAAAAAATTGGATTTTATAATGATTACAAATATGCACAAAAATTTAAAGAACTAGAAATAAAAAATAAAGTTTCCAAATACCTTAAAGCAAAAGCAGAAAAAAAATTTGGCGAATTTACTGGAGACTTAACTCTTTATATTATAAGTTTTCTAGATTTGTTTAAAGTTCCTTTACCAGATAGTATTGCACTAATTAGTATGCTAATAAATAATATTCAAGCAAATAGTTTGTTTATACTACCACTTATTTCTGGAATCATAGGCTCTATTGTATTACTATTTAATGTCAGTATAAATGAAATCAGTAAGCTAAACTTAAAATAAATTGATTTAAATTTATAAAAATTGATATAAAAATAAATCATAAAATTATAATACCATAATGGAAAGACGTGTTAAAAACAAGGTAGATACATTTATTTCCGAATTTAAAGAAGCAATAAAAAATAATTTTAACGAAAGTATTAAAAAAATTAATTTTGAAAATCAAGAAACACTTGAAGCATCTTTAAAAGAGTTTCAAATGTTACATATTCAATATCTATATAATTATGAAAACATTACTTTAACTGACGAAGATTTCAAAAAAAGAAAGCGAATCAAAAATACGATCCCACTTGAAGATAGATGTTGTGCTTTTAGAGCTAATAAGCAGCAGTGTAGTAGACGTAAACTTGACGATAATATGTATTGTGGAACGCATTTGAAAGGACAACCACATGGAATTATAACGGACATACAACATCCGCAAAAAAAAACAATTTCTGTATGGTCTGAAGATATTAAAGGTATTCTTTATTATATAGATACGGATGGAAAAGTATATGATACAGAAGATATACTCACCAATAAACCTAATCCAAAAGTCATTGCTAAGTATGAAAAATCATTGGACACAAATGGAAATACTATTTATTCTATTCCTGAGTTTAATATATAGATATATTATAAATTATATAATATATTTATGGATTCATCCGCTTTAATGGAGAAAACCGTTATAAACATTTTCAATATCATGGATATATCATATGATATTGTTAAAAATACCAATTTAATTGTTGAAAGAAGTATTTTTTTAAATGATACAAAATACCAACTAATACAAAACGAAATACCTAGGTTAAAAGATTTTTTTAGCTCATCTTTTTTAACGTCATTGCAAAAAAATGCGAATCTTAAACAAAAATGGCCCCTTCTTAATTTAATTAGGCAAATACTAAAAAAACTTAACTATCAAATGGTTCCCATTAGGAAATCAAATGGATATGATAACGACGGAAAAAAAATATTTAAACGATTTTTTCTAATTAAAAAATTAAAAGTTTAGTATGATTTAATTTAGCCACTATGGATGTTGGTATTTCCAATAAAGCTATCTGTTTACCCGATAAATTATAGATACAACAAGTTTTGTTTTTCGTAAACATTTCCCTTAATTCCATAACATCTCGCGTTGAAATATCTGTTGCATTTATAATATACCAAAAGTGCGGTTGGTCATAAATGTTTCTTATTTCCCTAGAAACATTTCTTAAATTTATCATCGTCTTAAAATCAATACTATTATATAATAGCTCAAATATAATATTTCTCATAATATAATATTATATATATATATAAATGGGAACTTCTTACCGAAGACTATCTGTTGGAAAACGAGTTAATCGAAATCAAGGCGGAGGAACAAAAAAACAAGGATTACCAAGAAGGGCTCCTCACTATATAATGACGCGAAAAGTTAGAAGAAGAGCTTCTAGTAACTCCAAAAAAATATTCTATATTAATCAGTTACAAGGACGAGTCGGAAGATATGTTAGATCCTCTTCTCGAGGAGGAACCAGATTTAGAATTGTCTTCGCATAATTTATTATTAAAAGTATTTAAATTAATAACTTAAATACCTTTATGTCGGATAATACTGACCCTATAAAACCAGGTCCTAAAAAACGGGGAAGAAAACCTAAAGGCGGTAAGATACTAAATAAAAATGAAAAGGTTACACAAAATAATAATATTATATCTAATATAATATTACATTTAAAATGTAAAACAAGTGATTTAAAAGAACATTTTACTGAAAATATTAAATATCATCCATCTATTCAAAATATTGAAGGAACATCCACTACATGTTATAAACCAACAGAACTTTCATACCAGATTATAAATACAAAAAATAACGCTGAAGATGATAATAAAAATATAGATGATAAAAAAAACATAGATACAAAATTATCAAAAAGCGAAAATAAAGATTTATATAATAAATTAAAACAAATGCAATATTCATTACATGTTAATAATTTATCCAACAAAAAATCTAATTGTTTCTGGTGCACATGTTCATTCGATAATCCGGTTATATATATACCTAAATGCTATATTCAAAATAAATATAATGTCTACGGTAATTTTTGTAGCCCCGAATGTGCAGTTGCATATTTGTTTAACGAAGATATTGATTCTTCTACAAAATTTGAACAATATAATTTATTTAATCATATTTATTCCGAAATATATGGATACAAAAAAAATATTAAACCCGCCCCCAATCCCTATTACTTATTAGATAAATTCATGGGAAATCTAACCATTGGTGAATTTAGAAAATTATCCTGTCAAGAACAACTTCTTTTTATAATGGAAAAACCTATCACAAAAATATACCCAGAAATAATAGACGATAATGATGACTTTTTATTGAAACAATACACTCATAAAGATACCTCTTCTAAAAAAAAAACAAATAAAATATTTTAATTTTCATATAATAAATTTCGCATCAATCTATATCTCTCTTGATTCGAAGTATTACATTCTTTCTCGGGCTCCTCTTTAATATTTAAACACTCTTTCAATGCCTTTGTAAGATCATTTTCATTTTTTTTTAAAATCTCTAAACATAGATTCTTATCGCAAACTGTTTGCTTTGTTAATATATTAAGATTTTCTGAATATTTTTCTTCCATACTATTTAAATTATATATTTATATAAAATATATTAAACGAATACGAATAATATATCATTATGAATAAACTTTGTGTTGATGATATAAAACAATTATTAGATGCTTTGTTACCATTTTACAATTGTATTGATGAAAAAACTGCGAAACATTCTTCCCTCACAAAACCTTGTCTATATAATATACACCACAAACTACAAAAAAAACAAAATAAAATAAAAAAACTAAAAAAAAAACTAAAAAAATATAAAAAACTAGTTAAAGATACTAAAAAAACAAATGGTATTGTTCTTGAAATTAATGAAAAAGACGAAAAAAATTCCATTCAAAATATGTTAGACGTTAAATTTAACGATAAAGAAAATACGAAAAAGCACTCCATTGTTATAAGTGATGATGAAAGCGAACAAAATGATGATATATCATATCCTGATGAAACGGTAATGCCCGAACACGAAGAAACAGATGAAGAAGATTTACAAAAAAGTCAGTTAGACTTATCGGCAGAAAACATCCAAGAAAACCAAGATGAAGAAGAAGCTGGTGAAGGTCCTGGTGATGAAGTTCTCGATCATGACGAAGAAGAAGAAGAAGAAGAAGAAGAAGAAGGTGAATATGAAGAAAAACAAGACGACGAAGAAAAACATGACGACGAAGAAGAAGAAGCAGATGAAGAAGATGAAGAAGAGGTTTTTGAATATAGTATTGATAATAAAGTATACTATGTAACCAATAAAATAAATAGCGTCGTATATGAATTATTAGAAGATGGTGATGTCGGTGATGAAATTGGTAAAATTATAAATGGACAAGTTAAGTGGGATTAATATATATATATTATCTAATACATATATATATTATGGAAACTTTAGAAAAAACCCTTGCAACAATACAAAAAGAACCAAATAAAATGAACGGTGCTAAAAAAAAAAATATATTTTCGTCTGGAACTGATTTTTTTGGTGACAAAAGTTATAGAGGAGACTCTACGAAAAAATGCACTCCGGTATCCTTCTATTTAGTTTTTATGGGTATACAAATCTTTATGGATTTTGTAAATGGAAACATTATAAACGCAATAATTAAATTTCCAATTACCATTATATTTGTAACACTTCTTACGATTCTATGTCAAAGAAATTTAACGGTAATGTCTTGGATAATTGTATTCGTTCCATTTATCTTTACTACTCTCATTAGTGCATTTATTCTGGATAATATACAGACCGGAAACGCATCCCTACAAACCGACTTCATAAATTTTAATATGGTTTAAATACAAATTAATTAATATAATTTATTATATAACTATAATGAATTATATATATATTATTATACCTATATCCATCATACCCTTATGTATTCTTATCATATATCCAAAAATAATTGCACTATTACTATGGAAATGTATGATGTTTTATACTGACATAAAATTTAAAATTAATAATCTTAATCGAAAACTACTAAAAAATTCACACTCCTTTTTTACTGCCATTGATAACTATAAAACCTATTATTATATACCCAAAGACTCCATAAAAAACTTAATAGTTGACTATAAATTTCTCTCGGTTGTCTATAACGATTCTGTAAAAAAACTTGAAATCTCTATATGTAATAATCCAAACAATGAGTTTATGTTAATAAATAATTATATACTTGATTTTAATTTCGTTAAATGGTATCTTGATACTTTTCACCATTATAAAATTAATCCAGAATATACTCTTGAAATTATTGATGATTTTGCAGAAGTCTTAAATATAAATCAAACACAAGGAATTCATATCCAAAAAGATAAATATCTTATTTGTAATCAGGAAGATGTCTCTTAAATAAACTACCCTGTGCTGTCATACCTTCACAATAAGTAATCACCTCCGGATTCTGTATCGTGCAGTCTCTCATCCAAATTTTTATAATGCAAAAATGCTTCTTCGGTGATATTGTTATCCCATTTATCTTAGAACACATTTTCTCGTTAATTAATGATTCACCCACTAATTGACATGACATTTTTCTCCATATGTCACCCACACTATTATTATTTACTTTATAAGAAAAACATCCTCCCTCCCGATTCTTCTCGTCTTCCCACATAGGCTTTATCCCATCCCTCATCAAAAATAACATGCAGTTTTGTATCATCTTATCGGGCAATCTCTCGCAAATCGCAATGATCTGCTCCACCGTATTTATTTTTAATATCTCCTTGTAACTCTTTAGCGTCCAGTCTGTATCATGAGGTAAATGTGCATAAAGTACCCAAGTGTCTTCTAAGACATGCGTTGTTTCTTCTTTTACCAAATCATTAGACTCATCCATGATTAATATATTTATTTTTTTTTAAATATATTATATTTAGTTATATATTATATGGCTGCTTTTAAGCAAGCTCCACCTTTTCCGAATCTGGAAAGTGATGATGAGGTTCCTTCTGAAGATCTTTGTAGGGTGATCCAAAGACGTGTGAAGGATTTAAAGTTTAAACCAATCGGTCAAGAGAGAGAGGGGGTTTCAGACATGATATACTGGGAACAAGTGCGTGCGTTACAACCCGCTGCCCTTAAAGTCAGTCTTGAGGAGGCGGCGAATGCGCGGGTTAACGCGTGGGATGCAAAAAGGAACGAGAGACCTGATACACAACAGTTGGAGGACGCGGCGAAACAGGCGGCGGAGGCGGCGTTCGATCAGGCGGCTCAGCTGCTAAGGTCACGAAGCGAAATACTTGGTAAGGCGGACCCATGGAGGAATTTGCCGAACGGAAAGAGAATCAGAATCCAATTATTAAACCCTGAAGAAAAGAAATTGAAGGAATGGATAAATAATTTAATACAAAAAAGAGAAATAGAAATATTAGAAGAAAAAATAGGTCCTTGTGGTGGTGATAAACGGAATGCTTATCTGGAGCTGTGTACGGGTCGGGACTGCGATTTCTTCTCTTTTTCAGGAACTATGAAAACACGACAACGTAAAAGATCCAATAGTTCAAAAAGTGCGGCTCGAAGAAAGAGTCCTCGTAGAAAAAAAAGCCCTCGTGGAAAAAAAAGTCCTCCCAGAAAAAAAAGTCTTCGCGGAAAAAAAAGTCCTCGTGGAAGAAAACGGAAAAGTCGAAACCGACAACGCTAATTTATAATGAGGATTTTAATCGTTTATAGTTATAATATATAAGTTTTTTACGATTATTCCTTTTATTTCCAACCTTATTACAATATTCCCCCATAACTTAAAAACTTTTGATCCCCATTATGAATTAATACACCAAAATCATGAAATGTAGCACTCTTTTTCATTATATAATATATTAAATATATTTAATATATTTTATTACAAATAAAAATAGACATTAAGATGAAGGCAAGGGTGCCAAACAAAGCTTAATCTCTCCAAGTGATGCTACATGATATTTTATCACAAGAGGAAGGTCGTTCTCCAAAAACATCTCTATCTGACTACATAAGTTTGTACATTTGATAAAATATCCAAGATTTTTCAGGGAAAATTCTCCTTGAATAATCTTCGCCGAATCCGGTTTTAATTGAAATTCCATAGAACCATCCGATTCCGCACGACGTATCTCCGCCGTCGCAAATGACCCCGAGCATTTAAATATAAGTTCGTTGTCCACCGACTTAATTTCCAACTTTTCCGATAATGGACTTAAATCGCGAACTATTTTCTGGAAATCCGCAGATGGTAGGTTGATAATCGATGAAAATGTAACCTCCGGCACATCTAATTCCTCATTGTCCGGTTCGATCAAACGTAACTTTTGTGTTTTACATTGCTTAATATCACCATTTTCAAACAATAATCCTAAATACGATGTCACTCCATCCTGATAATCAGATTTCTCTATGTACATCGTCAACGTATCATCATTGTCTATAGAATTAATCAATTTAAATAAATGAAACATATTTACACCTATCACAATTTTTTCTTTCTCGCATTCATACATCTCAAAATTCTCAGCCCTTAAAAACAAATGTGCTAAAATAGTATGTGATTTATCCATATTTATAATACGTATTCCATCCTTTTGAAATATTATATTCGTTTCAAGTAAAATATCCTTTAAAGCAGTCATTAATGTTCTAAATGGCGCTATTTGAACTGTTTTTATAGTTAATACATTGTTGGTTGACATTAACGCAGACATTATTAACATTATTTTTCATTAAATCTTTAAATACTTAATAATAATAACTTTAAAAACAAAAAATTGAATCATAATTAAAAATAATTATTCTATGCACACTACTAAAATGTGGGATCAACTCGGCGATCAAATGCCCCCAGACCCCCAAGAAGCCACGGGAGATATTGTTAATTATATTTTAAGAAACAAACATAAATACAAGAAAGTTTCTATTTTTGATAAAGATGTTTTGACACAAATTACATTTAACTATTACTCAAACAATCGTCCGTTATGGAGTCTTGCTGCGTGGTACATGGGAGGTATGGAGGATTATGCTGATATTGTAATAACAAAACACTACAAAAAATATATTTCCAGAAGAAAAATCATATCCATTATTAAAACTTGCGCCTTACTCTATTTGCAGTATCGCCATACCATGGAAAAACGATATATGCCCGGTGGAGCATTTGAAACCGAAAAAGCCCTTGTGTGGAATCCCATTCTAAACCCAAATAAACCTCCTAATCTTCCTCCGGTTTTTCCTCCTCCTCCTCCTCCTCCCAATTCTCCTAAAAATAACACATCACATGGTTCTGGTATTAACGGAATAAGAATTCTTAAATATATGCAAAATAAATAATTTTATAAATATTATTAAAATTATATATTCTTACCTTCTACTTCTACTTTTTTTCCTTCTTGAAGATTTCTTTTTTTCGGTCTTATTTCCAGGTCCAAATATACCTCTCTTCGCTTTAATACCATGCTTTGCTAATCTATCTACCTTTTTCTCATGTTTATGTTTTTTCAGTGATACAACTCTACCATGTTTATTCATAAGTAAATTAGGTTTGTTTAATCCACCACTTGTTTTATACGCAGTTCCGTGCCACACTTGAGCACGTGAACCAACTAGTTTACTATATGCCTTTCCTCGAACGCGATATTTTCCATCACGTGATTTATTAACTCTTTTTGTCATATACTATTTGAAAAGATTTTATTTTTATTTAAAATTATTAGGTAAATTTTTACTTTTACATTTTGCTAAAGCACTCCCACATGCATCTTGTGAACTCATTGTCGTTCCACCCTCTCCTTTTGAAACTGCCTGGTTATGCAATCGTTCGGCTCTTGACTGCGAATTTTCATTCACCAAATTCAAATCCTTTGTAACATGACATTTTGACGCACAAACCACTTTTTTTGAACTGTTTATTGTAGTGTTTATCGTCTCTATTTCACGATAAATGATTTGATAACTTATATCATAATCTCTATTTTCTATATCATTCACACTTATATCTATTTCGATACCACTGATATCTTCTGTTTCTCGCTCAATATTAATAACATAATCATAATATTTTATACCCGGTTCACTATTATTACCATCCATCCCACGATCTCTAATAGTAAGTATGTTTCTACCCTTAATAAATATATGGGATCCTACACTATGCTGGGATTCATTTTCATTTTCTACTTCATATGAAAATATTCCATTAGTATAAATTGTGGGAACTAAACTATTCTCCTTATTACATGATGAATTACTAATAGGTAATCTGTATCTTACTCTTCTATTCCCATGATAACCATTTATATTTCTATAATAAACAATGGCATTATTCGCTATTAATGTATTCTTTGCATCTTCTATTTCTCTTGACTTAATTGATTCTGAAACACTGTCGTAATAAAAACTGACTAGCTCTTCATTTGGATATTTTGCATAATACATACTGTTGCGGTCTAAACTACTATCATTCAGTATGTAATTCGTTGATTGTCTGTTAAATACATAAAAGTTAAAACTTAAGTTGTTTACTTCTTTTGGTGGAACAACTATCAAATGATTACTCTGTGATGTAAAATTAAACATACTATACAAATTATCTTGCTGAGTTTGATAGTCAAAAAATTTTAAGTTTGTAAAATCATCTGATTTCTCATAACTTGTTGGTTCTGGTTCCGGCTCTGGTTCCGGTTCTGGTTCCGGCTCTGGTTCCGGCTCTGGTTCCGGTTCTGGTTCCGGCTCT
>CEOK01091518.1_pt1 | contig 11912 bp, 9 predicted proteins | sample 427001 | NCBI WGS metagenome assembly CEOK01 (sample SAMEA2591108, study PRJEB7988) | marine metagenome | isolation source: saline water (ENVO:00002010), including | reverse complement strand
ATTCCTGCTATGAGCTTTTTTTTCTGATCCATATGTCCATAGTTTTTAATTTCTAAAAAAACTTGTTCAATAATCTCAACAACGCGAGCATTAATAATTTTTGAAAGCGTTTTTAAAGAAATCTCCTTTGGGTCACGACCCTCTAATCCTGGTATTGAAACAATTTCAGTATCACGATTTTCACCTGGCCAAGCAGACCCAAATTTTATTTTTAATAATTCAGCCTTTTTTTCAATTATTGAACAACCTTCTTTTATATCCTCTGTTATAACATTCCCACCATACGGTATTACTGCTGTATGTCTTATAATACCATCTTTAAAGATTGCTAGGTCTGTTGTTCCTCCTCCTATATCAATAAGAGCTACACCAGCTTCTTTTTCCTCAAAGCTAAGTACCGCTTCGGAAGATGCTAAGGGTTCAAGAGTAATACTTGCCATTGTTAAACCAGCACTTTTAATGCATCTACCGATATTTTTAATTGACGTGACTTGTCCAACAACTACATGAAAATTGGCTTCAAGTCTACATCCGTGCATTCCAATGGGTTCTTTTATCTCACTCTGACCGTCTACTTTGTATTCTTGAGGTAATACATGTATTATTTCTTCTCCTGGTAGCATTACTAATTTATACACTTGCTGAATCAATCTTTGAATATCTTCCTCATTGATTACTGATTCAGGATTTTCTCTAGTAATATAATCGCTATGTTGAATGCTCCTAATATGCTGTCCAGCGATACCAACAACAACGTCTTTTATAGTTAATCCTGAATTAGAATTGGCGTTATCAACAGCCTCTTGAATAGACTGTATAGTTTGAGTTATATTATTAACAACTCCACGATGTACTCCAAGGCTTTTGGATTTTCCAATACCAAGAATTTCAACTTTCTTAAATTCATTTTTTTTCCCTACTAATGCAACGATTTTAGTAGTACCTATATCAAGTCCGACCGAAAAATTTAATTCTTCCATAAATATCTATGATGTTAATGCTACAATTTGGTTATTGTAGCTGAGATTAATTTTTATGTAATCATCTATACTGTCCCTAATATTTTTAAGTGCACAAAACACTTTGAGCTTTTTTATTTTTGTCTTCACATTTGTTGGCTTGCCAAAAATTATTTTAAAATCATAGGATTTTAATTTTATTTCATATGTATTATTTTTCAAAAAAATTGTTTCAAGCTCACTATTCAAAAATATATCAGCTTTTAAATTTTTTATGAATTTTGCAGTGGTACCTAATGATAGTGTTGAAGAACTCGTTTTAAAAGAGGGGACTTCTAATGAATCGAGTGCTTTAAAATTAAAAAGAATACCATTTGAATCTGAAAAATACGGGGGTGAAGATTCTACTTTAAAAAGTGGCTTTCGTTCTGTGATAGTTAAAAACAAGTTTTTTTTAAGGTTTACATAGAGTTCAACGTTCTCAACTTCTGGTATGCTATTCATTCGGTTTTCTAGTATATTCAAATCTAATCCATCTTTTTTCAGGACTAACTCACCCGATAGATTTTGTTTTAACAATTTATTAACTATTGAATCATTTAGAAGCATTGGTTTTTCTGTATATATTATTTGAAGGCTTAAGTAATCTTTATAATTATGTTTAATATGAGACATGTACACACACGCAATAAAAAGGAGTGTAATTACCAATAAAAATAAAATTGATCTATTCTTATTCATTGTCTATTTTTTCAAGTTTTAACTTTTTAAGTTCGAGGCCTATATCACCAGCACCAAGAATCGCAAAAATTTTAGCATCACTTTCTTCAAGTGCAGATTTAATTTTTGTTTTGCTTATAAAACTTTTTTTTCTTTTTGAAATATTATTCAATAAAATTTTTGAATTTATCCCCTCAATTGGTATTTCTCTTGCAGGATATATATCTAACAAAATAATCTCATCAAACATGCTTAGTGCTACTGAAAATTCTTTCATAAAATCTCTAGTTCTTGAGTACAAATGTGGTTGAAATACAACGCAATTTTTATGAAATGGATAAAAGTTTATTATAGTTTTGTACACGCTCTGTATTTCAGAAGGGTGATGCGCATAATCATCAATTATTATTGATTCGTTCCATCGGTAAACGTTCATTCTTCTATAAACTCCTGGAAAGTTTTCTAAAGCATTAAGAAAATCACCAGTATTTAAACCAGATTGTTCAGCTATTGCAATTGCAGCAAGAGCATTTGAAACATTATGACTTCCTATTAAGTTAAGACAAACGTCTTTATATTTATCGTTAGGAGTATTTAAATCAAATCTGTATCCGTTTTTGATTTTCTTTAACTTTTTTGCTTGGTAATCAGCAGAAACATCTATTCCATAAGTTATGCCGTTAAAAGGGAGTCCATGAGAAATAATTAACTCTTTGTCAACTTGATTTGAAAATTGAACAAATGCCTCTAAAAATTCTTTTTTAGTTTTATATATATCTAAATGATCTGGTTCTATTGACGTTATACAAGCTAACGTTGGATACAATTGTAAAAAAGATCTATCGTATTCGTCTGCCTCAACTATAAATGTTTCTGATCCTGTTTTTATTAGGTTAGACTCGTAACCATTAAAAAAACCTCCAGTTAAAGATGTAAACAATTGTTTGGTCTCAGAAAAGAAATGAGTTAAAATTAAAGAAGTTGTCGTTTTGCCATGTGTTCCAGCTACAGCTAAGGTTTTTTTATTTTTACATAATGAAGCAAGAAATTCCGAACGTTTCATTACTTGATTGCCTTGCTGTAAATAGAAGGATAACTGTGGATGATTTAATTCAATGGCAGCAGAATAAACTACCTTTATATCTTTAGAAAGTAAAAATATTGGTAATGCGTTTAATAAATCACTATAAGAAATTCTTATGCCCTCACGTGTGAGGGCATTTGTTATATCTGATTGGGCTTTGTCGTGTCCATAAACCTTGTGACCAGAATGAAAACAAAACCTTGCAAGAGCTGACATACCAACACCACCAATTCCAATGAAAAAATAAGTATTTATTGAATCACTTTTCATAAAAGTTGTTTGATTTCGGAAATAATATTCTTTGTAGCTTCAGGTAAAGCAAAACTTTTTAAATTTTTTTCAAGTTCTTTCTGTTTTTTTTCATCTAACACAAGTTGTGAAAAAAGATTTCTGAATTTTTTATCAAGCTCTTCTTCTTGGATCAACAAAACAGCTTTTTTTTGAGCTAATACATTTGCATTATGCCATTGATGATTTTCAGAAACATTTGGAGAGGGAATAAGTAACGATGGTTTTGCTACACAGCTCAATTCTGAAATACTTCCTGCGCCAGCCCGAGAAATTATAAAATCAGCAACACTATATAAATGTTTCATTTCATTAATGTAAGGTTTAATCAAAACTGAATTTGACTTTAATCCCTCCAGAGTCTTATAATAAACTGAACCACACTGCCAAATAATTTGCAGTCCAAAGCTCATAATATATTCTAATTCAGACTTTATTAAATTATTAATGCATTTAGAGCCTAAACTACCTCCAATAATTACTAGAGTTTTCTTGTTAAGATCCAAATCAAAAAATTGTTTAGAAATTTTATTTGGTTTGAGCTTTATTAGATAATTTCTTACAGGGTTGCCAGTAATTCTAATTTTTTGTTTTGGAAAAAATTTTTCCATGTTATCAAATGCCACACAAATACGATTTACCTTTTTACTCAAAATACGGTTAGTTATACCTGGATAAGAGTTTTGTTCTTGGATAAGAGTTGGATAATTCAACCAAGTAGCTACTTGCAAAAGAGGTCCACTTGCAAATCCTCCTGTTCCAATGACTATCTGTGGTTTATATCTTAATATAATTAATAGAGAGTGTATTAAGCTTAATAATAATTTTAAAGGAAATAATAAATTAGAAAATGAAAACGATCTTTGAAATCCACTTATCCAAAGACCTATTATAGGATATCCCTCTCTAGGAATTTTATCCATTTCCATTTTCCCTCTAGCTCCAACAAATAATATTTTAGGGTTTTTAAAATTATCCTTTATTCCAGCAGCAATCGCTAAGGCTGGATAAATGTGACCGCCAGTACCCCCTCCAGATATTATAAATTTAATCGATTTCACTTAAAATATTTAAAGGATTATTATTTTCTATTTTTAAATCATCATCTGATTCAATTTTTGTACTAACACTTAAAATAATTCCCATAGCTATACAGGTTATCCATGCTGATGTTCCACCACTACTTATCATTGGAAGGTTTTGACCGGTAACTGGAATGACTTGAAGCGCTACACCAATATTGACGAATGCTTGGCTTACAATAGGTATTCCCAATCCTATAACAGTTAATTTACCAAATGAACTTTTGGTTCTATAAGAAATTACTACTATCCTGTATAATAATAAAAGATAAAGTAAAATTAGCGCAACACCTCCAATAAGACCAAATTCTTCAACTATAATTGGATATATAAAATCAGAAGAGCTTTGGGGTAAAAAGTTTTTCATTCTGCTTTTTCCAGCTCCTAATCCAATAAATTTACCACTCACTATGGCCGTTTTTGCTCTGGATAATTGATAATTTCCATCAGCGCTTTGCCCTGTTTTAAAATTTTCAATTCTATTTATCCAGGTATCAATTCTGTTTGGAAAAATTTCTGGAAAGCTTCTGGCAAGACTTATGAAGACGAATAGCGATGTAAGTCCTAAAATTATTATACTAATTAGAAACTTTAAAGGATAACTGGCTATAAATGCTAGCATCAAAATCATGCTAAACAAAAGAATAGCCGTCGACAAATTTGAAGGTAAAATCAAAAGCACAATAACAAATACGGGAAGCCAAAATTCTAGTAATGAGTTTTTCAAATTAGATTTTTTTATTTTCAATTTTGATAAATATCTAGCGGAATAAACCATTAAAACTATTGATGCCAGCGTTGAGGTTTGAAAGCTTATCCCTACAATTGGAATTTTAAGCCATCTGCTCGCATTAGCTCCAGAAATTATTGTCCCCTGAGACAGAGTGTATATAAGTAAAAGAATTACAATTGGAAGCATAAGAATTGAAATCCCCTTAAAATATTTGAATGGAACTTTATGAATTGAATACATAAGAAAGAATCCTATACTCAATATGATAAAATGCTTGAAGAAATATCCCCAGGGAGTCCCTTTACCGACTACATATACTAAATTAGTGCTAGAGCTAAAAATTGGTAAAAAAGAAAATATAGCCAATAATGCTAATATGCCCCATAAAACCTTATCACCTTTTATTGACTCTAACATAAATTATAAATTTCTAACCGCTTCCTTAAATTGATTACCTCTGTCTTCGTAATTCTTAAATAAATCAAAACTTGCACAAGCTGGGGAAAGAAGAACAGTTTCTTTTGCTAATGCTATCTTGTGTGAAATTTTTACTGCTTCACTCATTGATTGAGTTTCAACTAAAATTTCGACTACATTCTCAAAGGTGTTAAACAATTTTTCATTATTTATACCTAAGCATACGATCGCTTTAATTTTTTTTCTAATAAGGGGCAAAAGAGACTCGTAATTGTTTCCTTTATCTACCCCTCCAGCAATCCAAACAACAGGAGTATCAATACTGTCAAGAGCAAAAAAGGTTGCATTAGTATTTGTTGCTTTTGAATCATTTATATATTGAACTCTTTGAATTGAAAGTACTTTTTCCATCCTATGAGGGGCCCCTTTAAAATGGGTCAGGCTTTCTCTAATAGAATCTTTACTAATATCTAATAAACTGGCTACTGTAGATGCAGCCATTGCGTTTAGTAGATTATGCCTTCCTGATAAAGTAAAGTTTGCAAAGTTTATCATAGTTTTTTTGTTTTTTTGTTTAACAATAAAATTTTTATTTTTAATGAACACTCCTTCTTTTATTGGTACATCTGACATTGGAATTTCTTTTGCTTTCACATTTATATTTTTTAATGCTTTCATTAACAATGGATCATTGGAATTAAAAAGAAAAAAATCTTTTTTAGATTGATTCTTTATAATTTTCAATTTGGCCTTTACATAATTTTCAAAATTAAAATTGTAGCGGTCTAAATGATCATATGTTATATTTGTAATTACTGCTATGTGTGGTGAAAATTTGCATATGTCATCTAATTGAAAACTACTTATCTCAAGGACATATATATCAAAATCCATTTTGGCAACCTGTAAAGAAAAACTATTTCCTATATTTCCAGCAATACCAACATTAAGTCCAGCATCTTTCAATATTTGATAAGTTAAAAGCGTAGTAGTAGTCTTTCCATTTGTACCTGTAATCCCAATTAGAATAGCAGATGTATGTAATGCAGCAAACTCAATTTCAGAAATTATATTTTTACCCTTTTCTTTTAAGGATTTTATTAATGGAATATTAGAGGAAATTCCTGGGCTTTTTACAACATAATCAGCGGAAATTAAATTTTCTATTGAATGCCTACCTGACTCCCATTTAATTCCCTCTTTATGTAGCATTTTTTCAAGCTTGCTATCAATTTTTTTATTTTCAGAAAGAAAAACTTCATAACCTTTCTTCTTTCCTAAAATAGCTGCACCTATTCCACTCTCGCCTGCACCCAAAACTACTAGCTTTTTACCCATCATCTAATTTTTAAGGTCACAATTGTTAAAACTGCAAGTACAATACCTAAAATCCAGAACCTAGCAACTATTTTACTTTCATGAAAGCCTAGTTTTTGGTAATGGTGATGTAATGGCGCCATTTTAAAAATTCGTTTTCCAACACCTGTCTTAGATCTTGAATATTTGAAATAGCTTACTTGAAAAACTACAGATAATGTTTCTATAAAAAACACGCCACAAAGAATTGGAATTAATAATTCCTTTCTAATAATAATTGAAATGACTGAAATAACAGCTCCAATTGTAAGGCTTCCTGTATCCCCCATAAAAATTTCAGCCGGATAAGCATTAAACCATAAAAAACCAATTAAAGCACCTAAAAATGATGATATAAAAACAACTATTTCCCCTATGTTGGGTATATACATAATGTTTAAATAGGAAGCAAAATTTATATTACCTGAAACAAATGAAAATATTGCCAAAACAAATACAATTATAGCCGAGCTTCCAGCAGCCAAACCATCAATACCGTCTGTCAGATTTGCCCCATTAGAAACTGCTGTAATTATAAATATTACGAATGGTATAAATATTAGCCAAGTATATTTTCTATTTATACCGGTCCATTCAATTAAGTTATAATAATCAAATTGATTGTTTTTAAATAATGGGATTGTGGTTAAACTAGCTTTAACATTTTTCTCAACAATACTAGATCCACTATTCACAAATTTATCAATGCCCATATTTACTTCAGTTCTAACAGTCACTTCTGGATGAAAAAAAAGAACTGCCCCTACAAAAGCACCTAATAGCATTTGTCCAAGAACTTTAAATTTAGCTTTTAGGCCTTTTTTATTTTTTTTAAAAATTTTTATATAATCATCTAGCCATCCTATAAATCCAATCCATAAAACGGTTAAAATCAATAAAATGACATAAATATTATCAAGTTTTGCTAATAAAAATACTGGTATAAGGGTTCCGAAAATAATTATTAAACCTCCCATAGAAGGGGTTCCCTGTTTTTCAATTTGCCCTTTTAATCCTAGATCCCTTACTGTTTCGCCTATTTGCTTTTTATTTAAAAATTTTATGAATTTTTTGCCAAAAAGCATTGAAAAAGTTGTTGAAAATATTACTGCTAAAGAGGCTCTGAATGAAATATATTGAAATAAACTAGCTCCAGAAAGATTATATTGTTTTTCAAAAAATTCGAATAAGTAATAAAACATATTAATCCATTTTTAAAAATATTTTTTTTGCAATTTTAAAATCATTAAAAGGATAAAGGTTTCCTTCAATTTCTTGATAAGATTCGTGTCCCTTGCCTGCTATGAGGACAATATCACCCTCTTTTGCTAGTCGTTTTGACATCAAAATTGCCTCTTCCCTTAGTGATATTTTTACTATTTTTTTATAGTTTTCAGCTGCAACACCCTGAATCATTTCAGATATTATTTGAGAAGGATCTTCATTTCTAGGATTATCTGAAGTAAATATTACCTTGTCACATAATTCTGAAGCAATTTTTCCCATTATAGGTCTTTTTTCACGATCACGGTTACCACCACAACCAACTAGAACAAGAAACGTTTCATTTCGTGTTCTAATTTTATTTATTGTTTCTAAAATATTTTCTAGAGCATTTGGTGTATGGGCATAATCAATAATAACTGTAACTTCATCTTCTGATATAAATGTTTGAAAACGACCCTCAACACATTTTAGCAGACTAATATTTTTTAAAATGTTTAGTTTAGGAATCTGAAATATATCTGCCACTGCATAAACAGCTAAAAGATTTTGGCTGTTAAAATTCCCTACCAAATTTGTCCATACCTCTTGATTTTGAATTTTCAATAACATCCCAGAAAATTGACACTCCAGAATTTTCAATTTATAGTCCGCATACTGATTTATTGAATATGTATATTTTTTTGCTTTTGTATTTTGGATCATAAATGAACCATTTTTGTCATCAAGGTTTGTCAGTGCGAAAGCATTTTTGGGAAGAATATCGAAAAATTGTTTTTTTACATTTCTGTAATTTATAAAACTACCATGGTAGTCAAGATGATCATGAGTGATATTTGTAAATACTCCACCTGAGAAATCTAGTCCTTCAATTCGATGCTGTGAAATCCCATGTGAAGAAACTTCCATAAAACAATATTTTATTCCCAAATCAACCATTTGCCTTAAATAATTATTAATCGATATTGAATCAGGTGTAGTATACTTGTTTTCGAACTCTTTATTAGAAAATTTAACTTTAACTGTAGAAATCAAACCACTCTCTAAGCCCAGACTAGAAAATAATTCATATAATAATGATACTATCGTAGTTTTTCCATTTGTGCCAGTAATACCAATTAGGCTTAATTCTTTAGATGGGCTTGAAAAAAAATTTGATGAAATTATTCCCAAAGCCTTAGATGCATTCTTGACTAAAATAAAAGTTATATTAGCATTTGGTAAATCAGGTATTGATTCACACACAATCGCTATAGCACCATTTTTAATTGCTTGTGAAATAAATTGATTCCCGTCTGATTTGGTGCCCTTCTGAGCAATAAACAAACTATTTTTTTTAATCTTTCTACTGTCGAAGGTTATAGAAGATACTTTGACTTTTGGATTGCCAAAAATTCCTTCTATAGGTACTTTATATAATATGTCATTTAGTTTTTTCAAGTTAACTCAATTAATATTTTTTGATTGATTTCTATTTTCGTACCTGGTTTTATCGATTGTGATTTTACTTTTCCACTTCCTCTAACCTCTACCTTTAATCCAATTTTTTTAAGAGCTTTTATTGCATCTTCATAAGTAAGGCCAGCAACATCTGGTACAACATTTTTTATTTTTAATGTATTTCCAACTTTATCCAGATTGGATACTAATTCTGAACTAATTTTAATTTCAAAAGGAATATTATTGTATATTTTTTTTGCAATTTTTTTAAATACTGGCGCAGCAACAGTAGCTCCATAATAGCCAATAGATTTTTCTGGTCTGTGGATTACAACAATACATGAATATTTTGGCTTTTCTGCCGGATAATAACCAACAAAACTAGAAACGTATTGAACTTCATTTTTAAGATAGTCTACTTGACAAGTTCCAGTTTTACCGGCCATTTTTAAGAATGGATCTTTAATTTTATTTGCTGTCCCCCACTTTTTGTCAACTACATTTAACATCATTTGTTTTACCTTTATCAAGGTTTCTTTAGAACAAATTGATGGGTTTAAAATTTGTTTACTATATATTTTTGCTGGTGCATTTCCCTTAATACTAATTTTATTCAAAAAACGAGGTTTTACTAACTGACCGTCGTTTGCAATTGCATTATAGAATGCTAAAATCTGTAACGGGGTTAAGCTAACACCATAGCCATAGGCCATCCATGGTAAATCTAGACCATCCCAATCGGAATCTGAAGGATGTGGTATTTTAGGTATTCCCTCACCAAGTATTGGGAGTTTAAGAGTTTTGTTTAAGCCCATATTATAAAGTCTATCAACAAATTTTTTAGGATTATTTTTATAATTATCATAAACAATTTTCACCAACCCTACATTTGACGAAACTTCAAAAGCTTTTGCTGCAGTTATGAGACCATAACCTCCCTTTTTAGAATCTTTAACTTTATATTTTTTGAAGAAAGTAAGTTCTCCATTACCTGTATCTATAATTGATTTTTCGTTAATTACTTTATCTTCTAAAGCAGCAATGATAGCCATTAGCTTAAAAGTTGATCCCGGTTCATTTGTTTCTCCTATTGCATAGTTTAATTTTTCAAAGTATTTTCCTTCTTTAGTCCTTCCAAGGTTTGCAATTGCTCTTATTGCACCGCTTTTTACTTCCATAACAATAGCAGTTCCATGCTCAGCTTTATACTTCTCAAGTTGCGAAAGAAGTGAGTTGTGAACAATATCCTGAAAATTTACATCTAAAGTTGTATGTAGATCATATCCTTCTGTTGGTTCTTTTTCGTTGGAGTCACTAATGGGTTTCCACTGTCCGTTCGCAATTTTTTGTTTTAATCTAAGCCCAGGGTTACCTCTTAGAAATTCTGAAAAAGCTCCTTCAAGACCAACTCTAAAAAAGGAACCGTTTTTATCTTTTATTTCATAACCTATAGTTCTCTCAGCTAATTTACCAAGTGGATTTTCTCTTTTAATGTCTTGCTCAACAATTAATCCTCCACGATAAATACTTTCATTAAAAATTGGAAAGGATTTAAACCTTTTATATTCGGAGAAACTTAATCCTTTTTCAATTAATAAATACCTATGGTTTTGTTTTCTAGCTTTTTCTAATTTATTTAAAATTATTTCACTTGGGATATTTTTAAAAACTGATATTGAATCTGCTAAATCTTTTTTTTGAGAATTGAATAAATTTTCTGATGGAATTATTGCGTCCCAATACAAATCAAAACGAGGTATAGAAGTTGCTAATATATTACCATCTGCCGAAAAAATATCTCCTCTACTTGGTTCCAAAACTACATTTTTTACAAGAGTATCAGGTTGAATATCAAGACTTTCATTATTTTCATAAAATTGAATATAAACTAACTTTCCTATTAATAGAAAGGAAAAAAATGTCAGTAGTAATGCAAAAAAATAAAACCTCAACATCAATCGTTTAAAAAAATTATGTTGATCATTCATCAGATAGTATAATTTTAATTGGTGGAAGTGATGCTGGAACTACGCCTCTAGACAATAATTTTTGAGTTATAGATGATTCTTTTTTAAGTATCAAAAGCTCTTCTTTAATTTGTATGAAATCGCTTTTTAAGGATTTTATACTTGTATTTAGGGATGAAATTCTAAAAATCTTTTTGTCTGCACTGTGGCCGCTTGAAATCATAATTACAGCTAGTGTTGAAATAAAAAGAATCATTTTCCAATTCTTTGAAGAATTGTCTTTAACCAAAAAGTCAATGTTTAAAAATGATTTTAAATTTTTCATTTTTTTTGAGCAATTCTAAGTTTCGCACTTCTAGATCTGGGGTTTAGTTCTATCTCCGCATTAGAGGGAATAATTAATCTTCCAACTTTATGAAGCATTTTTAGAGGGTTTCCAAAAAAATCTTTCTCTTCCCGTTTATCAAAATTCCCATTTTGAAAAAAGTTTTTTACACAGCGATCTTCTAATGAGTGGTATGATATACAAACCAATCGACCTCCAGGCTTTAGAAGATTGGATGCTTGCTTTAATAGTGATTTTAAAACCCCTAATTCATTATTTACTTCAATACGAATTGCTTGAAAAATTTGTGCTAAAAA
>CEOK01132703.1_pt1 | contig 11917 bp, 10 predicted proteins | sample 427001 | NCBI WGS metagenome assembly CEOK01 (sample SAMEA2591108, study PRJEB7988) | marine metagenome | isolation source: saline water (ENVO:00002010), including | reverse complement strand
CGAGTTAAAAGCGCGCTATCCTGGCCAAATGGATTTCGGAAAAGTTAGCAGCATTGTCAAAGACCTGCTTGGCTAGAGAGTTTTCCCCAGTTCATATGCGGGAGAACCATATCAACAATAATTTGCTACTGACGTGTCAGCTCTCTGACAGTAAGATAAAAATATGGCCTATCCGAGAAGCTTCATAGAGGAAATCAAGAACCGTGTTTCCGTCTCGGATATTGTCGGGCAAAAGGTTAAGCTTACCCGACGTGGAAGAGAGTTCGTTGGTCTAAGTCCCTTTAAAAACGAACGCACACCCTCATTTACAGTGAATGATGAAAAGCAATTTTATCATTGTTTTTCAACAGGTAAGCATGGAACCGTATTTGATTTTCTTATGGAGACAGAGGGGTTGGGTTTTCCTGAAGCGGTCGAACGCCTTGCTGCGCGCGCTGGCATACAAGTTCCCGCGCAAGACCCACGCATGGTTGAAAAAGAAGAAAAAAATGCCTCTTTGATTGATATTTGTGAGATGGCTTCAGTGTATTTCAAGACGCGTCTAGGCGGTGCGGCCGGTCGTGAGGCATTTGATTATCTTGTTAAAAGGGGTTTGGATGACACGCTTATCCAATCATTTGGATTAGGTTATGCGCCGGGTGACCGAGTTGGTCTGGTTAAGCATCTCAAAGATCAGGGTGTTGCCGATAAAGATATTATTGAAGCCGGATTAGCCGTTCAGCCGGAGGGTCGAAGCGACCTAATTGACCGATTTCGCAATCGGGTGATATTTCCAATAACAGACTCCCGGGATCGGGTTATTGCCTTTGGTGGGCGGGCGCTGGAAGCCTCGGTGCCTGCCAAATATCTTAATTCCCCCGAGACTCCGTTGTTTCACAAGGGGCGGGTGTTATACAACTTTGCGAAGGCGCGTCAGTCAGCTTTTGACACCAAAACCCTTCTTGTTGTTGAGGGTTATATGGATGTCATTGGTCTCGCGCGAGGGGGATTCAATAATGCTGTCGCTTCGCTGGGTACGGCGGTGACGGAAGAGCAAATATCTCTGCTTTGGCGACTGGTCCAAGAACCTGTTCTGTGTCTGGATGGTGATGAGGCGGGTTTGCGGGCGGCTTATCGGGTCATTGACCGTGCTTTACCGCTTTTAAAACCCGGATATTCTTTGCGTTTTGCGGTTTTACCACAAGGTAAAGACCCGGATGACTTGGTCAGAGAGGGGGGCGCTGAGGCTTTTAATAATGTACTCGAGCGCGCCAATAGTCTCATTGACATGCTTTGGGAGCGTGAACTTGCTTACGCGCCCTACGATACCCCTGAAAGACGGGCGGCGTTTTCTGACAGGTTGAGAAAAGCTGTAAGGCAGATCGAGCATATTGACGTTCGAAAATTTTATGGTGAAGAGATAAAAAAACGTTTAGATGAGCTCTTCGCACCCGCTAACCGAGCTAACCGTGGGCCTCAGGCCAATGGAGGGCAATTTTACGGTTCAAATTATGGTGGCGGTTATTCACGGCAAAGAGGCGGTGGTAAATTTTATAAATTTAAATCCGGTGCTTCCGCCGAGGCCCGACGCTCAGCATTGGCAAGTGGGGCGGTAATGCTCCCCCCGAGAGAAGCAATGATTATGCTGGCCTTTATCCGTCATTCAAACCAGCTTTCCACGCATTTAAGTCAGTTGGAAAAGCTTGATTTCGTTACGGATGATTTAAAATCTCTTCGTGACGCGATTGTTGATGCAATTTCTCACAATGCCCCCCTTGACAGTGGCGGTCTTAAGGGGCATTTGATAGGTATAGGATATGAAAATCTCATGACGCGGCTGGAGCAATTACCCGATGCGCGTATGTTGGTTTTTGTCCGCCCCGAAAGTGATCCTGAAGACGTTGTTTCCGGCTGGCTTGACGCGGTTGAATTGCAGCATAGGTTAATAACATTAACCGCTGAAAAACGCGAAGCTGAGACTGATCTAGCTAGCGATACAACTCAGGAAAATTTTGAACGCTTAATGGCTATTGAAAACGAAATAAGTACCCTAGAAAGCAAAACACTAAACTAGGGTAGGGAAATGTGTGGGGAAACGATATAAATGAGCGCAAAAGCTAAGAAAAAATCAGAAGAAGTCGAAATAAAAGACACTTCTGACAGCCCGTTAATTGACTCTGATGTTGCTGTTCGCAAAATGATTAAGTCCGCTACACAGCGTGGCTTTATCACTGCGAGTGAACGAGACAAAGTGCTGACACTGGATAAATTTACCTCTGAACAAATTGAGGACATCCTGTCTCAGCTTTCAGAACTGGGTATAAACGTCATTGAAAATGATGATGACCATGAAGAAGAGGAAGAGGACTCAGAGTCTGAAAGCCTCACAGAAAGTCAATCAACAGCAGTTGTAAAATCTGCGAAAACCGGCACTGGCGGTGATCGCACAGACGACCCTGTTCGCATGTACCTTCGCGAAATGGGTTCGGTTGAGCTTTTATCACGTGAAGGTGAAATTGCGATTGCCAAGCGGATAGAAGCCGGGCGGGAAACAATGATTGCCGGTCTTTGCGAAAGCCCGCTTACATTCCAAGCGATTATTATTTGGCGTGATGAGTTGAATGACGGCAAGGTTCTACTGCGGGATATCATTGATCTTGATGCTACTTTTGCCGGGCCTGATGCCAAGAAAATTGACAGAAGTGCTGAAGGTGCTGCTCCGCCTCCATCAGGTGCGCCAACAGGTGAAGCCGAGGGTGTTCCAAGCGAAGACGAGTCGGATGATGAGAGCAATCTCTCCATCTCTGCAATGGAGAATGAGCTTAAGCCGCAAGTACTTGAGACATTTGATGCGATTGCAAGTATTTACCAAAAATTACGCCGCATTCAGGATCGCAAAGTTGAGCTGAAATCCGGAAATAAAGAACTTACAGCGGCACAATTGAAGAAACTTGAAGAAATGACCTCCGAGGTTATTCAACATGTGAAAGTGCTTTCTCTGAATAACAGTCGGATTGAAGCGCTTGTTGAGCAACTCTATATGATTAACAAACGGCTTTTGACGCTTGAAAATCAAGTTTGGCGTATGGCAGACAAATCCGGCGTAGACCGGGAAGAGTTTCTTAAACATTATCAAGGTAATGAATATGAAACCGGCTGGACACGACGGGTATCAAGACTGACCGGTAAGGGTTGGAAGAATTTTATTGGTGATAACCGTATTGAGGTAAATGCTTACCGTGATGAAATTCAACAACTCGCTGGTGAGACAGGGCTGGATATTGCCGATTTCCGTCGCATTGTTCGTAAAGTGCAAAAAGGGGAGCGCGAAGCGCGTATCGCCAAAAAAGAAATGGTTGAGGCAAACTTGCGTCTCGTTATTTCAATTGCAAAAAAATATACCAATCGAGGCCTGCAATTCCTGGATCTTATTCAGGAAGGTAATATTGGTTTGATGAAAGCCGTAGATAAATTTGAATACCGTCGCGGTTACAAGTTTTCAACTTATGCGACATGGTGGATTCGTCAGGCGATTACCCGTTCTATTGCTGACCAGGCACGAACAATCCGAATTCCGGTTCATATGATTGAAACCATTAATAAGATTGTTCGGACTTCGCGTCAGATGCTTCATGAGATTGGGCGTGAGCCAACACCTGAGGAATTATCTGATAAATTATCCATGCCTTTGGAAAAGGTGCGTAAGGTTCTCAAAATTGCCAAAGAGCCAATTAGTCTTGAAACACCTATTGGTGATGAAGATGACAGCCACCTTGGTGATTTCATCGAAGATAAGAATGCCATACTGCCGATTGATGCCGCGATTCAGAATAATCTTCGCGAAACGACCACCCGGGTTCTTGCTTCTTTAACACCTCGTGAAGAGCGTGTCTTACGGATGCGTTTTGGTATCGGAATGAATACTGACCATACGCTGGAAGAAGTTGGGCAACAATTCTCTGTAACACGTGAACGTATTCGCCAGATTGAAGCTAAGGCATTGCGCAAGCTCAAGCACCCATCGCGTTCAAGAAAATTGCGGAGTTTTCTCGATAGTTAGAGCTAGTGTTGCCTTGACAATTTGGCACAATCGGCGCAAAAGTGCCCCCAACTTTACTGATACTTAGGTTCTGGCAAATGTTGCTTACGCTCATGAAATCTAAAATACACCGTGCGCGGGTCACCCAATGCGACATGCATTATGAGGGGTCCATCACGATTGATCGCGACTGGCTGGATGAGGTGGGTATTCTTCCCTATGAACAGGTTGATGTTCTGAATATTAATACCGGTGCACGTTTTACTACTTATGCGATTGAAGCCCCACGCGGGTCTCAGACTATTGGTATTAATGGGGCTGCGGCAAGATTAGTGCAACCGGATGATTTGGTGATTATTATTTCATACATTCAGTTAGAACCCGAAGCTGCAAAAAGTCATGACCCAAAGGTTTTGACCCTTACGCCACGCTAGTTTTTTCTGTTTCAAAGTGTTAGAAATTCCTCGGAGGGCCTGTAGCTCAGTTGGTTAGAGCGAACCGCTCATAACGGTTTGGTCGCAGGTTCGAGTCCTGCCGGGCCCACCATTCTCCCTAAAATTGTGTCAGTAGGTTAAAGCGTGAAAGTTTCAAAGTTTACAATTTTTAATGTGCCATTTCTTATCCCTGTTTTAAGCAGGTTCAGCCGTTTTTTTGGTGCTTTGCTGGGGTGGAGTGTTGAAGGGGAGTTTCCTGATTATCCAAAAATGATGCTGGCTGCGGCGCCACATACCAGCAATTGGGATTTCTTGATGTTTCTCTATGCAATTTTGAATAAACGTGTTCAACCAAACGTAATGGGAAAACATACTCTTTTCTGGTGGCCCTTTAGTGTGATTATGAGTTTCCTCGGAGTTGTTCCGATTGATCGAACACAAAAAGGTGGTGTGGTTGAGCAAGGGATTAAGTATTTCAACTCTGTCGATAAGACTATTGTTTTAGTTACGCCGGAGGGAACACGCTCTTATCAAAAAGACTGGAAATCTGGCTTCTATCATATTGCTTGGGGGGCAAAGGTGCCGCTCATTTTGTGTAAAGTAAATTTTGAAACCCGCACCATTTTTATTGGTAAAGAATTTTTAATGACTGGTGACTACGACAAAGATATTGTCGGTATTAAAGAATATTATAAAGACTGCGTTCCGCTGATACCTGAAAATTTTGGTATTTAGTTCTTTTAAATGAGCTTCTCATGAGCCAAGCTGACCGCACAAATAAATATAACCTTGGAGGGTAATATGGAAATCAGTACAGCACTTCTTCAACCTGTCATTGTTCTTGGCCTGTGGTCTGTTGTGATGATGGTCGTCACGATTTTTGCGCGCGTTAGGTATATGTCCAATCTTGATATCGCACCGGATGCTGCCAAGCATACAGCTGATGTTGCTTCAAAATTACCAAGCAATATTCGTCAAATTGGAGATAATTATAACCACCTGCATGAACAGCCTACGGCTTTTTATGCGGTTGCTATTGCAATAGCTCTCTCCGGTCACGGTGACGGGATTCAAGTTCAGTTGGCTTGGGCTTATGTTGTTTTAAGGATAATTCACAGTCTTATTCAATCTATCTATAACAATGTCATGCACAGATTCATCACCTTCTTTGTTTCCGGTATCCTCATCGGTGCAATGGCAATAATTGAAATTCTAAACTGGATCTAAAATGGCTTCTTACCAATATGTCTATGTAATGGACCAGCTGTCCAAAACCTATCCCGGTGGGAAACAGGTTTTAAAAGACATTAGGCTCTCATTCTTTCCAGGTGCTAAAATCGGTGTTGTCGGGGTCAATGGCTCAGGTAAATCGACCTTGCTAAAAATCATGGCAGGTCTGGACGCCGAATATTCAGGAGAAGCATGGTCTGCAGACGGAGCCAAGGTGGGATATCTTGAGCAAGAGCCTCAATTGAATGCATCCAAGGACGTCTTGGGCAATGTTATGGAAGGTGTGGCTGAAAAGCAGGCGAAGGTTGAACGCTACAACGAACTTGCTATGAATTATTCGGACGAGACAGCCGATGAAATGGCATCTTTACAAGATGAACTGGACAGCCAAAACCTTTGGGATTTAGACAGTCAGGTTGAGCAAGCCATGGATGCGTTGCGTTGTCCTCCATCTGATGCTGCCGTAGAGAACCTCTCCGGTGGTGAGAAACGCCGGGTTGCACTGTGTAAGCTTTTACTTTCAAAGCCTGATATGCTTCTGCTTGATGAACCGACCAACCATCTGGATGCTGAGACTGTTGCATGGTTGCAGCATTATCTGACTGATTACGCCGGTACGGTTGTTCTCGTAACGCACGACAGATATTTTCTGGATCAAGTCACGGGCTGGATTCTTGAGCTGGACCGTGGCTCAGGCTTTCCTTATGAGGGGAATTATTCCTCTTGGCTCGAGCAGAAACACAAAAGACTTGACCAAGAAGCCAGAGAAGATGCCAGTCGCCAAAGAACCCTGTCCAGAGAGCTCGAATGGATTCAAGCTTCTCCCAAAGCGCGTCAAGCCAAGAGTAAGGCAAGAATTTCTGCCTATGAGGATATGGTTAATCAAAAAGAGCGCGAAGAAGTAGGGCGCGCGCAAATTTCCATTCCTGCCGGCCCACGCCTTGGCGGGGTTGTGATTGAAGCAGATAATTTAACCAAAGGTTTTGATGATAAGTTGCTGATTGATGATTTGTCTTTCCAGCTACCTCCGGGTGGCATTGTTGGCGTTATAGGGCCGAACGGCGCGGGTAAAACGACATTGTTTAAAATGCTGACAGGTGTTGAAAACCCTGATGATGGAAATCTTAAGGTCGGTGAAACGGTTGTAATGGGATATGTCGACCAGAGTCGGGATAATCTTGAGGATGGCAAAACAGTCTGGGAAGAAATTTCAGACGGCAACGATATTATCGAACTGGGTAATGGCGAGGTAAATTCCCGCGCTTATGTGGGGGCCTTTAACTTTCGTGGCGGTGACCAGCAGAAAAAAGTTGGCCTGTTATCAGGTGGTGAAAGAAACCGTGTGCATTTAGCAAAGATGCTACGTTCAGGAGCAAATTTACTGTTGCTTGATGAACCGACAAACGATCTTGATGTTGAAACCTTACGAGCGCTTGAAGAGGGATTGGAAGACTTCCCAGGATGTGCGGTTATTATCTCTCACGATCGCTGGTTTTTGGACAGGCTTGCTACGCATATATTGGCCTTTGAGGGTGACAGCCATGTGGAATGGTTTGAGGGAAGCTATTCAGATTATGAAGTTGACAGGAAAGCGCGTCTCGGGACCGACGCAGAAGTGCCAACACGTATTAAATACAAACAGTTTAGTCGCTAGTTACGGTTGACCCTGCTGCAATTTGTTGACGCAAATTGTCCAGCAAGACATTAAACTCTTCATTATTGTTTTTGAGGATGGACAAGAATGTCTCACGTTGCTCGAGTGCCATCCAGATACCCAGAACACGTAGATCAAAAAGTGTAATTCTACCGTCTTTCTCTTGGCGTAATCTCCATACAATCGCTATCGGGTCCCTACCGTCACTGAAGCGTAGTTCAGTTTCTACAAGATAATCTTTTTTCTTCTTTTCACTGCCGAGAACAACAATCTGCTGGTCTTCATAACTCCCCAGTCTGTTTGCGTAAACTTTAGTAATCATAGTTTCAAAAAGAGATTGAAACTCTTGGAGCTGTGTGGATGAAATTTGGCGTCTATATTTGCCGAGTGTGAAGGCAGAAATACGGTTCAAATTTGCCTTTTCATTAAGCAATGCTCTGAATGCATCTTCTTTTTCTTGAGCAGTCGATAGATTAAGAATGTCAATTACTCTATTGGAGACACCCATAACAAATGCTTCCGCTTCAGGTGATTTTTCAGCCATTACCGGGGTAAGGGACAAGAAAAATACAGAACATAAGATTATAATTTTTTTGATCATGATGAGTGCCTGAAGTTAAGCTCAGAACTAAAAATCGTCGAAATCATCGATTTCCGGAAGGTCGTCAATATTTGTTGCACCATTTTTAATTTCTGAATCTCTATTTTGAATATATAGACTTTTAACAGTTGTATAATAGTCTACAGATGTATTTTCCAGTTCTTCAAGCAACTCTAACGCACCTTCGCGGGCGTGAATGCCTGAAATAAGAGTAACACCCAACCTGATATCGTCCTCGTCGTCATTGTTTCCGGCCCAGTAAATTGGGTTGATAACCGCGTCACCCGCACGACCGATCAAGTCACGCGGATTTCCGGGGCCGAGTATCGGCAAAAATATATACGGTCCTGAGCCAACACCATAAACGGCAAGTGTTTGTCCAAAATCTTCTCTTTGATGTCTAACACCCAAGCCGCTCGCCACATCAAATATGCCAAGAATACCTATTGTAGAGTTTACAGAAAATCTTACCAATGTATTTCCGGCAGAAGCTGTCTCCCCCTGCATTGTTTGGTTCAAGAAGGTAACTGGCAGGGATAGATTTGCCAGCACATTTCCAACCCCCATCTTCACAGGTTGAGGAAGAACGCCATAGACCTGAGCCGTAGGTTTCAAAATAACCTTGTCCAATCCCTGATTGACAGCAAACATTGATCTGTTGAAAGACTCTAACGGATCAGATTGTTCGGTATTTAAACCGGCACATCCAGTAAGAAAAAAAAGAACGGTTAGGATATGGGGGATTTTCGAATTCATGATCTTACCAATACAGAATCTAAACTAGGTATCAATATACATAAAATATTAATGACAAGAAAGCTGGACAAAATAAATTTTTAGATATAAACATATGTTTATATGATATTATAAATAATTTTATATAAGAGTTTTATGTATGGAAAATTTACTGGCAGCACTTAAAGCCGCAGGAGAAGAAACCCGTCTACGGCTTCTGGCGGTTCTTAACTATGGTGAATTAACCGTGACAGAACTGACCCATATTTTAGGGCAAAGTCAGCCACGGGTAAGTCGGCACTTAAAACTTTTAACTGAAGCCGGTCTGGTCATGCGTTACCCGGAAGGTAGCTGGGTCTTTTATCGCTTGTCAGATCAAGGGCACTCAGCGGAGATTGTTTCTGCGGTTGTTTCTATGTTGCCGGGTAATGATTTAATTTTGCAACGTGATTATGATCGCTTTCTTCAAGTGCAATCCAATCGATCGGAAAAAGCGCAAGATTATTTTTCTTCAAATGCAGAGAACTGGGAAACTCTCAGGAATCTTCATATCGCGGATAGTAAAATCGAGTCCAAGATGTTGGAAATGCTTGGGAACAGAAAGATAAATGAGTTTGTTGATTTTGGTACCGGGGCTGGGCGAATGCTTGAACTGTTCGGCCCGCGTGCTAACAAGGCTGTCGGTTTTGATTTAAACGCTGAGATGCTTGCTCTTGCGCGTACACGGCTTGAAGAATTGTCTCTTTCCAACTGTCAAGTTCGCCTTGGAGATGTTGCGTTACTTCCATTAAAAAGTGCCTCAGCTGATCTTATTGTTATTCATCAGCTTCTTCACTTTTTAGATGATCCTGCTGCTGCGATTTCTGAGGCTTCCAGAATTCTTTCGCCAAATGGTTTGCTTTTGGTTGTTGATTTTGCACCTCATGAAATGGAGACATTACGAGAGCATCACGCGCACAGGCGGCTTGGATTTTCTAAAGATGAGATTCTTAAAGTGTTTAATGATGTTGATATTACCTCACATGATTATGTCCATCTGGATAGGCGGGGCACTAAATCAAGCCCGTCAGAAAGTCTTCGGGTTACCATATGGTCAGGTATTAAAAGCAATGTATCTGTCCTGAACCCCGGCAAACAAAACTCACTACAAAATAAGCAATAGAAAAGAAGAATATGACCTCTATTTCGTTTGAATTTTTTCCACCGAAATCAGCTGAGGCTGAAGTTAAGCTTTGGGATGTTATTAATGAGCTCGCTGCTATCAAACCTGATTTTGTGTCGATTACATATGGCGCGGGAGGGTCTACACGCGACCGTACTCATCAATGCGTAAAGCACCTTGTGACAAAAACAGATTTGAAGCCGGCTGCACATCTCACTTGTGTTGCGGCGTCTAAATCTGAAGTAGATGAGGTAATTGAAGATTACGCTTCAGCAGGCGTTAAGCATATTGTTGCCTTGCGAGGCGATATGCCTGATATGGAGGCCTTTAGCCCGCATCCTGACGGCTATAATGGCTCTGTTGAGTTAGTTGACGCTCTCGCGCAACGCGGCGGGTTTGACATAACGGTTAGCGCTTACCCTGAAAAACACCCCGAGTCAGGAGATATGCAAACAGATATTGACCTTCTCAAAGCAAAAATTGATGCAGGGGCAACCCGTGCCATTACGCAATTTGTTTTTGACACAGAGCAACATTATCGTTTCAGGGACGTGCTTGCAGACAACCAAATCAATATTCCTGTTATCCCCGGCATAATGCCAACAACTAACTTTAAAGGTGTTTTGCGGATGTCTGAAGCCTGTGGTGCCTCAGTGCCGATTTGGATGAAAAGTAAATTCGATGGGCTTGATGATGATTTGGAAAGTCGCCGCGCACTCGCCATTAAATTAGCGACAAATCAATGCCGTGATTTAATTAATAGCGGTTTTGAAAATTTACATTTTTATACGCTTAATCAGGTAACTGTCACAAAGGCTGTTTGCAAAACCCTAAGTCTAGAAAAGGTTGGGGTTTAATTATGAGTTGGGATCGAACAAAAAGAATTACAGAACTGCCTCGCCTAACCGAACAGCGCATCCTGACCCTAGATGGGGCGATGGGTACAATGATTCAACGTCACAAGCCGGATGAAGCAATGTATCGTGGCACCCGCTTTGCTGATTTCCATGTTGATTTGCAGGGTAATAATGATCTCTTGTCGCTTACCCAGCCGGATATGATACGCGATATTCATGCGGCTTATCTTGAGGCGGGTGCGGATATTTTAGAAACCAACACATTTTCCTCGACCACGATTGCCCAAGCGGATTACGAACTGGAAAATTTTGCTTATGAAATGAATGTCATCGGCGCAAAGCTGGTACGAGAGGCGTGTGATAAGTTTGAAGCTGCTGACCCGACACGTCCACGTTATGTGGCGGGCGCTTTGGGGCCAACTAATCGGACAGCATCCATATCGCCGGATGTTAACGACCCGGGCATGAGAAATGTCCATTATGATGAGCTTGTAGAGGCCTATACCGAGGCAACGCGCGGCTTGATTGAGGGCGGAGCGGATATCATTCTCATTGAGACTGTTTTTGATACACTGAATGCAAAGGCGGCGCTTCACGCTGTTCAATCAGCGTTTGAAGAAACAGGTATTGAACTGCCTTTGATGGTGTCGGGTACAATCACAGATCGTTCCGGTAGAACCTTGTCAGGTCAGACGACGGAAGCCTTTTGGAATTCTGTTAAACATTGCAAGCCTTTTTCTGTCGGGTTGAATTGTGCGCTGGGTGCTGAAGAGATGCGTCCCTATGTTGCCGAGATTTCACGTATCGCTGATACCAATATATGCATTTATCCCAATGCCGGCCTGCCAAATGAATTTGGTGAATATGATCAAATGGCCGAAGAGATGGCAGCAATTGTCGGTGAATTTGCGGAGTCGGGCCTTGTGAATATTTTAGGTGGTTGTTGTGGCACAACGCCTGACCATATCTCCGCGATTTCCGATGCTGCTGCACAAAACAAGCCGCGGGCCATTCCTGAAATTGAAAAACTGCTTCGTTTGTCCGGTCTTGAACCGTTCACCATGACTGAAGACATCCGTTTTGTGAATGTCGGGGAACGCACAAATGTTACCGGCTCTGCAAAGTTTAGGAAACTCATCACAGACGGTGATTATGAAGCGGCTTTAGATGTGGCTCGTCAGCAGGTTGAGAATGGCGCTCAGATTATTGATGTGAATATGGACGAA
>CEOK01172418.1_pt1 | contig 11929 bp, 10 predicted proteins | sample 427001 | NCBI WGS metagenome assembly CEOK01 (sample SAMEA2591108, study PRJEB7988) | marine metagenome | isolation source: saline water (ENVO:00002010), including | reverse complement strand
CATGGATGCGACGTATCGTCAAGCTGTTACCGCCGCAGGGTCGGGTTGTAAGGCCGCGATTGATGCCGAACGGTGGTTGGCAGAGGCATAATTTCAGCTATCCATAGATTTTCAGACAAAAACACATCTGAGTTGTAAGGATTCTAGTCCAGGTCGTTCTGAATAGGTGTTCTTAAACACCTTGACACGTTACTCAGAACCATGATTGTCCAAATTTGGAGCGCAACCCCCACAGGGATGCATGGAACCCTTATTCAAGTGGAAGTCCATGCCACGGGTGGGCTGCCAAGATTTTATTTAGTCGGCCTACCCGACCGAACCGTTAATGAATCCCGAGAGCGAATTGAGTCTGCTCTCAAGTCATCGGCCACACAGTTTCCAAGGGGTCGGATTATCGTGAATCTTGCCCCTGCAGATGTGCATAAAGAGGGATCGACGTTTGATCTTCCGATTGCAGTGGGCCTGTATGGCGCCAGCCACAAAACGTTAATGGATCGCTTGGCGCCAGTCCTTTCTCAAACAGCCTTTATTGGAGAATTGGGACTCTCTGGACAGTGTCGTTCGGTGCGTGGCGTGTTGCCAATCTGTTTGGAGCTCAAAAAACATGGCTTTGAGCGCATTGTGTTGCCCAGACAATTGCAGATTTAGAGGAATCAGATCAGGTTACACCCTACCATGTGGCCGAGGCTTTGATGTTTCGACCCAAGAGAATGGCTAAATCCGATCCGTGATCCACGCAGGAGCATGTCGGAGCACCCATCCTGCCAACATCCACCGAGGAGGGATATACGCTCGAGCTTTTTTTCGCCGAATGGCTTTAAACAAATGTTTTGCTGCCTCGTCTGCAGAGACGACCCAAAACATATTTCGCTTCCCTTCGGTCATGGGTGTGTCAATATACCCTGGCCGTACGTCTGTGACGTGAATTAAGGCATGACTTCGGCGTGCAAGTTGCCGGTATCCCTGCATATAATTGGACACAAACGCCTTGGATGCACAATAGGCTGCCGAATCGTAATACCCAATCAATCCAGCAACCGAGGAGACCCCCACCAAATGCCCCCATCCTTGTTGCTCAAATCGCTCATAAACCCGCCGAAACATGGCAGCAAAGCCAACGGCATTGGTTTGAACAACACGTGCTTCCACATCCACGGCTCGAGAGCCTTGATAGTTTGACACCCCAGCATTTAACACGCAGATATCAATATGCCCCAGTGCGGTCTCCAATGCCAGATATGCATCCCATGCATCATCAGGCTTAGTGATATCCATAGTTTGGATATAGATTTCGCCAGGCGCCTCCTCGATCTCACGCTTTATGGACCCGAGACGCTCCGTCCTGCGCCCTGTTATTCCAACAGAATGTCCTTCACGTACAAGAAGTTTGGCTAGAGCCTCACCGATTCCAGAGGTGGCTCCAAGAATGGCGTAATTCATGTCTAGATTGCGCTACAGCTACGCCACCAAAGATAGCAAGGGTGTAAAAAAGATCGCCAGCAACCGTATTTTGGAAAAAAGGAATAGCAGCTACATAACACGCGACCAATCCTTCGATTGTTTTTGGGTACATCGTTCCACTCATCCAGACACCAAAATTAGAGACTGTAAAGAAAAGAAACGAGCTTGTAAGTGACGCTCCCACAAGCCGAGTCATAGATACTTTTCGTAAGGCGATAAACCCGATTAGAGCAATTAAAATCATCGCCCCATAGGTCCATATCATCCCTGAATGGACCAGCGTTACTCCATCATAAAAGCCCCGATAGAGGGTGTTGTTCAACACAAGATCGCTTAACCAAAACGCCAAAAGAGGTAATGCTATGGCAAGACCCCGATTTTTCAGCGAGGCAGCCCCAAATAGGGCAATCCCAGCCAAAGGACTCATGTTCAATGGATGTGGCAATAGCCTTGACATCACAGCCACGCCAATCACTAGCAAAATTCCCCAAAAAGGGAGTGAATATTTTTGATTCATTATGCGTTAAAAGTTGAGTCGAAGGAGTGCTTTAAACGATAAGTGAAAACTACAAAAAAAGCAGCTCAACAAATAAAAAAAGCCATCCGGTGATCGAATGGCTTTTGTGATTTTACACGTCCATTAGGCACGCGAAACTACAAAGAGGTTATAGCTCTGCATTGACCTCAACGAGTAGCTCAACATCGACTTCGTGGGCCACTATAATATTAGCAATCCAGTCTCCTTGACCCACTTCATAGTCCATGCGATTAATCTGGAATTCAGATTGGAAAGCCGCTACGGTCTCATTTTCATTAAATGGATTTTGAACAAGACCCAAAAGCGTGAAGGGTAATTCAAAGTCTTGGATTACATCACGCATGGTGAGCTGACCTTTAGCTACAAACTGATTTTCGCCAACAGCCTCAATAGACTGACTTTCAAACGTAATGTTGCTGAATTCCGCCACATTGAAGAAATCTTCGCTCTTGAGGTGGCCATCGCGACGCTCGTTGTCTGTGTCAATGCTGTTGACATCAATAACGACACTCAACGAGCTGTTTTCCAAGTCGTCAGGACTGAACTTAAGGTCTACGTCGTACTCCTTGAATTCACCTTGAACGGGTGTCACTTGGAAGTGCTTTACCGTGAATCCAACGTTTGTGTGAGACTTGTCCACATTCCATGCGGGGGGATCCAACTGCAAAGGGCTGAAGCCCAGCGCAATCATTAAAATGCTTGCTAAAAAGATATTCATAGTTCTCTAAGAAAACTTAATCTAGGTCAAGAATCGTTCCTATCGGAACGATAGGCCAAACGACTCACAAATACCCTTTTGGTGTAAATCGCCACGGAAAATAGATATCGTCTCCGGCTTCCTTATAATTGAGCCCGACCCGTGGTGAAGCTTCTATTTGTGATGGATCCACCACAAACTCGTCACGCATTAATTGGAAATCTGAGGATCCTACACCAACCAAAGGCCTGCGATTATGTTGCATGGTAATTCCTAATGACTTGGTCACCTTGCCTGGACCCGAAGTCATCTGAAGCCGTTTTTTTGGCGATTCTAAATCCTTTTGGGTCCGTTTCATGCGTGCAGCAACCGTGTCCAACCCCTCGATAATAGCAACCCCTCGAATCAATGCGGCGTCTGCGGTTCCCTCCTGATTGGTGACAATGTTCATCAGATGGTGAATACCGTAGCATACATACACATAGGCGGTTCCTCCTGCGGCGTACATTACCTCGTTGCGAGGAGTTCGACGTCCATTGGCAGCATGACAGGACCGATCTCCCGTGCCTGCATAGGCTTCTATTTCGAGAATGCGCGCCACAACACGCTCTGAACCCTCACCTGAGACAAGGATTCCCCCAAGCAATTCTAGGGCCACATCTACCACAGGCTCCCGTTGAAGCATCTCCACCGGGATAGGCTCAAGTGTCCCTTTATAACTTTCCCATACGTCCAGTCTCATCTGTTTTGTACCTTTGAGGTTATGGAAGTGTCAAACTCATCTTTGTCGAATTCTGCATCAGCTAATGGACCCTCTGGCAAGTCGCCAGGCATACCTTCCAAGAAGGTTACGCCATTAATGAGACAATATCAGGAGGTAAAAGATGCCTATCCAGAGACGGTATTACTGTTTCGGGTAGGGGATTTTTATGAGACGTTTGGGGAAGACGCAAAACTCGTCTCCAAAGAGCTTGGCATTACCTTGACCAATCGCAATAATGGGGGGGATCAAACGCCTTTGGCTGGCTTCCCTCATCATGCGGTGGATAGCTATCTCCCTAAGCTTGTGAAAAAGGGGTACAAAGTGGCGATTTGTGATCAGACAGAGGATCCAGAGACGGCCAAAAAAGCGGGAAAAAAAATTGTCTCTCGTGAGGTCACAGAGGTAGCAACGCCTGGGGTTACCCTCTCGGATCATGTGTTGGACCGAAGCCGTAATAATTATTTACTCTCGCTTTACCCAGAAAAAACCTCAATCGGAAAGTCCGTAGGGGAATTGCGAGTGGGTGTAGCCTACGCGGATGCTTCAACGGGGGAATGTGGTGTGTGTGAGTACTCAATGGCCGAGCTCACTCATTTTAAGCAGTTTTTGGAGCCTTCGGAGGTGATTCTTCCTGAATCATGGCGTCGACAAGGCATCATGGGGTACGACCAAGTTCCTAGCTCATCGGTTGGAGAGTGGGTATTTGAAGGAGATGCAAGTTATAAAATAGTGACTGAACACTTTGGCACCCATTCGCTGAAAGGATTTGGATTAGAACAGCTACCTCTAGCCCAAAAAGCGATGGCGGGGCTTCTGAACTATCTTCAAGAGACCCAAAAGACTGCACTGCGCCACATTCGTACGATTCGGGTGCTTGAGCCTGAAGAGTATATGACCCTCGATGATGTCACGCGACTGAACCTCGAGCTCACACAGCGTTCGGCAACTCGAGTCGAAGAGGGGGCACTTGTGTCGTTACTTGATCGCACCGAAACACCCTTTGGGGGGAGGTTACTTCGCAAATGGCTTCATCGCCCTTTGCGTGCCCTCGATCCAATCCAACAGCGTCTAGAGCGAGTCGATACCTTGGTACAGCATCATGAAGTGAGGCAAGCATTACGTCAAGCCTTGCAAGGATTTCCTGATGTGGAGCGTATCATGACACGTGTGGTATTGGAGCGATGTTCACCAAGAGACCTTGGGTCGATTCGAAGTGCCTTGGGCCGAATCCCACCCATGATGGATCAATTTGCTGCCAGCTTGAGCCAACATCAAGGTCTTGCGCCCTTGCAGAGCGTCATCGAACATATCTCACCTCATGAGGATTTGTATGCGTTGCTAGACCGTCACCTTGAGGAGGAACTTCCTGCACAGCTTGGCGACGGTTCAACGTTCAAGGAAGGGGTTCGTGCAGATTTGGATGAAGCCCGTGCTTTGTCGCGCGACTCCAAGGGGGTCTTGGCCAAGATGAAACAAGAACTGATCGAGCAAACAGGGATTTCTTCACTCAAATTAGGCTATAACCGTGTTTTTGGGTATTACATAGAAGTAACCAAAGCTCGGAAAGAACCTATTCCGGACTCATTTATTCGGAAGCAAACGCTGACCAATGCGGAGCGGTACATCACCCCTGAGCTCAAAGAGCTTGAAGAGCGCATTTTGGATGCGGAAGAGACGACTCAACGCCTCGAGCGCGCCCTTTTTGAGGAGCTTACTAGCTTGGTCTCAGACTATGCTGAAGCGCTTGCCCGCACTACCGCGGCTCTTGCAGAACTGGATGTATACTGCAGCTTTGCAGAGGTATCGTTTCGACAAGGATATTGCCGACCCGAAGTGCATGAGGGTACGTCTCTAAACATTGTCAAAGGGCGTCACCCGGTTGTGGAAACCTTGCTAGGCTCTGATGAGCCCTTTATCCCTAATCATTTGACTCTCAATCCTGCATCCCGGCAGATTATGATGATCACAGGTCCAAATATGGCAGGTAAGTCGGTGATCCTGCGACAAACCGGACTCATTGTACTCATGGCTCAGTTGGGGTGTTTTGTCCCTGCGGCAGAAGCGTCAATTGGGCTGGTTGACAAGATTTTTACACGAGTGGGCGCGTCGGATAATTTGGCGGGCGGCGAGAGTACGTTTCTGGTCGAGATGAACGAGGCGGCTAATATTCTGAATAACGCGACCCCTCGATCGCTGATTCTTCTTGACGAGATTGGTCGAGGGACGTCAACGTTTGATGGATTAAGCATCGCATGGGCCATGGCAGAATACCTCCACGAAGAGCCATCCGTGGCTGCCAAAACACTTTTTGCCACCCATTATCATGAGCTAAATGAGCTTGCCGAACGCTATCCACGTATTGTCAACGCCAATGTGAGCGTCAAAGAGCATAAGGGTGCGATTATATTTTTGCGCAAACTTGTCGAAGGTGGGGCCGATCATAGCTATGGAATCCAGGTGGCTGCCTTAGCGGGACTTCCGGCACCCGTATTACACCGAGCTAGGGAAATCCTGCAATCCTTGGAGACCCAAGAATTATCGGTGGATAAAGCACGATCTTCCAAGCCTCAAACAGGGGCGACTCCACCCTCTACGACCATCGCCCAAATGGCGCTTTTTGGTGTTAATGAGAGTGCAAGTGGACAGTTTGGCCTAATCTCATCCGTAACCCCCGCAGAAGAGGCTTTGTTGGACAAAATGAAAGCCCTCGAGATGGAGCGGCTCTCACCCATCGATGCGTTTCAGTTGTTGTTGGAGCTCAAGCAATCACTCGAGGATCGAAATCACGGGGAGCGTGAATGAAACACAGTGCTAAACACATTGCCGACAGAATCCGGTTAATGATTGCGACCAAACAGTTTCAGATGGGAGAGGCTATGCCATCAACCCGAGAGTTGGGGAAGCAGTTGGAGGCAAGCTTTCACACGGTTCGCAAAGCCTATCAATCTCTAGAACAGGAAGGGTTGCTCGAAGGGCGTGTGGGTGTGGGGTTTATCGTGAAAAGGCAATCGACTCTACTTGACAAATCAGCTCGCCTCGAAATGGGTGCGGAGAAAATGCGAGCGGTCATCGAGGAGCTTATTGGATATGGGCTTGACGAAGGGGAGCTTGAAACGCTTTTCGAAGAGCAGTTGCTTTATCAGGAATGGCCCAATCGAATTCAACGTAGTGTGGTCATTGCTGAAACGGAGGAGATTGCCAATATGCATGCTGAGGCCATTAAACGGGAAGTTGGGGTGCGGGCGGAGGCCATGACGATCACAAGTCTAGACCCTTCTTCTCCCAAAGTGCACAATTACGATGCCCTTTTTATCCCGATTCATCTGTTTAATCCCTACCGAGTCCATGAGGATGAGTTACGTCTTATTCCGATGATGACTCAATTCGAGCAGGAGGCTCTTTTGATGATTTCTGAGCGGCTCAACAACGAAACCTTAGGCTTGGTAACGACCCAAGAAGCGACGTTGCCGTATCTGCTTCAAATGCTCAAAAGTGCCGTTCAAATTGAGGGATCCTTTGTGGCCGGGGCGACCTATGGAAAATCACTACCCTTGTTTGTAAGGAATTGCGATGTCATTGTTCATACAACAACAGCGGCAAAGCTCGTCGAGTCCAAGTACCCTTCATCACAACGAATTGCCTTGCGCTACACCCTTTCGGAAAAAACCAAAGAGATGATACGGTCGGAGTACTGGGATTAATGGCACCCTCACCCCACACTTCTTTTGATCCCAGCACATTAGCCAAGCAGTCCATTAAGGCGCTTGAGTCTGAGATTGATACGCTGAGAGCCTATCCAGCTGTTGTGGAGTGGCGAGACGGCGCTCGAGTGGGGGCTCGGGAATTCAAATTTCGGTCGATGCACCCTGCGCTTCGTTTTGCTGAATCCATACGGGGCTTGATTCCAGGGCAAGAGGAGGAAGAAATGGCCGAAGTCGTCTCTATGGAGCATGGGGAGACCGTACTTCGGTTTACACATTTTGATCGACCGGTTTTATCGAATCTGCGTCTTGAGTGGGAAAATGAGTTTGTGCCACGCAAAACGCGTGATGAGATGGTAGGCTTGACCAAGCAGGAAGAGTGGCTTCAGCGGACGGAGGTGCTGGGCCTACTGAGTGGTTCTGAGCAAGAACAGAACGCTTTTGCGGCTTCTTCACCTCCTCCCGTGATGGACCCCATGCTGAATGCATCGCAAAGAGCTGCCATTCACGCGGCTCTAACCAAACCTTGCATTTATCTTTGGGGGCCTCCTGGAACGGGAAAAACAGCCACTTTGGGACATATTGTAGCGCTGAGTTTAGCCCAAGGGGATCGGGTGTTGGTTGTCTCAAATACCAATCGTGCTGTCGATGTTGTCCTGAAAAGCGCATGCTTGGCACTTGAACGAAATCAAGTGGCCATTCAGCCAAATAGATTAACCCGTTTTGGCGATCCTGTCATTGATGATGATCAAATTCAAGGATTGGCCTTTTCATATCAATTGGAGCAGATTCAGGCTGAGAGGCGAGATCAAGTCAGTGATGAGATTCAGTTGCTGAATCGAGCCACCAAAGCCAAAGAGGCTCTGGACAGAGTGGCTAAAGGAAAAAAACCCTCTTCGACGGTCCAATTAGAATGGGAGCTTGTCCAGGAAGCGCTCAAGCCTTACGGGAGTTTGGACGAACTCGAAGAACTCATTGATGAGTCTGTCTATACACGAGAGCGCACGGAGTTTCGGCGTAAATCTCTTGTGGCTACGACCCTAGCCAAGGTGAGCACGTCGGATTTGTTTCGCCAACATGAGTTTGATGTGTTGGTGGTAGATGAAGCCTCTATGGCCCATATTCCTCAATTACTGGTCGCGGCATCTCATGCCAAAAAAAGGGTCATCGTAGCGGGTGACCCTATGCAATTACCCCCGATTTCTGTGGCAGAAGAGCCAGAAGCGAGGGCGTTTATGGAGCTTGATATTTTCAGCTTGGTCTCAGGGGCAAAGACGTCAAGTGCGTTGTTTGAATGGCATGACCAGCGACGGGATGTCACGTTCTTTTTTGATCAGCAATACCGTATGAAAGATCATTTGGCAAAGGTCATAAGCTCCGTGTTTTATGATGGACGCCTTCGTACGGAACTTGCCGAAGAGTACACTGACGGCCCGCCTAACGAGCAGCACTCTCGTTCCATCGATAACCCGCCTGCAACCATCATCAATACCGAGTCAAAAGACCCTTATGTCATCCAAGAGGAGGGAGAGCGTGGATTTCGTCCCATGAATCCTGTCCATTCCGATGCAGTATCCAAAACGATTCTCAAAATCCTCGAAAAGGGGTGGTCTCAACACGATATTGGGGTCATTGTCCCGTTTCGTCATGTGGCGAATCAGCTCATGCGCCGATGGACACAAGAGGGATTAGGCGATCTCGAAGTGGGGACCATTCACACGTTCCAAGGGCGGGAAAAGCCCATTATTATTTTTGATACCGTCATGAGTGGGGATCGAAGCTCGTCAAAAGGGGAGCGCCATTACACGGTTCGACCGCTTGATGAGACCAAAAATGAGAACCCTTTGCATGTCCAACGACTTCTCAATGTTGCCTGCTCACGCGCCAAGGAGGAGCTCCTCATTTTTGCCGATATGCGACATATTCGAAAACTTTATCATGACAAAACCTTAGGAAAGCTCATTACACGATTGTCTCAAGTAGAGGATGTGTAGTCTTCTTGGCGTTTTTTCACCAGCTTTACCCCAGGTAGATAATCTGCGGAATGAGCCGCCAACGTCATCTCCCGTTTGCCAAGAGCTCCTTTAGCGGAACCGACAATCCATCCCGCTTCAATTAAGGTTTGACGGCATGCCGTTGAAGCAGCATACGTTCGCAGGGTAGCATCCTCAGTGGACCATTGACGCAGCTGCTCAAATAATTCCAAGGTCCACCCCTCTGGATTCGATTCTGGTGAAAAAGGGTCGTGAAACAACACATTTGCCTTCGCAGGAGGGGTGGTCAACGCCTCAAACGGGCCTAAAAAAAGGTCTACGGTGATATTTGGGATGAACAGGCCAAGAGAGTGCCAGCTATTGTGATCCTTTTGCCCTGTTCCAAGTCTATCCACAAAGGATTCCCAGGGCGCTTGCAAACCCAACGAGCAAGCGTGATTTAATGTCTTTAGCGTTTCAGTAGGCGCCATAAACCCTTCAACACTCATATAGCGAATCTCGCTTTTGGATCGGAGTCGCTTGACCCAATCCGCCAGAATCAAAAGATTCAGCCCCGTCCCAAATCCTATTTCGAGTACGGTAATAGGACGGTGGCAAAGTAAATCGGGAATGAGACCTAGGGGCTTAAAAAAAACATGCTGACTTTCTGCCAAGGCCCCATTTGGATTGTGATAATGTTGCCCAAATTCAGGTGCAAAGAGGGTGTCAGACCCATCTACTGTAGGCCGAATCTCAAACTCATGCGTTGGGTCGTTTTTGCTCATTGGCACGGTTGAAAAGTTCGATTACCTCCTCTTTGGTCCAAGGTCCTGAGACAGGAAGGGTCTTGCCGTTACCATAGACATTGACGGCATAGTTTGCAATCGAGTCAAAGGCTTCTTCTGGAATCCCAATATCCTCCATCGATTGATATAAATCCACTCCCCGTAACCACTCTTCGAAGGCCTCAATCCCAGCCAACGCTGCAGCTTGATCCTCTTGAGGCGTAACCCAAAAGACACGGCGACCAAATTGTGCTAGGCGATCCACGTGCTCCTCTCGATCGAGTAACATCCGAAAATAGGCTGGAAACAAGGTTGCCAATCCACGTCCATGTGCCAACGCTGGATGGTATCCACTCATGGAGTGTTCAATCGCATGGAGCGGAAACGGGGAAGGTTGACGCCCCGCCACTTGAATGGAATTCAAAGCCATCGCGGAGACCCACTGGAGCTGCCCTCGGTAGGCAACATTATGAAGTTCCTTCAAAAGGCGAGGCAATACATCGATCACGGTATCCATGACCCCTTCAGAATAGCGATCTGCAAATGGGGAGGCATCATCACCAAGGATGTAATTCTCAAAAACATGCGACAAAATATCCGCCCCACCATCGGCTGTGACGTGAGCTGGGAGACTGGTATGAAACTCAGGGTTTAGCCATGAAACCAGGGGTTGTAAAAAAGGATACGAAATGGCGCACTTGCCTTGTTCCTCAGGCTTTGAAATCACCGCATGAGGCGTTAATTCAGACGCTGTGGCAGCCGTTGTTGGGATCGTAAAAATAGGCAACGCCCCTTTCATGGTGCCTCGTTTTGGCTGTCCCGTAACAAAAGGCCACACATGGGCCTCATTCTCGTGAATAAGCGCGGCAATCGCCTTGGATGCGTCCATAACAGACCCACCTCCAATGGCTAAAACGCTATCAACACCCGCCGTTTTTCCCTCAGCAGCTGCACGATCAATGGTGCTATCTACAGGATTTGGTTCTATCCCTCGAAAGAGCGTGTGTTGAACCCCTGCCGCGTCAAGACCTTTGAGCACGCGATCGACTAAGCCAATACGCTCCACCGATCCACCCCCTATGACCACCAAGACATGGGCTCCGGTGCTGGCAATCGATGAGATAAAGTTGGCTTCTTTTTCAGGCCCAAACAAAAGACGGGTCGACATGTGTAGGGCAAAGGAATGCATAATCTGTGGGTTAGGTTAAAAGATTCGACGTATTTTGAACATGCGTCATGTGTACACCGTTCGCGAATGGAGCCGATGACTGGCTCGCGGCAGTCCCCATGAACAACGATTGACCGATCGTGGATTGTCCACGTAATATTATGGCCTCACACAAAGAACTTACGGCACACATTGCGCAGCACCTATTCGACCATGAATCCGAATGGATAGAGATGCGTCGCGGATTTCATCGCCATCCAGAAGTGAGCTATCAGGAGTTTGAAACGACCCAAACGATTATTGATTTGCTCACTCAGTGGGGATGGCACGTGGAACGACCTCTTGAGACAGGATGTGTCGCTACGTGGGGGAATCCAAGCGAATGGGCTTCTGATACAAAAAAAATAGCCATTCGCGCCGATATCGATGCCCTTCCCATGCAAGAAGAGGGGATGGCCAAGCAAGCTTTTCTTTCTGAACACACTGGTGTCGCACACTGTTGTGGTCATGATGCGCACACCACCATTCTATTGGGTGTTGCCCAAACTCTGGCCGCGCTCTACTCATCAACACATCTAGACCCAGCAGCACCTCATGTCGTGTTGGTGTTTCAACCTGGCGAAGAAACCACCCCTGGCGGAGCACGATTATTGATGGAAGAAGGGACGCTCCAACGCCTAGGAGTTAAAGAGATTGTGGCCCTACATACAGCGCCGTTTCTACACACAGGAACCATTGCTCTCAAAGAGGGAATGTTGATGGCTCGTCCGGATGAATTTGAGCTAACCCTTCACGGAAAAGGGGGGCATGCAGGATCGCCCCACGAGTGTATTGACCCGATCG
>CEOK01053185.1_pt1 | contig 11936 bp, 15 predicted proteins | sample 427001 | NCBI WGS metagenome assembly CEOK01 (sample SAMEA2591108, study PRJEB7988) | marine metagenome | isolation source: saline water (ENVO:00002010), including | reverse complement strand
GCGTTGATTGAGGGCGCGATGATGGCGTTGCGGCATACGCGGCGGAATCGGGTGTTGGTGGATGAGGGGGTGAATCCGATCTATCGGGAGATGTTGCGGACGTATACGCACAATTTGTCGGTGGAGTATGCGGAGGTGAAATTGGGGGCTAATGGCGTGGCGGATCGAGCGGCGTTTGCGGCGGCGTTGAATGAGGATACGGGGGCGGTTTTGTTGCAGAACCCGAACTTTTTTGGCTGTTTGGATCAGTTGCAGGATGTGATTGAGGTTGCGCATGCGGGGGGTGCTTTGGCGGTGGTTTCGGTGTATCCGATGGCGCTTTCGCATGTGGAGACGCCGGGGGCGATGGGGGCGGATATTGTGACGGGTGAGGGGCAGAGTTTGGGATTGCCGCTGAACTTTGGGGGGCCGTATTTGGGCTTCTTCGCGGCGCGGAAGGCGTTGGTGCGGAAGATGCCGGGTCGGATTGTGGGGGAGACGGAGGATGGGAAGGGTCGGCGGGGATATGTGCTGACGTTGCAGGCGCGGGAGCAGCATATTCGGCGGGAGAAGGCGACGTCGAACATTTGTAGTAATGTGCAGGTGTGTGCGTTGCGGGCGATTATTTATCTTTCGCTGGTGGGGCGTGAGGGCTTCTTGGAAGTCGGGCGCGAGTGTATGGATCGGGCGAGTTATGCGTGGCATCGGCTGTTGCAGATTGAGGGGGTGGAGGCGGCGTTTAACCGGCGGTTCTTCAATGAGTTTGCGGTGCGGTTGCCGGTGTCGGCGAAGAAGGTGGTGAGTGAATTGATTGAGCGGGGTGTGGCGGGTGGTTTTCCGGTGAGCCGGTATTATGGTGAGATGGAGAATGTGCTGTTGCTGGCGTTCACGGAGAAGCGAACGAAGGCGGAGATTGATCGGTTTGCGGTCGAGTTGGAGAGTGTGTTGAAACGGGTAGGAGAGTTGGTATGAAGTTGATTTTTGAGAAATCGTCTCCGGGTCGTCCGGGGGTGCAGATGACGTCGTTGAAGATTTCGGAGACGGAGGAGATTCCATCGCGGTATTTACGGTCGGAGCCAGCGGAGTTGCCGGAGGTTTCGGAGGCGGAAGTGGTGCGTCATTTTACGGCGCTATCGCGGCTGAATTATTCGATTGATACCCACTTTTATCCATTGGGATCGTGCACGATGAAGTATAATCCGAAGGCGTGCGAGGCGGCGGCGGGGCTGCCGGAACTGACGGAGGTGCATCCGTTGTGGCCGCAGTTGTGGGGCGGGGGGATGTTGACGCAGGGGTCGCTGGCGATTCTGTTTCGGTTGGAGCGGATGCTTTCGGAGATTACGGGCTTGGATGAGTTTACGTTGCAGCCGATGGCGGGGGCGCATGGTGAGCTGACGGGGGTGATGCTGATGGCGGCGTATCACGCGGATCGGGGGAATGATCAGAAAGATCATATTATTGTGCCGGATTCGGCGCATGGAACTAATCCGGCGAGTGCGATGCTGGCGGGGTATGATGTGGTGACGATTCCTTCGGATGAGAAGGGGATGATGGATTTTGATCTGTTTATGGAGGCGCTGAATGAGAAGACGGCGGGGGTGATGCTGACGTGTCCGAATACGTTGGGGGTGTTTAACTCACGGATTAAGGATATTTGCGACGCGGTGCATGCGGTGGATGGGTTGATGTATTATGATGGAGCGAACTTTAATGCGATTATGGGGCGCTATAAGCCGGGTGAGATTGGATTCGATATTTGTCATTTGAACCTGCATAAGTCGTTTGCGACGCCGCACGGTGGTGGAGGCCCGGGCGCGGGGCCGGTGGGGGTGGTGGATAAGCTGCGGCCTTATCTGCCGATTTCGCGTGTGAAGCGGCGCTCAGAGGGAACCTATGTGTTGCATTATGATGAGCCGAAGAGCATTGGGTATATTGCACCGTTTTATGGTAACTTTGGTATTTTGGTGCGGGCATATGCCTATATTGTTTCGCTGGGTCGGTCGGGGTTGCGGGGAACCAGTAATCGGGCGGTTCTGAATGCAAACTATCTTCAGGAACGATTGCGGCCGCTGTTTGGAGCGGAGGATCGGGGGCGTTGTATGCATGAGTTTGTGCTTTCGGGTGAGTTCTTGAAGCAGCACGGTGTGCAGGTGTTGGATGTGGCGAAAGGGTTGATTGACCGGGGATTTCATCCGCCCACTATCTATTTCCCGTTGAATGTGCCGGAAGCGGTTATGATTGAGCCAACGGAGACGGAGGATAAGGATACGTTGGATCGATTTGTTTCGGTGATGAGGGAGTTGTTGGAGTTGGCTCAGGAGGATGCAGATGCCTTGCATGTAGCACCGGTGACTACACCGGTGGGTCGATTGGATGAGGTGAAGGCGGCGAAGGATATGCGCTTGAGTTATACGTGAGCGATTAATTTGATTGTAATGTTGAACGTTTCTGTACGTATTGTGTCTGGTGTATTTGTTAGCTAACTGTAAATAAGGAGAATGTAATGAAAAAATTGTTTACGATGATTATGTTGGTGCTGTTTGTTGCGGGTGGATCTGCCTTTGCATGCGGTGGCTGTGGTTGTCAGGCGAAGAAGTCTGATGCCAAGAAAGAGAGCTCTTCAGAAGCTGGTAAGGAAAAAAGCAGCTCGGAATCGGGTTGTAGCGCTTCTGGTTGCAGTGCATCTAAAAAGTCTGCATAAGGGCATTTTAGCTGTTTGTAAAACCCTCTTTAACGAGAGGGTTTTTTTTGTATCCCGACCGAATTGGAGTTTGCGGGGATTGGGCTTTAATCGTATGGTCATTTTGCATTTTGGAAGGAGAATGTTGTGGCAGCTGATTTGATGGACGGGAAGGCGATTGCTGAGGCCATTCGCGCTGAGTTAAAGAGTGAGGTGGATAGCCTGCGTGAGCGGGGTGTGGTTCCAGGTCTGGGGGTTATTCTGGTGGGGGATAATCCGGCGTCGTGTTCGTATGTGACGGCTAAAGAGCGGGCATGCGAGAGTATCGGTATCTATTCGGATGATAATCGGTTACCGGCGGACACCAGCGAGGCGGACCTTTTGAAACGCGTGGAGGCGATGAATCAAGATCCGCAAATTGATGGTATTTTGGTTCAGCTACCGTTGCCGAAGCATATGGATGAGTCAAAAATTTTGTTGGCGATTGATCCGACGAAGGATGTGGATGGGTTTCATCCGATGAATGTGGGCAAGATGATGATCGGGGAAGAGACTTTTTTTCCGTGTACACCGCATGGAGTGGTTCAGATGTTGATGCGAAGCGGGGTGGAGACATCGGGTAAGCATGTGGTTGTGGTGGGTCGTAGTAATATTGTTGGAAAGCCAGTGGCGAATATGCTGTTGCAGAAGAAAGCGGGCGCCAACGCGACGGTTACGCTCTGCCATACAGGTACAGAAGATTTGGCCGGTTTTACGCAGCAGGCGGATATTTTAATCGTCGCATCAGGCTGGCCGAATACGGTCACGGAGAGCATGGTAAAGCCGGGGGCTGTGGTGGTGGATGTGGGGGTGAACCGAGTGGAGGATGCTACGAAAAAAAGTGGCTATCGGTTGGTGGGAGATGTTGATTTTGAGGGGGTTTCCCGTGTGGCATCGAAACTCACGCCGGTACCGGGCGGGGTTGGGCCGATGACGATTACGATGTTATTGTATAATACGGTTGAGTCTGCAAAGGCGCGTTTGATGGAGGAGGGTTGATAGAATGATAAAAAAAGTGGTGTGTGGTATGGCGTTGTTGAGTGGGTTGCTCTGGGGCGGCCCGTCGGCGATGGCAGATGGTCGCGTTTTAATTATGGTGCCTCAGGATGAGGAGTTAGTGAAAGTTGGGTTGGACTTGGCGGTGCGTCATCCGAGCTTGTTGGTGAGTTATCGGTTGGGTGCACAGCAAACAGCGTCGTTGAAGGGTTGGACGGGTACAGAGTGGGTTTATGTTTCGGTCGCAAACTTTTTGGCGGGCGATTTTTTCCGTGAAGGCCCGGATGAAGCGATTATTGTGGAGTCAAATTTACCGTTTCCGGAGGCTTTGATTCCTGATGCTTCGTGGTGTGAGCGAGTTGCGAAGATTACAACGGACGATGTGCGTTCGGTGGTGCACCTGGCGGGTCGTGCGTTGCATTTTGAGTATCGGGATTGGAAGTGGTTTTCGGAGCGGTATCGTTTGCCGATGGCGAAGTTGAACCCAAGTCAGTCGGGGATTCGGTGGTATAATCGCCGGTTAGGAGATGTGATTGGCAGTCAGATGAGTCGTAACTACGAGGATGATGAGAACTGGGTGGTGTTACGGGCTGCAGAGCCGGCGGTTGCGTTGGAAGAGGAAGTTGTTGAACCGGTAGTCGTGGAGGATGAAGCGGTTGAGATGATTGATACGAACGTGATCGATGTGACGGATGTGTTGGTCGAGCAACCGATTAATCCGTTGGAAGAGGAGCCGCCGAGTGCCCAGATTGTTGAGCCGGCGGAGGAGTTACCCGCGCTGTAGTTGTTGCAGCGTGTTTTCGATTTCTGTTTTTTCTCGGGTGTTATTGGGAAGCTCGGTGAGGGCGGTTTCGAGTTGTTCCTGTGCGTGGTCGCTTTGGTTTAGTTTTTGGTAGATGTCGGCGCTGTAAATAAGAGCCCGTATGCGGCGTTTACGATGGTGAATGGCGTGTTGAAACTGGGTCAGTGCTTCTTTCCATTCGCGGCAGTCGTAGAGAATTTTTGCATAATCAAAGCGGAGTTGCAGATCATTCGGTGAGCGGGTCACTTGTAGTTGAACCTGTTCAATTCGTAGTTGGTCGCTCTGTTTGCGGAGTTGATCGATGAGGGCAATGTTGTGTTCGTCCTGAGCCGCTGCGAGTTTGAAGTTGATTTGGTGTTCTCTCGCGAGGAAAAGCCGTTTTTCAAGTCTCGGCTGTGGGGCGTCTTGCTCGCTGAGATAGGCGGTGAGTTCTGCGATGGCTTGGTCGAATTGGCGCGTTCGGAGCTGCGTATCAAGGTATTGCATGCGAAGTTCTACGTTATGGGGATCTTGTTCGAGCTGTTTCTTGAGCGTGATGGTCGGATCTGTTGCTTCTTGGTTTTTTTCTTTGGCTGTCTGGAGAGCGGTGGCTAGTTCCGTATTGTTTGGATGAAGACGGGTGAGTGCTTCGAGGGCTTCGATCTCGATGGGTATATTTTGATATTCTCGGGCGAGTTCGAGGAGTTGATTCATCAGTGCGGTTTCATTGGGCTGAGCTTGGCTGAGCGCTTGAAGTGCTTGCAGTGCGAATTTGATTTTTCCTGATTGTTTGGCGGTTTGGATGAGAATGTGGGTGGTGCGCTTACAGGTGGGGTTGAGTAGCCAAATTTGTTCAACCCGTTTGTACCGTTTGGTGTGTTGGCGGGGGGGGATTAGGTGATAGCTGAGAACGAGTATACCTTTTTGGAGTCGTTGGAAGGGGGTGAGCCCGGCTTGGTGTAGGGCGAGTTCGGTAGCGGCGCGGTAGTGAGATTTGCGGGCAGTAGAGTCGCCGGGCGATTCTTGGCGTGCGCTTTGAAATAGACGAAGTGCGTCTTTGTATTCCTGCCGGAGGAGGGCTTCGTTGCCTTCGTGGAGGAGTTCGTTTAGTTTTATTTTCTTCATGATAAATTAGAGGAGTGGGGTTAGGAGCGCACAAAAATTTTCTGCGAGCCGATCCAGTTTAGAGCGTTGTTTCCACTTCTTATCGTCTAGTTCGTTACTGGCGGCAATATCTTCCTCGATAATGTTTTTAATTTTTACAGCGGTGGTTTTGTTTTCGATGAGAATCGTGGTTTCATAGTTTAGTTCGAGGCTTCGGATGTCGAGGTTAGCGGTGCCGATGAGCGCAACTTTACGGTCGATAACCATCGATTTTGCATGAATGAAGGGGGGGTTGCGTAGATAGATGCGGACTCCCGCTGAGAGAAGGTTTTCGTAGAGAGCTTTGGAGGCGAGTCCGGCATATTTGTGATTATTCTTTTCGGGCAAGACCAGTTTTACTTCGACGCCACGGCGGGCGGCAGAGCGCAGGGCGGTGAGGATTTCGGGAGTGGGAACAAAGTAGGGGGTTGTGATGAGAATTTGTTTGCGAGCAATGACAATGCAGTTGAAGAATATTTCGGATAGCATGCCGGGGCGACTGGAGGGACCGCTGTCGATGAGTCGGGCTGGTGTTTCGCCGATGGGTGTGTTGAGGGGAAAGTGTGTTTCGGTGAGCAGTTCTGTGATGGGTTCGTTGCTCATGAAGTGCCAGTCGCTGAGAAAGGAGAATTGGAGTTCGTTGACGATGGGACCTTCGGCACGGAAGTGGTAGTCGCGAATGGCGGTTCTGCCGTTGCAGGAGCGATTGTCATTGCCAATATTAACGCCGCCGAAGAAGGCGGTTGTGCCATCGATAATGAGGTTTTTGCGGTGGTTGCGTAAATTGATTTGAAATCGACGACGAAGGGGGTTGGCTTGTTTCCAGGCGGCAATTTGAAGATTTGGGATTTTTTTGTAGTGATGAAAAAGTCTAGTCCAGTGGGCTTTGGTGGACCCGAAGGCGTCGTAGATAAGGCGAACTTGTACGCCAGCTTTTGCGCGTTCTTCGAGGGCGTGCATGAATTGTTTTCCGACGGCGTCGTTGTTGATGATGAAGCTTTGGAGGTGAATGTGTTTGGTGGCATGACGAATGGCGTGAAGCATTTGGGGGTAGGCTTGGTCTCCGCTGATGAGCGGTGTGAACCGGTTGCCTTCGAGTAGGGGATGTTCGGGGTTGAGGTTGTCGACGACGGCGTTGATACGGGCGAGGCGGCGGCTGCGCTCGGTGATTTGCTGATCCTGATGTTTTAGGTTCCAAGCGAGGTGGGGGGCGGATTCGATCGGTATTTTTTTTCGCTGTTGTTCGATCAGTTTTTCAGCTTCGCGTCGGGCGATGTTTTTTCTGGATACGCGGTCAATGGAGAGGGTTATGTAGAGCAGGGGGCCGAGGATGGGAAACGTCCAGGCGAGGAAGATCCAAAGTAGGGTAGCGCTGGCGGCGCGTCGTCTGTGTAGCGCGTGGAGGGTGATGGTGATAAATATGACCAGATGAGCTGCGGTGGGAATGAGTACCCAGTAGTTGAATTCGGCTGGTTCCGTATATGGCATGGTTAGAGGGTAGTTGACTGGCTGGATTTTACAGTAAAAAAGAGATGGGAGTTGTTATTTGGGTAGAGCGGGGTAGTCTCTGCCTATGCGTTTTCTGTTATATAACATCTGTTACGGAACCCATCGAAATCAGCGGCGTTTTCCGTTGCTGGGTATGCTGGGTCGGACGCGGGATCATTTGGATGAGATTATTAGATTTTTGGATAGTGAAGATCCGGATGTGATCGGATTGGTGGAGGTGGATGCGGGCTCTTATCGTTCGGGGCGTGTGAGTCAGGTGGAGAAAATTTCTTCGGCGCTAGGTCACTATCATACCTATTGTTCGAAGTATGGGGTTCATTCGAAGTGGCAACATGTGCCGATATATAATCAGCAGGGAAACGCTTTTTTGGCGAAGGATACGATTCAAGAGGCGCGCTATCACTATTTTGAGCTGGGTATGAAAAAGTTGGTGATTGAGTTGGAACTGGAGAAAGTTACTTTTTTTCTGGTGCACTTGGCGCTGACCTATAGAAAACGGACGGAACAGATTATTCATTTATATGAGATGATTCGAAAAACGAATCGCCCGTATATCGTGGCGGGTGATTTTAATGCGTTCACGGGGGATCAGGAAATTCGGTTGTTGATGGCGGCGAGTCAGTTGGAGAATGCGAATGTGTTGAATTTGCCGTCGTATCCGAGTCATCAGCCGAAGAGGCACTTAGATTTTATTTTGCACAGTCCGTCTATTCGGGTGCATGATTTTCGTATGCCGGATTGTCGCCTGTCTGATCATCTGCCGCTGGTGCTGGATTTCGAGGTGATTGAGGAGAGCGCTGATTAAAGTGCGTCAATCGATCGCAAATACTCAATATCATTTTTGGAGAGCATACTGATGGAAAAATCTTTGGTAATGCCTCGTTTTTGGTCTTTTAAGTAAACCTTGCTGCCGGCTTTCTTGACAAAGATGGCGGTGACGGGAATTTCACGTCCTTTGGCGCGTAGGGTCCATTCGCGGTAGGCAATCTTGGGCTTGGTTTCGGTTTCGGTCATTTGCTTCGCGACTTGTGTGAAGTTCTCGTTTTTGACGAAGGGGGTTGTGATGCCGTCGATCATGATTTTATCGAGGGGACCTTCTTTGCCGAGGCGAAGATTGAAGAAGCCATCGGCGCCATCGTCGAGGAGAACAGTACTCTCTTCGTAGTCGACGGGTTCGTATTCAACGGCGTAAAAGCCGAGATAGGCGGGCGAGTTGTCGAAAAAGAGTACGCGATAGTTGCCGTCTTTTGGATAGCCGACAAAGGCATGGAAGTAGGTTTCTTCGTGTTTGATGGTTCCAATTTCGTCGAATTTAAAATCTTCGGGAAAGTGTTTTTTTCCGGCGGTTGTGAGTGCTTGTTCAACGGAATCATCGTTTTTTGGGGGATTTTTCTTTTCGGCGTTGGCTATGTTTAGTGCGCAGCAGATGGTTATCAATAGTGTTAATAGTTTCATGATCTTCTCCGTGTTATCGTTTTATGTATAGCGTGGATAAGGGTCTGTTGCAAAGTCTGTTTTGTATTCTATTGATAAACCAAGGATTTCTGAGCATGTTTCAAAGATGTTGTTGCTACCGGATACGTTGCGAATTTTTACGCATTCTCTTGTGGAATCTTGCCGTTTTTATGAGGAGAAGCTGGGTTGGAGTGTAGTCGGGGGTTCAATGAGTGAGGGCTTTGTTATCTTTCGTCCGGGAGGGGTTCAGATTATCTTGGAAGAGGTGGATAAGCGGATAGCGTGTGCGGAGCAGCTATGCCCTCGTTTTACTGGCTTATCCTTACGATGCCGATCAATAGATGCTGTCTATTCGTCACTGGTTGCGTGTGGGGTTGAATTTGTTGAACAACCCACCGAAATGCCGTGGGGTGGATGGTTGGCACACTTTAAGGATGAGGAGGGAAATGTGATCTCACTCGTTGAATATGAGGGGGAAATGGCGTGAGGAACTGTTTTTTTATTTTGTGGTGTGATGCTTTGGGTTTTATGATGGGGTTTAGGTTGTTTAAGGAGAAAATATGTATAGTGCGTCAGATTTAAAAAAAGGGCTGAAGATTGAGATCGATGGAGATCCGTGTGTAATTACCCAATTTGAGTTTTCAAAACCGGGGAAAGGACAGGCGCTGTATCGGTGTAAAATCAAGAATTTGATTTCGGGTAATACGTTCGATAAGACGTATCGTTCGGTGGAAAAAGTGGATAAGTGTGCGTTGATTTCGCGGGATTATACCTTTTCGTATATCGACGGTGAAAACTATGTTTTTTCGGACAATGAGACCTATGAGGAAGCGTTGCTGGGAGTGGAGTTGTTGGGCGATAGACGCTATTTTATTGTGGATGATATGGCCGTTGAGATTTTGTTTCATAATGATCGGGCGTTGGATGTCACGCTGCCGAATTTCATTGAGCTGACGATTGCGGAAACAGAACCGGGCGCACGGGGTGATACGGCGACGAATGTGATGAAACCGGCGAAGCTGGAAAATGGATATGAGTTGAATGTGCCGATCTTTATCAACGAGGGTGATGTGGTGCGGGTGGACACGCGAACGGGTGATTATGCAGACCGCGTAGCGAAGGGATAGCGAGAGTGCTGGGAGCGTTAGAGGCGCGTGATCGATTGCTGCGAGAAGTGCGAAGTTGCTTTGCGGAGGCGGGTTTTTTGGAGGTCGAAACGCCAGTGGTTGTTTCGACGCCGTGCATGGAGGAGCATATTGATGCGGTGGCGTGTGGCTCGCGGTTTTTACGAACGTCTCCGGAGTTGTTTCACAAGCGATTAATGGCAGGCGGCGCGAATCGTATTTATGAGATCGCGCGCTGTTTTCGTGCGGGGGAAGTAGGGCGGTTGCATCATCCAGAGTATACGATGTTGGAGTGGTATCGTTCGGCGGCGGATTATCGGGATGTGATGGAGGATACGAGGATGTTAGTCAACCGTGTGTCGTCTGTTTTCAATCGAGCCGTACCGGATTGGCATTGCTATCGTGTGGGAGAGCTTTTTGTGGAGCTAACGGGGTGGAATCCTGTGTTGGAGTTTGATGGTGATCGTTTTGATGCGTTGTTGTGTGAGCGGATTGAACCGTTTTTTGAGCAGGTGGGAGGGGCGGTTTTCTTGATGGATTATCCGGTGGAGGCGGCGGCTCTTTCACGCTGTCATCCAGATGGACATGCGGAGCGTTGGGAACTGTATTTGGATGGGGTGGAGGTGGCCAATGCCTATTCTGAGTTGAGGGATCGTGCAGAGCAACGACGTCGGTTTGAGGCATGGGGCGAAACGCGCGCGGCGCGGGGGCAGGCGGTGTATGCGTTGGATGAAGCGTTTATTGAGGCGGTGGGAAGATTGCCGGAAACGGGTGGGGCGGCACTGGGGCTGGATCGGTTGCTGATGTGGTTGACGGGTGCGGATGGATTGGATGAGGTGTTGCCGTTTCGAGAGGTGTGGTTGTGATGAGGGTTGAGGAGACTGGAAGAGAACGGGGGCATGTGGCGGTAGCCTGTGGCGGTACAGGTGGGCATACCTACCCAGGGCTAGCGGTTGCGCGGGTGTTGGTGAAACAGGGATATCGGGTGACGCTTTGGATGGCGGGGAAGGATGTGGAGACTCAAACGGTGGAGGGATGGCAGGGTGAGGTGATCACGATTCCGGCGGAAGGATTTCAGTTTGGGGTTTCGTGGCGGAGTGTTCGAACGGTATTTCGACTGATGCGTGCCATTTTTCATGCGTGGCCGCGCTTGTCGAAGGATCGCCCGATGTGTTTGTTGGCGATGGGGAGCTATAGTTCGTTTGGACCAGTGTCGGCTTCGATTTTTTTGCGCATACCGTATGTATTGCATGAGGCGAATGTGGTACCAGGACGGTTGGTTTCGTTGATGGCTTCGCGGGCGGCCGCCATTGCGATTAGTTTTGAGAAGAGTCGCTATTATATTCAACATCCCAATCTGGTGGAAACGGGAATGCCGTTGCGGGCAGAGATGGTGGGGGGGCGGCAAGACGTTCCTGTTCGCGACAGGTCAACGTTTTCAATTCTTGTGACCGGTGGGAGCCGGGGCGCGCAGCGCTTGAATGAGGTGATTCCAGAGGGGTTAGGGCGTGTGGATTTGAGGGAGCGGTCGTTACACGTGGTACATGTGGCGGGGTTGCAGCCGTTGGAGCCCATTAAGGACGTTTATCGTGCGGCGGGGATCGAGGCGGAGGTGGTTTCCTTTGTGCATGATATGGAGGTGCGGTATGCGCAGGCTGATGTGGTGATTTGTCGGTCGGGTGCATCCACTTGTGCGGAGTTGTGCGCCTTTGGAAAACCGGCGCTGCTGGTGCCTTATCCGTATGCGGTTCGTGATCATCAGATGCTGAATGCTCGGGCTTTGGAAGATGCGGGGGCGGCGGATGTAATCGAGCAGGAGGGGTTGACGCCGGAGTGGTTGTGTAGCTATATCGAGCGGTTAATGATGGAGCCTGACCGTTTGGTGAAGCAAGCAACGGCATCGAAGAAGATGGGTCGAATGGATGCAGCAGAAGAGGTGGTAGCGCTGTTGGAAGCGGTGGGTTTTCAGGATGAAGGATAGGGCGTGGAAAGAATGGTTGGCTGCGGGTCGTTCGGTGCATCTGATGGGGGTGGGGGGCATGGGGATGGCGGGGCTAGCGGCGTTGTTGCATGCGCGTGGTGTGCAGGTGAGCGGTTGTGATCTTCAACCGGGTAGACAGACGGAGGCGCTGGAGCGCTTAGGTATTTCGTTCGCGGTGGGCCATGATCCGTCGCACGTGGAGGGGTGTGATCTGCTGATTTATTCTACGGCGATTGATATGAATTCAGC
>CEOK01098255.1_pt1 | contig 11937 bp, 13 predicted proteins | sample 427001 | NCBI WGS metagenome assembly CEOK01 (sample SAMEA2591108, study PRJEB7988) | marine metagenome | isolation source: saline water (ENVO:00002010), including | reverse complement strand
TAATTATAGCCATTGTAATGAAAAAAATAAAAAACAGTATGAAAGTAAATCTCTATGAAAAAAGCTATCATAAGTGCGTTTTTTTAAGAGAAGTATCTAAAAGATTAAATTTGAACACAGAGGTAATACAGAAAGATATTTTTTTAGTTAAAAATGTTGAAACCGGAACAATAATGTCGAGAGCTTTTAAACCAATGCCCGAGATACTTAGTTTGGTCAATGAAAATTTCAAAACTTACAAAAATATAATTTTTTTTATGGGCAAAACAGGAAGAAAAATTCTGAGTGATACACTTAAAGTTTGGGATATAGATTATGAAGAAAGAAAAAGTTTAACAAGCAATGACTCATTTATTTTAAATATTAAAAAAATAAAAAAAAAAACTTCATGAAAATAATTTCCATAATAAATCAAAAGGGCGGGGTTGGTAAAACGACAACTGTAATTAATCTAGCCTCAGCATTATCACAGAAAAATAAAAGAGTATTAGTTATTGACCTAGATCCGCAAGGTAATGCTACAACGGGACTAGGATTATCCAATACTATTCAATCTGATCAAACAATTTATGGAATTTTAAATGGAACAGCACAAATTTCAAATGTTATTAAAAAAACAAAATTTGAAAATCTTGATCTTATATCTTCAAATGTTGATTTATCAGGTTTAGAGGTTGAAACAGCTGGTGATAACGATAGAGCATTCATTTTAAAGACCAAATTAACCGCATATTTAAACAATTCTAAAGGACTATATGATTATATATTTATTGATTGTCCTCCTTCCCTTAGTTTATTAACAGTCATGGCTTTAGTTTCATCAAACTCGTTGCTTGTTCCACTTCAAACAGAATTTTTTGCTTTAGAAGGATTAACTCAACTAATGAAGACAATTGAGCGAATTAAAGTTAATCTTAATCCTGAGCTTGCGATACAAGGTATTCTTTTAACAATGTATGACAGAAGAAACAAATTATCCTCACAAGTAGAACAAGAGGCACGAGATTATTTTAAAGAAAAAGTTTACCAAACGGTAATACCTCGTAACGTAAGACTGTCCGAGGCACCCTCTCATGGAGTTCCAGTTCTAATATATGACAAGAATTGCCCTGGTAGTAAATCTTATTATAATTTTACTGATGAATTTATCATTCAAGAAAGTAAAATTGGGAGCGCCGCCTAATGAATTCAAAAATAAAAAAAGGACTTGGCCGAGGACTATCATCTCTAATTGGCGAAACTAAAATTGAAAATAAAACCAATAAATTATCCTTAACTGAGATAGTTCCGAATAGATTTCAACCAAGAAAAAATTTTGATGAAGAAAGTTTATTAGATTTAACAAATTCGATAAAAGAGCGCGGTGTAATTCAACCAATTATAGTTCGAAAAAATTCTGATAATTCTAATTTTGAAATCATAGCTGGTGAAAGAAGATGGCTAGCTGCTAGAAAGGCAGGATTACACGAAATCCCAGTCATTGTTACGGACGCTGATGACTTAAAATCTTTAGAATTTGCTATTGTAGAAAACGTTCAACGTCATGATTTAAATGCACTTGAAGAGGCTTTGGGGTACAAAAGGTTAATTGATGATTTTTCATACGATCAAGAAAAAGTTTCAAAATTTATTGGGAAAAGCAGAAGTTATATAACCAATGCCCTTAGGATTCTTAGTTTACCACCAGATGTGCTTACTTTAATTGAAAAAAAAAAAATAAGTGCTGGACATGCTAAAATCTTGGTTGGCCTAGAAAATGCTAACTTTGTTGCTAGCAAAATAATCGAAAAAAAACTTTCAGTTCGGCAAGCTGAAAATTTTGTTAGAATTTTCAAAAAAAATAAGAATTCGAAAGTTAAGGCATCTGACCCTAATATTCAAAATCTAGAGAAATCTATCACCAATAAAATTGGTTTAAATGTTTCAATAAAAAATAATAAAAAAAATAAAGGCACAATTACCTTTGCTTATCATGATGTTGATCAATTAAACAAGATTATTGAAATAATTAAAGCTAATTATTAGTTTTTACTGATTGAGTATAGATAAAATCTAATAAAATATTAATTGAATTATTAAAGTTTTTTTTTATTAGAAGCTCAGTGTTAGTAATATCTAACAACAGTTTACTTACGTTTTTAGTAGACCAAAGATTTATTTGCTGTTTAACTAAATCTTTATCTTTCCAAAAAATTGGTGGTTTAAATTCTGAAATTACTTTCTCAATATCATTTTCTTTATCTGATTCCTTTCTTAATAAATAGAGCCTTTTTGTTTTGATCAAAAAAGTTCTTATTATAATCATTGTTTCGTCACTTGAAAAATTATTTTCATTTACAATCTTTAAGAGTTTATTTTTGTTTTTTGATAGACAATAATCAACAAGTTCAGATATGCTGTAATCACTTCCCAAATTTATCAGTTTTTCAATTTCAGAGTATTTTATTTCTTTTTTGTTCAACATATAGTTTTCAATTTTTTTTAATTCATCTTTTAAGTGTTTTCTTTCTCCATTAGCTCTTTCTACAATTAAGTTTATTATATCTCTGGAAACTGGAACTTTATTTTGTAAAAAAAAATTTTCTGTAATTTTACTTAAAGATTGATAATTATCTGGATAAAAAGGTGTACAAATTAATTTTTTATTTTTTTCAAATAAATTTCTTAATTTTGATCTTTTTAAAAGTTCTTCCGCATCTAAAATAATTATTATATCTTGTATTTCTTTTTCAACAATTTCTGCGATGATATTTTGAATCTTATCAGTTGCTTTTTTAATAATTATAATTTTTTTTGACTCAAAAAAAGACTTTGAAGTTATAGAGTCAAAAAACTCAGCATTATTGTCTAATATCTCACTCTCAAAATAGACAGTCTTTGGCAGTTTAGCTTTTCTCAGGATGTTTTCGATAGCTTCATCTTTAAGCCCTTGGTTTAATCCATAAAATAAACCAATATTATTTTTTTCAAAATTTATCTTATCGAGTTCAAAAATTTTCTTTATCACTTAATAGCTCGTAAATTTAAGATTAATTTTTCAATAATCTTTTTTATTAAATCTGCTTCAATATCCTTTTTATATTGTTCCAATTCAAATTTATTTGATTGGTTATTAAAGCTAAATTTTTCCTCAAACTTTATAATTTTATCTTTAGAATTTATTTTAATTATGTTTACATCTGTTGAAATTTTCATTTCATATACAGAGTCGTCACCCTTAGAGTCTTTGGCAATTGTATTAATTTGTTTTGATGAGACAATCTTAAGAGAAATATTATTAATTTTTTGTTTCTGGTTTGAGTACGGCTTTAATTTCTTTGTAATTTTATATGATATTCTATCATTATCATTTACTTCTATTTTTTGTATATTAAAGTTAATATCTTTTGAAGTTAAAATAGGCTTATATCCTGAGCAATTATTGAAAATTAATAGAGTAATTATAATGAGTATTTTTTTCATTTAACGATAAAATTAATTATTCTATTTTTAACATATATATTCTTTATTATCTTTTTATTTTCAAAATATTTTTTCAATTCTACATTGTCTCTAATTAATATAATTACGTCTTTTTCACTTATATTTTTCTTACATTCAACTATTGCTCTTTTTTTTCCATTAAACTGTATAACTAATTTAATTTTGTCTTTGATTAAATATTTTTCCTCAATTTCGGGCCAAACTATCTCTGGTTTTTCTCCAAGATTTTCTAAACATTCTGTAGATAAATGTGGAAGGACAGGGTTCATAACTTTTAAAATTTTAAGATAATTTGTTTTTAAATTGATAATATTGATTTCATCATCTTTCTTTAATTTGCTAAAGAAATTATATATTTCATGAAGATTAGCAATAATCACGTTATAGTGAAAATTTTCAAGATTAAACGAGATTTTTTTTATAATCTCATTTGTGAATATATTTATTTCTTTGTCTTGGTTTGTTTCCAGTATATTTTTTTTACTTTTAAAATTAGTAAAATGATTTTCTTTAATTTTACAATGCAGCCCCCAAAATTTTTGAATAAATTTATATGAAGACAGCATACCCTGTTCAGACCATTGAACATCTTTTTCTGGAGGACTATCAGAAAGTATAAAAAATCTTACAGCATCAGCACCATAATTTTTTATCATTATAGCTGGATCAATTGTATTCTTTTTTGATTTAGACATAGACTCTGACGGACCGACTAATATTTTTTTATCCGGACTTTTTTTAAGAAAAAAATCCTTTCCATTTTGGGTATCAACTTCTTCTGGGCTGATCCATTCATTTCCATATTTATATGTTTCGTGACAAACCATTCCTTGTGTAAATAAACCATCAAATGGTTCAGAAAAATTGAAATTATCATTTTGGAAACCCAAAGCTTTTGTAAAAAATCTTGAATATAAAAGGTGCAAAATTGCATGTTCAACACCTCCTATATATTGATCCACTGGCATCCAATAGTTTACGTCCTTTATATCAAATGGTTCACTATTATTTTCTGGTGAACAAAATCTTAAAAAATACCATGATGAGTCCACAAATGTGTCTAATGTATCAGTCTCTCTAACGCATTCTTCATCATTAATATTTATTTTTCTCCATTTATCCTCGTGATCCAGTGGGTTACCTGAAACATTTAAATTGATATTTTCCGGCAACTTTACTGGTAATTGATCTTTGGGAATTTTTATGATTTCACCTTTAGAGTTATAAGCTACTGGTATTGGACAACCCCAGTATCTTTGTCGTGAAACACCCCAGTCTTTTAACCTAAAATCAATCTTCTTATTACCAATTCTCTTTTCTTCTATTATTTCAATACTTTTAGCAATTGACTCCTCAGGCACTTTAAGACCATCTAAAAATTTTGAATTTATAATTGATCCGGGCCCAGTGTAAGCCTTATCTTTAATTTGAAAATCTTCTTCAGAAATGTCAATCGGTTTTACAACAGGTGTGACTTGTAAATTATATTTTCTAGCAAAATCTAAATCTCTCTGATCATGGGCCGGGCAACCGAATACTGCTCCAAAACCGTAATCCATTAAAACAAAATTAGCAAAATAAATTGGTAGTTTTTTTGTTCTATCAAAAGGATTAATGGCTAGTAAATTTGTTTTAAATCCTAATTTTTCTGCCTGAGCAATTGATTCTTCAGTTGTTCCAGTTTTAGAACAATCTTGTTTAAATTTTTTGAATTTTTTATCATCTTTATAAAGGCTTGATATAGGATGATCAACGGAAACAGCCAGAAAAGACATGCCAAACAAAGTATCTGGTCTTGTAGTAAAACATTTAATTTTTTTAATTTTTTCGTCACCTTCAATTTCAAAATCTAATTCACAACCAATAGATTTTCCGATCCAATTTTTTTGCATCGTTCTTACCTTATCGGGCCAATTTCTTAAATTATCTAAATCATTTAATAATTCATTTGAAAATTTTTTTATGTTAAAAAACCATTGTCTTAATTTTTTTCTTTCAACTATTGCCCCCGATCTCCATCCCTTACCATTGATTACTTGTTCATTTGCAAGCACAGTCTGATCTATTGGGTCCCAATTTACATAATTTTCTTTTCTATAAACCAATTCCTTATCTAACAATTCTAAAAAAAATAACTGTTGATGTTTATAATAATCTGGTGAGCAAGTTGATATCTCTCTATCCCAATCTATAGAAAGTCCTAATGATTTTAGCTGAGATTTCATGTTTTTTATGTTTTTATTAGTCCATTTTTTTGGATTTAAATTATTTTGTTTTGCTGCATTCTCAGCTGGCATGCCAAATGAATCCCAACCCATTGGATGTAAAACATTAAAACCTTTTGCAGATTTGTATCTTGAAAGCACATCTCCTATAGTGTAGTTCCTTACATGTCCCATATGAATATTTCCTGACGGGTAAGGGAACATTTCAAGGCAATAAAATTTTTTTTTATCTTTATTTCTGACTGTTTTAAATGATTTATTTTTATTCCAATAAGATTGCCACTTAAACTCAATTTCTTTAAAATTATATCTATTCACACAGCAAAATTTACCACTTTTCGTTGTCACCTTTAAAGACCTTTTTAGGTCTATTTTTTAGTTTTCGATCTTTAAGTTTTTTCTCATACAACGCTGCTTTCTTTAGAATTTTTTCTTTTATTTGGGAATTAAGATTGGTTTCAACTTTATTTATTATGCAACTGTTTGAAGTTCTACAAGTCCTTTTATGAATATCAATTTCCATTGCATCAACTCTAATTTCATTATCTAAAAATTTTATTGTAATTTTAACTGACTCATCTGATTGAGCATCGCTGTACCAATCTGTAATGATCAAACCTCCTGCGTAATCCACTGTAGACAAAGACATGAAGTCAATTGTTTCAAGGGATGCTCTCCACATAGGATTTGAGGATGCAAATAAAAAATCGCCACCTTGACTTTTACCAATTCCTAAGTCTATACCTTTACCTTCCCTTACATTTTTTCGAGCTCTTTCCTTGCCGTCGGGTTCAGCAGGTTCTGACCAGTCTGGATTAAAAAAACCAGTTCCACATCCATTTAAAAATGACGTGATTATCAGTAAATAAAGGATTTTTTTAATGACATTATAAAAGCGAAAACACATAATCAGGCTGTTATATTGCTATATTTAATAAATAAAACAATAAATTTATGTTGCTTTTATGCAACACTTGAAGGAAATATCGACTAAAAACGAGATATTTTAGCAAATAATAGTCAAAAAACGTTATTTATTCATCATTCATATGAATAAATAACAAAGGAGTACTATGAATAAATTAAAAACAATCGGACTTTCAGCTTTAGCTGGGTCATTAGCAGTTACTACTGCATCAAACGCTGTAGAGTACGCTCTATCAGGTGATGCTTACGTAGTTTACTCTTCTGAAGACTCAACTACTACTGAGAACGCTTCCGGTAAACACTTTGCTGCTGATATGGATTTGTATACAAATGCATCTGCTGAGTTAGATAACGGTTTTACTGTTTCTTTCTTTCAAGGGATCAATACAAACTCTACAATGGCAGTAACAACTGCACAAGTAACGTTAGGAATGGGTTCATTAGGAACTTTACAACTTAACGAAGACGGTGGATCAAAAGCTAATGCTATTGACGACGTTATGCCAAATGCAATGCAAGAAACTTGGGATAGAGTTGCGGATGTAAACTCAACTAACCCTTCTTTCTTCGGTGCTGCTACGGCACAAGGTTCAGTTGATTATAGAATACCAACATTAGATCTTGGTGGAATTTCTATTAATGCAGCATACACATACGACCCTAACTCAAATGAAGAAGCAGCTAACGCATCATCTGGTGGTCTGTCTACAAACGTAACAGGTACAGCAATGGTAGTTGAACTTTCAGCAATGGGTTTAACTCTTGGTTTAGGTCAAGAGACAATCGAAAACGGAACATTACCAAAAGGTCAAGACGAGGAAAACGTTACTGGTTATGCTAAGTTTGCGATGGGACCAATCGTAATTGGTATGCAAGAAGCATATGCTAACGAAGCTAATGGAACTGGCGCAGTTGGTAGAGACAACGAAGCTGAGTTTTTTGGTGTAAGCTACACTGCAGGTGATATTTCAATATCATACGCAGAGTCAGAGTATACTAATTCAGCAATCGGTGCTACAGCTGCTTCAAAAACGCAAGAGCTAGAAGCATTACAAGCGTCTTACACAATGGGTGCTATGACAATTATGGCTTCTTTATCTGAAGGATCAAACATTGCTGCTCCGGCTGCAACTGCAACTGGTCAATCTTATGAAGAAACATCAATTGCTGTAAACTTCTCATTCTAATTAAGTAAGAATAAGTTAATTTTAAAACCGGCCTATAATTATTATAGGCCGGTTTTTTTTATACCCGAAATCCCCGCATAACCTTTTACTTTTGAGCAATATAAACGTCTAATATTACTATTATTTATTCCTCCTAAAGCAATTGTACCCACAGATGAAGCTATAGATAATAAATTAAATTTTATTATTTCAAGGTATGGCTTTTTTTTTGAGTTTTTAAAGATAGGAGATAAAAAAATCAAAGAGCATCCTTGTTTCTCTTTAATCTTTATTTCTCTTAAATTATGAGCTGAACCAATAATATTAAATTTGTTTTTTGTGTTAATATTTTTAAAATTTAAATTTTTGTTAAATGAAGGGATATATAATCCATCAAGATTGTGTTTAAGTACTACTTTTAAGTTATTAGAAATAAAAAATTTTCTTTTGCCCAGAAGACATATTTTTTTTATCTTTTTAATTTCATCGTCATTAATTTCACTATGGTAATTTCTATAAATAATATTAATTTTTTTATCTAAATTTAATATTTCATCACTATCAAATTTATCAATAAAATAGTAAACATTGTAAAAATGATTCATAAATCAATAAATAATATAAATTCTATAAAGAAAGAAGTAGATTTAATTAATAAAAACATAAAGATTGTTGCTATTTCTAAAACATTTCCTGTTAATGATATAATGCCTTTGATTACTAGCGGCCATCAACACTTTGGTGAAAATAAAGTTCAAGAGGCAGCAGAAAAATGGACAGATATAAAGGTAAAGTTTAAAAATATCAAATTACATTTAGTAGGAGGATTGCAAACCAATAAAGTAAAATTTTGCCTGCCATTATTTGATTACATACACTCATTGGATAATGAAAGATTGGCTGAAAAAATTTCTAAACAACAAGAACAAAAAAATTTCAAACCAAAAATTTTTATTCAGGTTAATTTTGATAATGAAACCCAAAAAGGTGGTGTGAATATTAAAAATTTGGATTTATTTGTAAAAAAATGTATGTCTGATTATAAACTAAATATTATTGGACTAATGTGTATCCCACCAAATAATAAGGATCCCAAGATATATTTTAACAAGATAAAAAAATTAAATGAACTTTTTGGTTTAAAAGATCTTAGTATGGGTATGTCAAATGATTATATGATAGCTGCTGAGATAGGTACGACTTTTTTAAGAATTGGGTCCAAAATTTTTGGGGAACGAGTTAACAAATTTTAATCTGAGTATTTTTATTTATTAGTTTTAATAATATTAAAAAGTCATTTTTTTTTAAAGCTATACATCCTGCCGTTGGTTTGAAATTATTAGTTAAATGCAAAAAAATTGCACTACCCTTTCCTTTCACTGGTTTTACGAAGTTGTATTTTATTGGAACAATTAAATTATACTTATTATCTTTTCTAGACATTTTTTCATAACGAATATTTTTATTAATCTTTATAAGCTTATTATAATTTTTTGAGTCTTTTGTATCATTGCACCACCCCATATTTTTTTTAATTTCATAAGTTTTTAAATTTGTTATAGGTTTTTTAAGCCTGTCTTTTCTATAATATAGATAACCAATCTTAAATTTACCTATGGGGGTTTTAAGATCACCCTCTATTTTTTTTGTTGTAAAACCCTTTTTTCCTACAGAGCATTTAAAAGTAAAATCATCAAAAATAAGAGTATCTTTATTTTTTATAATAATTGTCATATTCTTTTTTAAAATGAATAATACAAAACTTTTATTTTTTGAGTTTAATGATTTATATCAAATCTTTGATGAACTAAATAGCTTTTTAAATTTTAAAATTAAAAATATTAATAATAGCTCTGAACTCGAGTTAGAAATTAAAAATACTGATGAATATTTAATAATAACCAACAATGCTAAACTCAAATTTACTAATAAAATAGTACTAAAAAATTTACCAATTAGTTTTAATAAGATTATAGAGTTAATAAACATAGCTATCTTAAAAAATAGTTTTTCTAAAAAATCAAAAATCAAAATTGGAAAATATAAAATAAACTTAAATTCTCGAGAAATATTTTTTAATAAAAGTTCTTTAAAATTAACTGAAAAAGAAATTAAAATCATTGTATATTTGTCAGAGTCTTTAAATCCAGTAAAAATTGAAGAGTTACAAAAAAAAATTTGGGGTTATAGTTCAGAATTAGAAACACATACTGTTGAAACACATATTCATAGACTAAGAAAAAAAATATCAGATATCTATAAAGATCAAAATTTTATATTAAGTACTAAAGATGGATACAAAATTATCTAAAAGAAACAAGTATGCTAAAGAACTATTTACAAAAAAATATAAGAATAAAATAATAAAACCAAAAAAAGGGAAAGGAAGTTTTAAAAGAAAAAAAAAATAGACATTTTGTTTTTAACAGACAAGATTAAAACTAATTACAATTCTGTCTTCCTCAGAGAGATTTTCTTCAACTGCATGATTTAAATAAGAGGGAAATAACAATAATTTTCCTTCCTCAGGTTCAATTTTAATAATTTCCGCTGAAATTTCATTAAATTTTCTAATTGGAGGATGATACATGGTTTTCATTTCTTTAGGGTCAAAAAATTTAATTTGCCCCGAATTTTTTTTTGCTTTGACATAATATGCAGCGCTTAATAAAGAATTAGGATGTGAATGTTGAACATTAAAAGTATTTTTAGTATTTACTACTGACCACATATCAAGAATTGTAATCTTTTCCTTATTTATCAGCCACCCCATATGTTCTGTCATTATCTCAGGTAAATATTTTAGAAAACTTGAAATTAATTCTTTTACAGGCTCAGACTCTTTAATATTAAAAAAAGGAGAGTGCCATCCTCCAGCGTTAGATCTTTTTTGACCTTCAGGATTTTTTTTTTTTAAACCATAAATATAATCTTCAAGTTGGGGATTCAATTCCTTGTAATTTTCAAGCTTTTTTTCAAATACTGGAACAGGAAAAAACTTATGAACTTTAATATTTGACATGTTTTATAATCTTGCCCCTAAAGTTTGAATTATTTTTGAAGATAAAATAGTACCTTGTTCTAAACATTTGTGAATAGAAAAATTATTAATTTCTCCATGTAAATAACCTGCAGCAAATAAGTCACCAGCACCAGTAAGGTCTATTATTTTTAAGTTTGTAGCAGCTGAATATTCTATTATTTCACCTTTTTTAATTACTATCGCTCCTTTTGATCCCCTTGTAATTACTAAATGTTTTTTTATTTGTTTACCAAAAGTAACAACATCATTAAAATTTTTTGTATTAATTAGTGATTTTATTTCCTCTTCATTTGAAAAAGTTATATCTAGATTGTTTTTCACCAATTCATAAAAATGAGACTTATGTCTATCAACACAAAATTGATCTGAGAGAGACATAGCAACTTTTTTAGCATTACTTATTGCTTTATCAAAAGCTTTTTTTGGATCACCTTTATCCCAAAGATAACCCTCTAAAAAAATCAACTCACTTTTTTCGATTGCACTTGTATTAATATCATTTTCATTAATTTTCCCTGCAATACCTAAAAATGTACACATAGTTCGTTCAGAATCTGGTGTAATCAAAATTAAACAAGTTCCAGTAGATAATGTCTCTTTTTTTTTGGAGTAAAAAAATTTTACATTTTCATTTTTTAGTCCTTCTTCATATTTTTTGCCCAAATGATCATCAGAAATTTTTCCTATAAAACCAACTTCATTTCCTAATTGAGACAGGCCAACAATTGAATTTGCAACTGAACCTCCAGAAACAGTCTTTTCAATTTTTAAATTAGATAATAAATTTTTAAATTCGTTTTCATCCAAAACTAGTTTCATGGTCCCTTTGGTCAAATTATTTTGAGAAATGAAACTTTCACTTACTTTGCAGATTACATCAACTATAGCATTTCCGATTCCAAGAACTTTCATTTTAGGCTTTTTTGGTTATTACTGGTGTTTTTCTATTAGGATAACAACTAGTGCAAATTTTACAAGTTAATCCATAACAATCCCTCGCTTTACAGTATTCCCTGCCATAATAAATTATTTGTAGATGAAGTTTATTCCAATCTTTTTTTGGAAATAATCTTTTAAGATCTTTTTCAGTTTG
>CEOK01105542.1_pt1 | contig 11947 bp, 10 predicted proteins | sample 427001 | NCBI WGS metagenome assembly CEOK01 (sample SAMEA2591108, study PRJEB7988) | marine metagenome | isolation source: saline water (ENVO:00002010), including | reverse complement strand
CTGAGACAAGGTCCCTTTTTTGAAAAATCAAAAAAAAATATGTGAGCATCGAATTGGCTTACAGAACCAATAAATAATTTTTTCTTTTGAAATGAACATGCATCATTTATATTTAATTTTGAAGTAAAATTATCAGTTCCATCTATAATATAATCATAATCTTTAATAATTGATTTCAAATTTACTCGATTAACTTTTGTATCATAAGTTTTAATTTTAATATTTTTATCAATTAATAGAATTTTTTTTTTTGTTACTAATACTTTTTTTTTACCAATGTCTTTTTGATCAAATAAAACTTGCCTATGTAAATTACTCTTACTAACTTTATCATAATCTACTATGCCAAATGATGTTATACCCGCTCTAGCAAGAAATAAGGCTACAGGAGATCCAACACCACCAGCTCCAATAATCAATACATTTTGTTTTTTTAATTTAATTTGCCCTTGAATATTAATTTTTTTTAAATTTATTTGACCTTTGTATCTCTCAATTTGATCATTTGTTAATTTCATTAATTTACTCCAGTTGATCCAAAACCTGAATTACCACGAAGGGTTTCAGGTAATTCATTAACTACTTCAATTTCAGCTTTAATTATTGGACAAATAACCATCTGCGCAATACGATCGCCTTTTTTAATAATAAAGTCTTTTTCACCAAGATTAATCAAAATGACTTTTATTTCTCCTCTATAATCTGCATCAATTGTTCCTGGCGTATTTAGAACTGAAATATTGCTTTTTACTGCCAATCCGGATCTGGGTCTTATTTGAATTTCTAGATTGTTATCTATAGCAATAGAAAGCCCAGTCGGAACTATTACTGTTTGATTTGGTTTTAATATAAGGTTTTCATGAATAAATGCTTCAAGATCTAATCCTGAGGAACCAGCAGTTTTATATTCAGGAATATTAACACTACTATTTAATTTTTTAATTAAAACTTTGCTTTTCATTAATTGAGAATTTTTTTAAAATTTTTTGGACTAAAATTGAAGCAATTTCAGATTTATCCCGTTTAGAGATGTTTTCTATTTGACTACATTGTTGAATTACTGAAACTTCATTTTGATTGGAATTAAATCCTATAGATTTATCAGATACATCATTTGCAATTATCCAATCGCAATGTTTTTCCTTAAGTTTTTTTTTGGCAAACCTAATAACGTCATTTGTTTCAGCTGCAAAACCAATTACTAATTTAGGTCTAAGAGAATTATGAGTGCTTACAAATTTTAAAATGTCTATATTTTCTTTTAAGTTGATGCTAAGTTCAGAATTATCTTTTTTTATTTTAAACTGCTTTTGTTCTGTTCTAAAATCAGAAACAGCAGCTGAAAAAATTGCAATATCTACTGGTAAACTTTTTTTCACAGCTTCTAACATTTCGTTCGCAGTAGTAACTTGTGTGACATCTAAATTTTCGTCTATCTTAATTTTGGATGGGCCTAAAATTAACTTAGTTTGTATGCCAGACTCACTCATTTTTTTTGCGAGATGATATCCTTGCAGCCCAGATGACTCATTTGAAATATATCTTATAGGGTCAATATATTCTCTAGTTGGACCAGCAGTTACCAAAGCTTTTAAATTAAAATTTTTGTTAAAATAGTTTTTTATTACAAGCTCAATTTCACTGATACTTACCATTCTGCCTTCACCATGTTCACCACATGCCAATTTACCAACAGATGGACCGATGAAAACAAATTCTCTTAATTTTAGTTTGGTAACATTTGTTTGGGTTGCTTTATTTACCCACATTTTAACATTCATCGCAGGAGCTAAAAAAATTTTTTTATTAGAAGCTAAAATGACAGTATTTATAAAGTCATTAGCTGAACCATTTGCTATATTTTCTATTATATTTGCAGTGGCTGGAGCTATAAGAATTAAATCCGCCCATCTTGATAAAGCGATGTGGTCCATTTCAATTTCTTCATTTAAATCAAATTTGTTCAGATAAACTTTATTTTTTGATAATGACGCAATTGATAATGGTGTTACAAATTCGGTAGCAGTTTTTGTTAAAATAGTTTTAATTTCAAAATTTTGAGAAACAAGCCCTCTGATTAAATCTAAAATTTTGTATGCAGCAATTCCACCAGAAATGATTAATAAAATTTTTTTCGATTTATCCATATATAATTTAATTAAATATTATTAGTAGAGAAATTACTACCAATAAAATAAAAATGATAATGTTGTTTTGTTGGTTTTTAATTTTTAACTTTTCATATTCAAATTTTTTAGCAATTTCATTATTGGAGGCCACAGTACCTGCGGCTAATAACTCTAAAGCTTTAGAAGCTTTGTCCATCATGATTGGTAGTTCGGGTAATCTATCAATTACCTTATTTGTCGTTTCAACAACCTGTTTAAATTTTGCTTCAGGCCCTACTTCTTGTTTAAGCCAACCCTCTAAGACAGGTTTTGAAATTTTCCATATATTTGCATCTTCATCTAAAGTTCTTGCAACGCCTTCGACGACTACCATAGTTTTTTGTAGAAGAAGAAGTTGAGGTTGTGTAGCCATATTAAATTGTTCGGTAACTTCAAATAATTGTGCTAAAAGTTTTCCAGCAGATATATTTTTTATAGATTGGCCAAAAATAGGTTCGCCAATTGATCTTAAAGCTTGTGAAAAAGACTCCCTTGATTGATCTTGTGGAACTAAGCCAGCAACAAAGTGAACATCAGCCACTTTTTCATAATCTCGTTTAATGAAACCATACAATATTTCAGCAAGATATTTTCGATTGTTAACATCTAATCTTCCCATAATTCCAAAATCGACAGGAATTATATTGCCGTCTTTATCTACAAATAAGTTACCTTGATGCATGTCACCATGAAAAAAACCATCACCGACAGCTTGTCTGAGAAAATTTTGAATAATATCTTTGGCTAATTTTTTTTTATCAATCTTTAGTTCATCTATTTTATTGAGATCCTTAATACTTATACCTTTCACTTTTTGAGATGTTAAAATTCGCCTTGATGTAAAGTCCCAATTAATCTTGGGGACAATGAAGTTTGGATCAGAAATAGTATTATTTTCTAATTCACTTGCGGCAGATCCTTCAAATCTTAAATCCATTTCGATTGCTGTAATTTCTTTGAGTAAATGTACAACCTCGATTAGTCTTAGGCGTCGTGTTCGCGGTAAAATTGACTCGATAATTGAAGAGAATAACATGAGAGCATCAAGTTCTTCATTGAACTTTTTTTCAATACCGGGCCTTAATATTTTGATTGCATATTCTTCTCCATTAATTTTAGCGAAATGAACTTGAGCAATAGAGGCTGCTGCTATTGGTTGGGTTAAATCTTTGATTTGATTAAATTTTTCTTCTCCGATTTCTTCTTTGATTGTTTTTTTTGCTATTGACATATCAAATGGTGGCAAATCGTCTTGTAGACTCTGCAATTCTTTAGCAAGATCATTACCCACAATATCTGGTCTCGTTCCTAAGAACTGACCAAGCTTGATGAACGTTGGACCAAGCTTTTTTAAAGCGCCAGCCAATCTTGTTCCAACGCTTTTGCTGTCCAAGCTTTTTTTTCTAAAAGATGAAAATCCAAATATTTTTATAAATGCTCTTATAATAAAATTAGGTCTATATAATTCTTGAAAATAGTCCAATGTTGATGATTTTGCTAGAGCTCTCCCAATTTTTAATAGGATAGCTATTTTTTTAATCATTTAATTTCCAGGCATAATGAATAGATGCAATTCCACCAAAAATATTTTTAAAATTCACATTCTTGAAACCAGCCTTTTCTAATTTATTTTTTATTTCATTTTGAGAATAAAAATCTTCGATACTTTTTACTAAATATTCATAAGGTTTAGAGTCTTGATTAAATATCCTTCCAAAAAAAGGAATAGTTTTAGAATACAAACTATAAAAATTTTTTACTAGAGGATTATTTACTTTATAAAATTCTAAGCAAACAAAACTTCCACCACTTTTTAAAACTCTAAATGCTTCATCAATTGCGCAGTCTATCTTAGTAAAATTACGCAATCCAAAACTAATCATATAAGTATCAATGGTACCACACCTGAGCGGAATATTTTCAGCATAACTACAAATATTTATAACTTTTTGAAATTTAGAGAATTTTGAAATAGTATGATTCAACATATTAAAATTTGGCTCAATCCGGTAAATATTTTGATTTTTATTTTTTTTCAAAACAAGTTTCGAAATATCCCCAGTTCCAGATGCCATATCAACTATTTTATGATTTAAATCCAAATCTATGCTGTTTACAAATTCATGTTTCCATAATCTGTGTGATCCTAATGACATTATATCATTCATTAAATCGTAATTTTTGTAAGCATTATCAAAAATATTATTTACATAATCTTTATTCTTGTAATGGTGAATATTTTTCATAATTTGTTAAAAATTTAGTTTATAAAAAAAAAAAATTATATGCCAGAACTTCCAGAAGTAGAGATAACTAAAAGAAGCTTATCAAAACAAATTTTACTAAAAAAAGTTAAAAGTGTGACAATTATTAATCCAAAACTACGCTATAATTTGAAAAAAGAAAAATTAGGAGATCTAATTGGAAAGACTATTAAAAAAATTGAAAGACGGTCAAAATACATTTTGATATTTTTCAATGATAATCATGTTCTTCTCATTCATCTTGGAATGACTGGCAGATTTTATTTTATGAAAAATAAAAATAAAAAAATTGATACTAGCTTTTACAATAATTCAAACATTATCATTAAACATAACCACATAAAAATTGATTTTGATAAATTTAACCTAATTTATAATGATATAAGAAAGTTTGGTTTTATTAAAAAGATAAATAAAAATAATTTAACACACTCAAGCCATCTTTTAAGATTAGGTTGCGAACCATTAACAAATCAATTTTGTTCCAATTATTTAAAAAAAAAAATTTACAATAAAAAAACGTCAATAAAAAATTTATTAATGAACCAATCGGTTGTTGCCGGACTTGGTAATATTTATGTGAATGAGGCTTTATATTTAAGTAAAATAAAACCCGAAAAACCAGGTCATGCTCTTAAAGATGATGAAATAAAAAAATTAGTTAAATCGATCAAAAAAATTCTTAAAAATGCGATAGTTCTAGGTGGATCGACCATAAAAAATTATCACAACTCAGAGGGGAAGACTGGTTCTTACCAGAATAATTTTAAAGTTTATGATCGAGAGGGATTAAAGTGTGCAAAGTTAAGTTGTAAGAGCAAAATTAGACGTATAATTCAGGCAGGAAGATCGATATTTTATTGCGCTAAATGTCAAACATAGTATTGACCAAGGTTAAAAAAATTATATAACCTGCCAATCGATTATAATGGCAAATACATCATCAGCAAAAAAAAAAACAAAAGTAATCAAAATTAAAACTAGTATTAATCGTATAAAACTAGGAAAATATAAAAGCGCTATTTCAGAAATAGAAAATGCAATTAAAAGCGGTGATAAAGCCAAAGCAAATAAACTTTATAATAGTTTCCAATCAAAACTCATGAAAGTCTCAAAAAAAGGTTCTATACGAAGATTAACTGCATCACGAAAAATTTCTAGAACAGCTAAAAAAATATCATTAATGAAATAAGTTTATTGATTACGAATTTTAAAATTTTGTATTCAACTTAACGTTTTAAAATTCAATCTAAGATTTTATTTTTCTTTAAGTAAAATTTGATACAAGATTTTCACAATCTAAAGTTGATAATTTTTTTTTTTATTTTTTTTGTTGCTTAAAAAATTGGTTGGTTCTAAAAGACTACTTCATGGAAAATTCATCTGCTTTACAAATTAACGAAGATATAAAAAAAAATTGGGTAATTGTTCAACAAAAATTAAAAGAAAGTTACGGATTAGACGTTTATAAAAGCTGGATACAGAATGTAGAAGCTAAAGGAATAGATTTCGCATCATTAATATTAGTTGTAAAAACTAGATTTGTTAGAGACTGGATAGTATCACATTACGCTGATAAAATTTTAGATCATTATCAAAAATTAGATAATACAGTCTCCAGAATACAATTTGAAATCAATGAAATTTTTGATGATAAGAGATCTACGAATATATTAGATTTTGGATCAGGTACAAAAGTAATTGATTTAAAAGATACTAATTATGGCATTAATAGAATTGATCCAAGATTAAATTTTGAGAGTTTTGTTACTGGTGAAAGTAATCAATTAGCTTTTTCTGCTGCAAAAAGAGTAACAGAGAGTCTTGGCCATTATAATCCTCTATATATTTATGGTGGTGTAGGATTAGGAAAAACTCATATTTTGAATGCTATAGGAAATAAGTTAAAACAAATGGATAAAAAAGTAATATATTTATCAGCAGAAAGATTCATGTATCAATTTGTTAAATCAATTAAAAATAAAGACACTCATAAATTTAAGGAAATTTTTAGGAATGCGGATGTTTTAGTGTTGGATGATATCCAGTTTATTAGTGGTAAAGAGGTCACACAAGAAGAGTTTTTTTATACTTTTAATAGTTTGTTGGAAAATCAGTCACAGGTAGTAATTTCTTGCGATCGTTCTCCAAATGAATTAGATCGCATTCAAGATAGAATAAAATCTAGATTATCAGGAGGTTTAGTTGTCGATGTTCAGCAACCAGACATAGGTTTAAGATTAGCGATTTTAAAAAATAGATGTTTAGCTGAAAAAAACCATTTTGGAAACGAAATATTAATTAATGATGAAATATTATCTTTTATTTCGAATGAATTTAAATCCAGTATTAGAGATATGCTGGGAGTTTTAAACAGAATTATTGCATCAGCGAGAATACAAAATAAAACCCCAACGTTACAAGATGCCAAGTTAATTTTGAAAGATCTTTTAAACAATATGCAGTCAGTAATTAGTATTGAAGATATACAAAAATTTGTTGTGGCTTTCTATAATTTATCTATGAATGATTTTTTATCTGCACGACGTTCAAGACATATCGCTCGCCCTAGGCAGATAGCTATGTATTTATCAAAAAAACTAACCACCAAATCATTACCAGAGATTGGTAGAAAATTTACAGGAAGAGATCATACCACTGTAATTCATGCAATTAAAAAAATTGAGGAGCTAATGTCTAAAGATAGACAATTTGAGCATGAAGTACAAAGTATCACAGATAGAATAATTAAAAGATAGATGGAATTTAAGATAGACAGGGATGTTTTTTTAAAAGCACTTGCTCATGTTCAGGGTGTTGTTGAAAAAAAAAATACATTACCTATTCTTGGCAATGTAATGTTAGAGGCTACAAATAGTTTTTTAAAAATTACAGCAACCGACTTAGATATAATCATAACAGAAAATATATCATGTAATACAATAGCGGAAGGGTCCACCACAACAACTGCTCAGGTAATATATGATATTGTAAGGAAATTAAAAACAGGATCATCTTTACATTTATCTTTAAAAGACAATAATAGATTAAAGTTAATTTCCGGTAGGTCTGATTTTAATCTTACATGTATTCCCCCAGATGAATTTCCAGTTTTAGAAGACAATATGGATGAACAATATCTAGAAGTTCCATCTTATGAATTTTTAAAAATAATTAACAAAACAAAATTTTCAATATCAAATGATGAAACAAGACATTACTTGAATGGTATTTATTTAGATAGACAAGAAGGAAAGGACGAACTTGTAGCAGTAGCTACAGACGGTCACCGTTTAAGCAAGTCAGCAATTGCAATAAAGGGAAATAAATATTTTCAACCAATAATTTTACCCAAAAAAACTGTGTACGAATTATTAACAATAATAGATGAAGATTCGATTAATTTAAAAATACTATCAACAAAATCTAAAATAAAATTTCTTTATAAAGAAATAGTTTTAATTTCCAAAGTTATTGATGGAAAATTTCCTGATTATGAAAAAGTTATACCTAAAGATGAAAGAGTTTCAGCAAAATCAAACATTGAAGAATTTATTAGTGCACTTGATAGATTGAAATCACTATCATCAGATAGAAAAGGTGTCATCAAAATATCCTTAAATAATGGAATAATGAAATTTCTCATTAATGATTCAATAGCAGGAGATGGTATTGAAGAAGTCCAGACACAATATAAAGGTGAGGCTATGGAGATTGGATTTAACTCTAATTATTTAATTGATGTTGCAAATGTTTTAGAAAGTAAGGATATTACATTAATGCTTAAAGACGCAACTTCACCCACATGTATAAAAGATGAAAGTGACCCTCTTAGTACTTATATTATTATGCCAATGCGTGTAATTTAAAAAATGATAAATGGCGCGTATTGAAAAAATACAAATAAGAAATTTTAAATCCTATAAAAAATACAATCTTTCAATTAATCATCAATTTAAACATATTATTATATATGGAAAAAATGGTGTAGGTAAAACAAACTTACTAGATAGTTTTGCTTTTTTTTCAAATACAAAGGGTTTAAGAGGTAACGGTTTGGATGATATTTTTCCAATCAACGAGTCTAACGCAGTTAACACAAAAGTTAAGATTGAGCTAAGTGCTAAAAACATTTTTTACAATTTCATTTATGAAATAGTGAGAGAAGATTCTAAATTAAAAAAAAAAATCTTATTGGATAATAACAATATATCACTATTAGGTATAAAGAAATTTATTAATTTTATATGGCTAACACCACACATGGATAAAATTATGTATGAAGGACAATCCCTAAAAAGAAATTTTATTGATAAAATGATTTCACAAAGTGATCAATATTTTAGTAAAAGTATTCTAGCATATAAAAAAAATTCAGCGGAAAGGCTGCGAGTATTGAAAAGTTCAAAAGATGAAAAATGGTTACACATTTTAGAAAGAAAAGTTGCTGAAAATATTTATGATATTTTTACTTTAAGACGAAAATATGCTGAAGAATTAAATAATACAATAGATATAAAATTAAAAAAATTTAGAGAAATTAAAATAGAATTCAGTAATAATTTGTTCACAGATTTAACTGACAAAAATGATTCAATAAATTTATTTGTAAATGAATTAAAAAACAAAAGGCAACTAGACGAAATTACTAAAAGAATGAATTTCAGCATTAATTCAGACAGAATCATTTTTTTTGATCAAGAAAATAAAACGAGTACAGATTATTGCTCAACTGGAGAACAAAAATCATCTTTATTAACAATGATTTTAGCAAATTGTTGGAAATTAAAAGATAATGATAAAGAATTTATTCTTTTATTAGATGAAGCTGTTTCTCACATGGATAATTCAAATTTTGAAAAGTTATTTAATGAGGTGGATAAATTTGATACTCAAATTTGGTATACTGGAACTAATAAAAACTTGTTCCAAGTCATTGAAAAAAAAGGTTTTTTTATACATTTGCAGTGATCTAGGGCTCCTTTTTTACATCTAAAAATGATATAATAAGTTTGTTAAATCTAACAAAAAAAAATGTCTAGAACAGCTATAAAAAAAAATGAATACGGAGCAGATTCGATAAAAGTTCTAAAAGGTTTAGATGCAGTTAGAAAACGCCCAGGTATGTATATTGGCGATACTGATGATGGATCAGGTTTGCATCATATGGTTTTCGAAGTTGTAGATAATGCGATCGATGAAGCACTAGCAGGCTATTGTAATACAGTAGTAGTAAAAATTAATAAAAATAATTCAGTAAGCGTATCTGACAATGGGAGAGGTATACCTGTAGAAATACATAAAACAGAGAAAATGTCTGCAGCAGAAGTTATTATGACACAATTACATGCTGGAGGAAAATTTGATCACGATACTTATAAAGTATCAGGTGGACTTCATGGCGTAGGTGTTTCGGTAGTAAATGCTTTATCCGAAACTTTAAAAGTTGAAATATTTAGAGAAAAAAAAAAATTTTTTATTGAATTTGAAAATGGTGTAACGAAAGAACCTTTAAAAGAAATAGGAAAATCAGACCTTCAAGGAACAAATATTACTTTTTTACCATCAAGAAAAATATTTTCAGATACAAAGTTTAACCTACCAATCCTTGAGCGTCGTTTAAAAGAACTCGCATATTTAAATAAAGGACTCAAAATAGAGCTTGTAGATAATAGAAATGAAAAATTTTCAAAGTTAAATTTTCAATATAATGGTGGAGTCAAAGAGTTTGTTCAAGATTTAAACAAATTAAAAAGTAAAATTAAAGACGAGTCTAATGATCCTGTACTCAAAGATCCTTTATATTATAACGCCAGCAAAAATAATGTGGATGTAGAATGTGCTTTATTATGGAATAGCACTTATAATGAAAATGTTTTATGTTATACAAATAACATTCCTCAAAAAGATGGTGGAACTCATCTATTAGGATTTAGAAATTCTATCACTAGGCTTATTAATAAATATGCAAATGATTACGGACTTTTAAAAAAAGATAAAGTAACAATAACAGGAGATGATGTTCGAGAAGGTTTGATTTGTGTATTATCAGTCAAAGTTCCTGACCCAAAATTTTCATCTCAAACAAAAGAAAAACTTGTATCGTCAGAAGTACGCCCTGTCGTTGAAGCAATAACAAGCGAAAAAATTTCTCTCTGGTTTGATCAGAACCCGAAATTTGCAAAAGTTATTATTGGGAAAATTATTCAAGCTGCATTAGCAAGAGAGGTGGCGCGTAAAGCGCGAGAAAATGTTAGACGTAAAAATGCTATTGATATAACTAGTTTACCGGGTAAGCTAGCCGATTGCCAGTCAAATGATTTAAATATGACTGAGTTATTTATTGTAGAGGGTGATTCTGCAGGTGGTTCAGCAAAGCAGGCTAGGAACAGAGAGTTTCAAGCTGTTTTACCATTGAGAGGAAAGATATTAAATACTTTCGCTGAAGCTAAAAATGATACATCAAAAGGAAAAAAAATATTTGCAAAAATGTTATCATCTAATGAAATTGTCACCTTAATTAACGCAATAGGAACAGGTGTCGAACCATTTGAACTAGAAAGATTAAGATATGGTAAGATCGTTATTATGACAGATGCTGATGTTGATGGGTCTCATATAAGAACTTTATTACTTACATTCTTTAATAATAAACCTTTTAACCAACTTATCAAACAAGGTCATATTTATATTGCTCAACCTCCTTTATATAAAATCAAAATTGGAAAAACTGTGAGGTATTTAAAAAGCGATAAGGAACTAGAAAAATTAGCTATAAAAAATTCCTTTGAAAAAATTACAAACATAGAATTTAAAGGAGCAAAAAAATTTAATTTTGAAAAAAACTTTTTAAATATTTGTTTTGATTTATACAATATAATTAAATCAGTTGATGGTGACCATGAAATTCTCGAGCAATTAATTATGATAGGGGCATTTACTGAAAAAGATAATAAAATTTTAATTTTGGACGACAAAGATGACAAAAAAAAAATTGGAGCAATGACAGCAGTAGCAAAACAACTAAATGCTAATATAAATAAAGATGAGGCCAAATGGTTTGGTTTATTTGAAAATGATATGTTTGTTTTAAAAAGAGATTTTTATCATGAAAAGTTAGTGAAGAAATTAAGCACAAAATTTATGGGCAACGATGTTTTATTAAGAAAAATAAGTTCATTCAACAAAATTGCAAAAAACTTTACTAATACTTGTATCGTTACTGAAGGCGATAAAGTACATATAACAATCAGTTTTATAAAATTTATTGAATCGGTTGTATCAATCGGGAAGCAAAATCTGTCTTTACAAAGGTTTAAAGGGTTGGGTGAAATGAATCCTGATGAATTGTGGGAAACAACTTTAAATCCAGAAAATAATTCATTACTTAAAGTAAATTACTCTGATGTTAATGGTAATAGCTCCTCGCCATCAGAAACCGATGATGAAATTTTTCTTACACTTATGGGTGAAGATGTTTAGATTATAAAAATATTGACATTGTATCTCTTGGTA
>CEOK01138568.1_pt1 | contig 11967 bp, 9 predicted proteins | sample 427001 | NCBI WGS metagenome assembly CEOK01 (sample SAMEA2591108, study PRJEB7988) | marine metagenome | isolation source: saline water (ENVO:00002010), including | reverse complement strand
TCTAAATCCAAATCCAAGAGCATCTGAAACTTCTGGTTCATAAATAAGAGATGAGTCATTTAATATTAGTTTAGAAAGAGCATCTCTGAACCTTTCATAATCATCAGAATTAACAGTGAACATTGATGCAAAAACCTTTGGATTTACCTTTTTAAAACCGGGTAGAGGTTGAGTAATTTCATCGCCTGCCTCAAGAATAGTATCGCCAACGGGAGCACCTTTAATATTTTTTATACCAGCAACCAAATAACCCACTTCACCAGCAGATAAAAAATCTTTTTTAATCTTTTTAGGTGAAAATATTCCTAATTCATCTACATTATGAGATTGTCCTGTTGAATGAATTTTAAATTTTTGACCAGTCTTAATTGAACCATTTTTTATTCTTATTAGTGACACAACGCCTAAATAAGAATCAAACCATGAATCAACAATTAATGCTTGCAATGGTTCAGTTAAGCTTCCATCTGGTGAGGGAATATCTGTAACAAGCATATCTAGTAAATCCTCAATTCCTACTCCAGTTTTTGCACTCACAAGAGGTGCTGAGACTGCATTAATACCAATCATATCTTCAATTTCTTTTTTAACTCGCTCAGGCTCTGATTGAGGTAAATCGATTTTGTTAATAACAGGTACTACTTCTAACCCCTGATCAACTGCTGTATAACAATTTGCTAATGTTTGTGCCTCAACTCCTTGAGATCCATCTACAACAAGTAATGCACCTTCACATGCCGATAATGATCTAGATACTTCATATGAAAAATCTACATGTCCGGGAGTATCAATAAAATTTAATAAATAACTAATGTCGTCTTTTTTATATTCTAAGGTTACAGCTTGAGCCTTGATAGTGATTCCTCTTTCTCTTTCAATATCCATTGAATCAAGAATCTGTTCTGACATTTCTCTAGCTGACAGCCCTCCGCAATATTCAATTAATCTATCAGATAAGGTCGATTTACCATGATCAATATGGGCAATGACTGAGAAATTTCTAATATTTTTCATAAGGTGCTGCTATTTTACAGCCAATATTGCAAATATAGGAGTATCAAGAACTTTTTATCTTCTAATTAATCGTAATCGATCTAATTATCCGATTTCCATTTCTATTAAGGTGAAGAGCTATTTTATTGCCAGAAGAGAAGTTTTCTATGGCTTCTTCATAAGATTCAACATCAAACACTTCATATTTGCTGCCTTTGTATTGAATCATTGTTATCAAGTCGCCTCTCATAACCTTGCCTGATGCAGGCGATCCTGGATTAACTCTTGATACGACTACCCCATCAGGTAAATTCGTCATTGAGGGGTTATCTCTATCAATCTCTGCTACCATTATTCCTATTGGATCAGTTGATCCCTGAGATTTTGCTGGTATGAATGAGTCTTGATTAACTGGTAATTCACCTAGAGTAAATTTAAGTTCAATTTCTTTGCCATCTCGAATTATTTTTCCTTTTGCCTTGGATTCAGGTTGAATTTGACCTACAACATGAGGCAAGTCAGAACTAAACTTTATTTCTTTGTTATCAAACTCAATTATTACATCACCAGGTAGTAATCCAGCATTATCTGCAGACTCACCTTCTTCGACATCATTTATAAGTGCTCCATATGGCTTCTTCATACCCAGGGCTTCAGCTAGATCACTATCAACTTCACTCATTCTTACACCAAGGTATCCTCTTGAAACCTTACCTTTTTCAATAATTTGTTCAGCAACATCGATTGCTACATTTATTGGAATTGCAAAAGCTAAACCTTGATACCCTCCACTTCTTGAGTAAATTTGAGAATTAATACCAACAACTTTTCCATCTAAATCAAACAAAGGTCCACCTGAATTACCAGGATTAATCGCAACATCTGTTTGTAAAAAAGGAACATAATTTCCGATATTATTGTTTTGAATACTTCTACCTTTGGCACTAACAATCCCAGCAGTAACTGAAAAATCAAAACTAAAAGGTGACCCAATTGCCACAACCCAATCACCGACTTTTAAGTTATCACTATCGCCAGGAGTTACTTGTGGCAAATTTTTTCCCTCAACTTTTAACAAAGCTAGATCGGAAAGCGGATCAACGCCTACAATTTCAGCAATAAGCTCTCTTCTATCTGATAATGAAACAATAACTTCAGTTGCATCTTCAACAACATGATAATTAGTTAATATATAGTTGTCTTTTAATATAAAGCCTGAGCCGTATGATGTAGCTTCTCTTTTTTGTTGAGGCATTTCGCGAAACTGTCTAGGTATGCCAAACCTTTCAAGCATTTCATCTGGAATACCCCCATAACCAAATGATTGCCTTTGTGAAACTTCTTTTTTTGCTGTGATATTTACTACTGCTGGGGCTGAATCTTCTACAAGTTCAGAAATATTTTCAGGCAATGCAGCAAATAAATTTGAAGATATAAGAATGTTACATATAAATAGAGTTAATAATTTTTTATAGTTTTTCATGTTCGTTGTCTTTTGATTATTTGATATTTATCGAATTAGCTATTTCTAATGCTGATTTTTGATCAATATTCCCATATAAGGTTAAAACTCTACCATCCTGCATTGGGACAACGTATATCATTTTATCTTTATGCTGCCAATTCCTTACCTTTTTAATACCTAAATTATTTTTTTCAATACGTAATATAAAGTTTTTATTACCTTTATTATATGTTCTGCTATTTGGACTTGTTCTTGTATAGCCAACATTTCTTAAATCAACATTGTATGAGGTCATATTGTCATTTGGTTGATTGTTAATTACTTGCATAACATGGTCAACAAGATTTTCTTCTGCTCTGTTTGCTGTGTCTTTAGCTTCTTTGCTATTAACAGCAATATTTATCTGATTTTTAGCAGATAAATCCTCTCCCATACGATTTAAATCAAATTGGTTGATGGCAAAAAAGGTAATAAGCACTGTGGCAGCTGCAGTAATTGAGTTAGAAACCCAAAAATTGAATTTTTTACTTCTCCTGCTAGATGTTATTGATTGAACATTATTTTTTTGCTGCCTCACGGCAGATGATATCAATGCATATTTAGATAATTTATTTTGTAAATTAATATCATTCTCTATCATCAGTAATACTTCATCGACTTCTGTATCGCCAAGCTCTCCATCGTAAAGAGCTGATATTTTTTCTTCTATGTTATCCATCTAATAGATCCTCCGATATATATGTAAGAATATTTTCTCGCGCTCTAAATATTCTTGATCTAACAGTTCCTATTGGTGTTTCAGTAATTATAGATATTTCCTCATAACTTTTGCCTTCGGACTCTCTCAGTGTAAAGGCAGTCTTTAGTGGTTCAGGCAATTTATCAACATATCTTTTTATTTTATCTAAGGACTCATAATGCATTAAGTCCTGTTCTGGATTCGTATAAGAAGGTATATCAAAATCAGTGTCACTTGTTGAAACATTTATCTTATCTTTTTTATATGAGGAACTAACAAAATGATTTTTTGCTAGATTAATAGCAATTCTATAAACCCATGTAAAAAATGCGCTATCTCCTCTAAATGTAGCAATTTGTTGCCATACTTTTATAAATGTTTGCTGAGCAAGGTCTTCTGAATCCTCTTTTGACTTGGTAAATGAATATAGGGATGCATATACTCTCGGATAGTATTTAGTCATTAAAAAATTAAATGCTCCTTCATTCCCATCTTGGGCCTTCTTAATTAACAAGGAATCTTCAATAGTTGAATCTTTTTTCATCGATTTAAGTTCCTTTTCATATCAGACAAGCAAAATAATTAAAAGTTTCCTTGCTTATGGAATTTTTTAAGATATTCATCAATGAAATCTTCGTGAATTTCATTGCCTAGACTTTCATTTTTAAACATATAATCAAAAAGCTTTTGATCGTCATAATCAAGAACTTGATCAAAGGTGTCAATAGAATATTCATCAAGTGTGTTTAATGTGGTTTTTGAGAACTCTCTCAGCAATAAATCTATTTCTCGCATACCTCGTCTACATTTCCATGTGATTCTGTTTATTTCTGTATTCATTAGTTAAAATATTATGTTGTTAAACAATTTTACAAGAAAATAGATATACAAAAAAAATTAATATCATTTGGCTCAATATATTTAGAAGCTATGAAAATAATTTCTGTTCATGGTGATATTGATAAAGTAGAGAATTTGCTTCAAGGACAGATAACTTCTGATGTAACTCTATTGGGCAATGAAGAGTACCAACTCTCATCTATATGCAATCAAAAAGGTGAGGTGATGGCTGGATTTATTATTCATAAGTCAAAGAACTACAAAATATTAATAGATGAAACTCTTGTAAATACATTTATCGATGAGTTAAGTCCATTTGCAAAATTTTTTGGTGTTACCTTCTCTGTTGAAGATGGGTTTGTACATGGTCATATAACACCAGATAAAAATGAAAAAGCATTTATTTTAAATGATATTTTCTCACTTTCAGTCTCATTAGAAAAAGAAATTCTTGTTAATAATCAATCTCTATTAATGAATGATTGGGTTGTTGCCAATAAACTAGCACTAAATCTTGATTTGAACCTTGATGATATTGGTAAGTACAGGCCCTTAGAGATAAATTATGATAAAAATAGGGTTGCTTTTGATAAAGGCTGCTTCAGAGGTCAAGAAATTATTGCCAGGATGAAATATCTTGGTGTTGATAGAAGAAAATTTGTGACAATAATTTCTCCAGAAGCGATTAAAGAAAATAAAAATTTTAAAGTTATTGGTGAAATTCTAAGATATAAAGACTTTTATGTTTTTAGTAGCTCGATAAAAAGAGATTTTCTTGATGAGTTTTCTTCAAACAACCCAAGCACAGTAATTATCTAGAACTACCATAAAATAGGTTGCTTTTTATTTTTTATAAGCAGTTCATTAGTTAATGAAAAATGTTTACACCCAAAAAAACCCCTATATGAGGATAGTGGAGAAGGATGAGATGATTTAAGTATGTGATTAACATTTTTATTTATCAGTTTTTCTTTTTCTTGAGCATCTCTGCCCCACAAAAGAAAAATAACTCCCCCTTTTATATTAAGAAGGTCAATAACAGAATCAATTAAAATATTCCAACCAATACTTTTATGAGACCCAGCTTCAGATTTATTTACGGTCAATGAAGAATTTAACAAAAGCACACCTTGAGCTGCCCACTGCTCAAGATTGCCTGAACTATAAATACAATCTCCTATATCATCTTGGATTTCTTTATAAATATTTTTTAAAGAGCCAGGGATTTTGTTTCCATTGTTCACAGCAAATGCAAGACCGTTTGCTAAGCCTGGTTGATGATATGGATCTTGTCCAAATATAACTACTTTTGTATTTAAAAAACTGCACAATTCAAAAGCCTTATAGATATCTTGAAAGGCAGGATATATTTCTTTGCCTGCTTGTTGAAATGATAAAATTTTATTAATTGGTTTAAGTAAATTGATGGTAATTCCATTCTTTCTAAGCTCATGATCCCAATCATTTGGTATTTTATTTAGTGCCTTAATTTGTTGCATTTTTATCAAAATTTTTATCCACAGAAACTGTGGATAAAGTTATGGATAACTTTATTTATACCATAACAAAGCCTTATATTTAAAGGTTTTATTAAAGTTGAACAAAATTTATACAATTATTATATAAATAACCGCATATCAATAATTTATGAAATATTTATAAAAAATATTGCTAATGTAAAGTAAACTTATCAACCTCTGCAATACCATTAATTTGTCTTGTTGACAAGTGTAAATACATCTTAATTGTTTACAAAAATAAAAATGACAGAAGTTGATTTAAATCAAACTATTTGTTTACAAATTACTACATAGTCTAACGCTGATAACATGATCAATATTCTTTATATTTTCTACAAGTTCTTGTGAAGGTTTGTCTTCAAGATCAATTAAATTTATACCAATTGAATCTCTACTTTTGTGAGTCATGTCAGCAATATTAATATTTTTGTAACCAATCTCATCAGTAATTTTACCAATCATCCCTGGCTCATTTTTGTTAATAATGACCATTCTAAATTCTGTCTTTCTTCCTAGCTTTATTGATGGAAAATTTACTGAATTAATAATGACACCATCTTTTAAAAAATTAGATATTTGTTCAGCAGCCATAACAGCACAATTAATTTCAGCTTCTTTTGTGCTCGCACCAAGATGAGGTAAAAGAATTACATCATGAAAGTCACTTGATCTTGTAACTAACTCAGGTGTAGGAAAATCTGTTACAAATTTATCAATAAGTTTTGAATTTAGGGCTTCGATGATATCTTCATTATTTACAATACCGCCTCTTGAAAGATTTATTAACTTTGATCCTTTTTTAAAGTGCTTTAAAGATTCTTTTGAAATTAAATCTCTTGTTTCATCTACAAGCGGGACATGAATTGAAATATAGTCAGAATTATTTAAGAGGTATTCCATGGAATCGGCTTTCTCAACATCCTTCGGCAGTCTCCATGCAGCATCAATAGATATATAAGGATCGTATCCTATTATTTTCATACCCATAACTTCTGCTGTTTGTGCTAATAAAGATCCAATAGCACCAAGGCCTATGATTCCTAAAGTTTTCCCTTTTAGCTCATTACCTTTGAAATTTTTTTTCTGAGATTCCATAGATTTATTAAGCTCTGATGAATCCTGACCAGCTAATGTTTTTGAATATAAGTTACCCTGTATTATTCCTCTTGATGAAAGAAGCATTCCACAAACTACAAGCTCTTTTACAGCATTTGCGTTAGCACCTGGGGTATTAAAAACTACTATACCCTTCTCTGTGGCGTCCTCTACTGGAATATTGTTTGTTCCAGCTCCAGCTCTACCAATACACTTTAAAGATTCGTTAAAATCAGCGTCACCAAGAACCTGACTTCTTAATATTAGTGAGTCTGGATCAATTTCATCAATATGAAAGTTGTTAGCATCAAAGATATCGATACCGTCTTGTGCAATATTATTAAATATTTTGTATGTAAACATTAAAAAAGGTAGGTTGTATATAGAACATAGCAGATTATATATAAAAAAAATAATTTTATAAGATAATTTATTGCTTAATGTTGGATATAGTTCTATGTATATAGTCTTTCCATAACAAATAATCTTTTGTGTAAAATTCTTCAGAGCTTGTATCTGGTTCATACACATCTTCAAGTACTAGTTTAATGTCTTTGACTGAAAAACCTTCTGCTATCTGAGAAACAATACATGCCCCAAGAGCGGTTGACTCAATATTTGCTGGCTTAGAAATATTTGCTTGGAGAGTATTTGATAATAACTGGCAAAAAGTTTTGTTTGCTGCCATACCACCATCAATATACAAAGAATTTATTTTAATATTATTTTTGTTTAGCAGTTCTGTTATATCTCTTGTCTGATAACAAATTGATTTAAAAGCTGCTGTGGTTAAATCAGCATTATCACAGTCTTGGGTAATACCATAAAAACCTCCCCTAATATCAGAATTCCAATATGGCGCCCCAAGACCATTAAAAGCAGGTAAAAAATGTACATTTTTTGAATTACCATTTTTATTTAAAAAAGATTCACTATCTTTTGCATTAGCGAAGAACTTCAATTTATCTCTTAGCCATTGAATAATATTTCCACAAGAATAAATGCTTCCTTCTATAGCATAGTTAATTTCATTATTAAGCTGGTATCCAACTGTTGTTAAGAGTCCTTCATCTAAAGTAATAATTTTTTCTTTTGTATTTACCATCAAAAAACAACCAGTACCGTATGTAGATTTTATGTCCCCATAACTAAAACAATTTTGGCCAACTAATGCTGCCTGCTGATCACCAATTACGCCCTTTATATTGATACGCTTATTATCTAGATCTAAGGTACCAAAATTGCCATCACATGGTTTTACATCCGGCATCATAGATAATGGGATATCAAACAAATCTAGCAGATCGCTATCCCATTCCATACTATTTATATTGAAAAGCATGGTTCTAGAAGCATTCGTTACATCTGTGAAGTGCCCTTTTTCTTTTGTTAATGAATATATTAAGAAAGAATCTATTGTTCCGAACATTAATTTATTATCCTTTGCAAGGTCTCTTGCCCCAATTACATTATCTAAGATCCATTTAATCTTTGTTGCTGAAAAGTATGGGTCTATGACTAGACCTGTTTTATCTCTGACCATTTTTTCATGACCACTATCTATTAGCTCTTTACAAAATTGATGAGTTCTTCTGTCTTGCCAAATTATTACAGGGTAAATGGGTTCACCTGTTTCCCTTGACCAAACAACAGTAGATTCTCTCTGATTAGTTATCCCGCATGCGATTATAGAATTATTTTGAGCAAGAACATTGCTAACAGTTTCTTTAACTGTGTTTAATATATCAGTCGGATCAGCTTCAACCCAACCATCGTTTGGATAAGATAATTTGTATTCTTTTTGAGAATCTACAACTGAATTCTGCTGTGAATTAAAGACTATCGCTCTCGAGCTTGTTGTTCCTTGATCTATTGCTAAAAAATTACTCATAAAATATCTCCATAACCATAATTATCCACAATTTATTAACTGATTGCCAACAGCAAAAAAACAGCTTACATACACTATATAGTGAAAAAAATTGAAATTGTCACAATATATAGTGTTTTTTTACTTGTTTCTTTATCCACAACATGTAATATTAGTGATGAAGAGCAAAAGTTAGTGTAACTGCAGACACACAAAACTTCTTCCAGAAAAATTTAATTAAACTCTTTGTGAGTGGGAAAGATACGGCAAATAAAATAGGGAAACGGAATTAAGAATGGAAACACAACAAGAAACAAGCAAAACATTAGATGTTCAACAGCCAGTTGAAACAAATGAAATTGAAGCTACAGCACCAGGTAAACTGAGAGTCATAAAGAGGAACGGAAAAGTTGTTGCTTTTGAAGAAGACAAAATTAAAGTTGCGATCACAAAAGCATTTCTGGCAACTGAATCAGGAAATGCAGCTGCAAGTGAAAGAATTCATAAAAAGGTTAATACTATAACATTAGGTGTAATTGAAGTATTTGAAAGAAGGATGCCTTCTGGAGGAACTTTACACATAGAAGAAATACAAGATCAAGTAGAGCTCCAGCTAATGAGAAGTGAAGAGTTGGATGTAGCAAAAAGTTATATTTTATATAGGGCTGGTCGAACACAAGAAAGAAAAAAAGAGACGCCTGAAATTGATATACCAAACAAACCCAATATTAATATTACTAAAGCTGATGGATCACTCGTTCCTCTTGATATTGATAAGCTTGCAGCTCTAATTAATGACGCATGTGACGGTTTAGATGAAGTATCAATGAATGAGGTTCTTGAGGAAGCATTAAAAAACTTATACGACGGTGTATCAATATCAGATATGAGAACAAGTTTGGTCATGTCTGCAAGAACAAAAGTTGAGAAAGAGCCAAATTATACATATGTGACTGCAAGAATTCTTATGGATCAAATTAGAAGTGAAGCATTAGGCTTTTTAAAGGTAGCAGAAGAATCTACATATGATCAAATGAAAGAGAATTATCCAAAAGCATTCGTTGCATACATAGACAAAGGAATTGAATTAGATATCTTAGATCCAGAATTAAAAACATTTGATTTAGACGTATTAGGCAAAGCTATTGATCATACAAGAGATAATCAGTTTACTTATCTAGGCTTACAAACTCTCTATGATAGATACTTTATACATTGTGATGATGTCAGATATGAGCTGCCTCAAGTTTTCTTTATGAGAGTTGCTATGGGATTAGCTGTTGAAGAAGAAAATAGAGAAGAAAGAGCTATTGAGTTCTATAAACTGCTATCAAGCTTTGATTATATGAGTTCAACTCCAACACTATTTAATTCTGGAACAAAGAGGCCTCAACTCTCTTCATGCTACCTGACAACAATTCCTGATGATCTTGATGGTATTTTTGGAGCAATGAAAGATAATGCGCTCTTGTCTAAATGGGCTGGAGGATTAGGCAATGATTGGACATCTGTCAGAGCAATGAACTCATACATTAAAGGCACAAATGGAAAAAGTCAGGGTGTTGTCCCTTTCTTAAAAGTAGCAAATGATACAGCTGTCGCTGTAAACCAGGGTGGAAAAAGAAAAGGAGCTATGTGTGCTTACCTTGAAACATGGCACTTAGACGTTGAGGAATTCCTAGAACTAAGAAAAAATACTGGTGATGAGAGAAGAAGAACCCATGATATGAATACTGCAAACTGGGTTCCTGATTTATTTATGAAAAGAGTCGAAGAAGATAAAAACTGGACTCTTTTTTCTCCAGGTGAAACACCAGATCTTCATGACTTAATAGGAAAAGCATTTGAAGAAAAATATGAAGAATATGAAAAGAAAGCTCAAGCTGGAGAAATGGACCAATTTAAGTCTGTACCTGCAAAAGAGCTATGGAGAAAAATGTTAACAATGCTCTTTGAAACTGGTCATCCATGGATTACTTTCAAAGACTCATGTAATTTAAGATCACCCCAACAACACGCAGGCGTTGTTCATTCTTCAAATCTTTGTACTGAAATTACCCTTAATACAAGCGCAGATGAGATAGCCGTATGTAATCTTGGTTCAGTTAATTTAGCGCAGCATATGAAAGACGGAAAACTTGATGAAGAAAAAGTAAAGCAAACTGTCTCAACAGCCATAAGAATGTTGGATAACGTAATTAATATAAATTACTACTCTGTGGACACGGCTAAAAATTCTAATTTAAAACATAGACCGATTGGTCTTGGAATGATGGGCTTTCAAGATACTTTATACATGCAAGATATTGCATATTGCAGTGATGAAGCTGTTGAATTTGCAGATAGAAGCATGGAATTAATTAGTTATTATGCTATTCATGCTTCAACAGAATTAGCAAAAGAAAGAGGAAGTTATGAGTCTTATGAAGGCTCGCTATGGAGTCAGGGTATATTGCCAAAAGACTCGCTTGAGATTCTAGAAAAAAACAGAGGATCAGAATATTTAAATGTTGATAAATCAGAAACTCTTGATTGGGAATCCTTAAGAAAAAAAGTTATGACCGATGGAATGAGAAATTCAAATGTTATGGCCATTGCTCCAACTGCTACAATATCAAATATTACTGGTGTTACCCAGTCGGTTGAACCAACTTACCAAAACTTGTATGTAAAATCTAACCTTTCAGGAGAGTTTACTATTGTGAATCCACATCTAGTTAACAAACTAAAAGAGCTCAATCTTTGGGATGACGTCATGATTAATGACCTAAAATATTTTGAGGGTAGTCTTTCGCAGATATCAAGAATACCTGATGAAATTAAAACCATATATTCAACAGCTTTTGAAGTTGAGCCAAGGTACATAGTTGAATCAGCAAGCAGAAGACAAAAATGGATAGACCAAGCTCAATCATTAAATCTATATATAGGAAATGCTGATGGTAAAAAGCTTGATATAACATACAGAATGGCGTGGTATTCAGGTCTTAAAACTACCTATTATCTTAGGTCAATAGCTGCAACATCAACCGAAAAATCAACTGTTGCACAAGGAAAATTAAACGCGGTAAGTGCGCAAGCAACGCAAGCCGCACCCCAGGAATTAGGAGCTCCGGCTCCAGTTCCTACAGCATGCTCTCTGGACGATCCAGATTGTGAGGCATGTCAATAATATAAGGAGAACGAAATGTTAAATTGGGATGATTATGGAAAAGAGGAAACAAACACAAGTACAGCAGTAACAGCTACTGCTCCTGTAGTTGAAACATCTAAAGTTGCAAAAGAGCAATCTGCTCCAGTAGTAGATACAGCAGCTCCAATAAAAGAAAATACAACTAAGACAGAAGAAGGATCTCGTGCGCAACTAGCAAGAGAAGCTATAAAAAATCTAGACGATGCAGCAGGCGTTGAAGAGCTAGATGAAATGGCAGGCTCTAGGGTTCAG
>CEOK01006859.1_pt1 | contig 11992 bp, 11 predicted proteins | sample 427001 | NCBI WGS metagenome assembly CEOK01 (sample SAMEA2591108, study PRJEB7988) | marine metagenome | isolation source: saline water (ENVO:00002010), including | reverse complement strand
TTTTTTTTAAGATCAGTTTGTGGAGATACAACAACCGAGTGGTTTAGTATTTCTTTTACTCCACCGCCTGCAGGTAGTACAGCTGATGATCCAATAATCATTGAAACATTACCTTATTCAACAAATGATGACACTATAAATTATGGTGATGACTATACAAACTCTGCAACTGATTGTGAGGGAAGTGGAAGCTACTTAGGTGGAGATGATGTAGTTTATCTTTATACTGCAGAAAACGATACTTCAATTAATGTAAAGTTTACACCGGCTGGAACATGGAGTGGAATATACGTTTATGAAAATGCTGAAGATATTGGAGTTAATTGTTGGATAGTAAATTATACAAATTCAGCAGCGCAGCAGTCGGTTTTTGATTTAAATGTCTATGCTGGCCAAACTTACTATTTTGTGATTTCTACTTGGCCAAGTCCGCAAAATGTTGCATATACACTGGATATTTCAGAAAATACATGTGTTTCTCCAGCTTACACTACGGAAGTGATTGCTAACTGTTCTGGTGGTGAAGGAGACTATTCCGTTAATGTTGATGTATCGGATATTGGCTCTTTTAATGATTTTAATCTTTCAGATGGAACATCAACAATTTCAGTTCAAGAAGCAGGAATTTACACGTTCGGACCCCACAATAGTGGTGATTCTGTTTCAATTACAGTTGAGACCGGAGATGTAAATTGTGATTCAAGTTTCGATTATGCATACAGTTGTCCTCCAACTGGCTCTACTTGTGAAGACCCGCTATTGATTGATTCACTTCCATATAATGTCAGCGATGATACAGCTAATTATGGGGATGATTACGAAGGATCAGCTGGTGAGAATTGCGGTTCATCGTCAAACTATTTGGGTGGAGATGATGTTGTTTACTCTTATACTTCAACATTTGATGGAGCTATTTCTGTTCTATTTGGGCCCTCTGAAACTTATGCAGGTATTTTTATGTATGATAGTTGTGATTCAATCGGAGTTCAATGTTATGCTGGTTCTGTGAATAGTTTTAGTTCCGATATCATTACATTTGAAGCTGAGGTTTCGTCTGGTTCTACCTACTATTTTGTTATTTCAACCTGGCCATCTCCACAATCTACAACTTATGATTTGGTTATTAGTGAATTATTATGTGCTTCACCAACTGATTTTGTTGTTTCTGACGTAACTTCTTCATCCGCTTCGGTTTCTTGGGCTCAAGGTGATGCAGTTTCGTGGGAATATGTATTGTCTGAAGGTGGTTCAACTTTACCATCTGATGCAGGAGAACCCTTAACTGAACCATCTGTTAGTATTGAAAGTCTAGAATCATTAACATCTTATGATGTTTGGGTAAGAGGTGTGTGTGCTGATGGTACTTTCAGTGATTATGTATTAACATCATTTACAACTCTTCTGTCAGCTCCTGCTTGTGGAGAATCGTTAACTTATGATTATCCAAATGCAAGTAGTGGTGGATACAATTTTGATACGAATTTCACCGAGCCTAGCGTTGAAGATTTATTATTTACTTCAGTTGCCGGTGACCAAGATAGTGATGGGAATATTGATGAAATCTCGGTTACATTGTCTGGAACAACAGAAAATAATTATGACTGGATATATATAACTGACGGATCAGGTGAGTTATTATATGGGCCTATTTCTGGTGAACAAAGTGGTACATACACATCTGTTGATGGCACAATAAATGTATATTTAGCAGCTGATGGTTCTGTACAAGGAGGTCCTGTAACATTTAATTTTAGTTGTGCTGGTTTATCAATTTTAGAAAATGAGATTTATGATCTTAGAATTTATCCAAATCCTGTAAGTGATAACTATGTTTCAATAGTTTCATCACTTTCTGGAGATAAGTTTATTGATATTTTTGATCTTAATGGCAGAAAAGTACTTTCAACTTCAATTACTGGTGATAAATTAGATATATCAGCTTTAGAGACTGGATTCTATATGACTAGGGTAACAATTGATGGTAAGTCTAATACTTCAAAATTAATTATAAATTAAATTTAAGAATTTTCTTCAAAAAAGGGTTTAGAATGTCTAGACCCTTTTTTGTATATAATTGACTAATTTTGAATATGCTTTTAAAGGATATATCATTTGTAATTCCGGTTTTTTAATAGGCCAAATGAAATAGATGAGCTTCTTAACAGTTTTTCGGTTCAAAAAGGAGTCAAGGATTTTGAAATAGTGATTATAGAGGACGGCTCTTCAAATAAATGTGATAAAATCATAAAGAATTACAAAAATCTAAATATTTCATACTACTATAAAGACAATTCAGGGCCTGGAGATAGCAGAAATTTTGGAATGAAAAAAGCAAAAGGGAATTATTTTATAATTTTAGATTCTGACATAATTCTTCCTGAAAATTATTGTACAATTTTAATAAATAATTTATCAAATAATTTTTCAGAATGTTTTGGTGGAGTTGATGATTCACATAGTTCTTTCAATAATTTTCAAAAGGCGGTCAGTTTTTCAATGACTTCGTTGATAACGACTGGTCATCTAAGAGGTGGAAGTAGAAGTAAGAATTTCCAGCCCAGAAGTTTTAATATGGGGATTTCTAAGGAAGCTTTTTTAAAAAGTGGAGGATTTGGTAAAATTCATCCAGGTGAAGATCCTGATCTCTCCATAAGACTCCAAAAAGCAGGTTTTAGAACCGTACTCTATGAAAATTTGAAGGTATTTCACAAACGTAGGGTTTCGATTAAAAGTTTTTTTAAACAGGTTTACAAGTTTGGAGTTGCAAGAAGCATCCTAAACCATAAATTTCCTGACACCAGAAAAATTACATATTGGTTCCCACCAATATTTTCATTTGTATTTTTCATTTCAATAATCTTAGTGTTACTTAAAATAGAAAGTTTGATATTTACTATTTACTCATTTTATTTCTTGTTTGTTTTTATACTGTCGTCAATAAAAAATAATATATGGGTAGGTTTTTTATCAATCATAACAACATTGATTCAGTTTATTGGATACGGATATGGTTTTGTCAGATCATTAATATTGATAAATATTTTTCCAAATAAAAAAATTGAAAGTATATTTCCTAAAATGTTTTTTAATTAATCATAATGAAAGTTTTTTCTAGTCAAGGTAAGTTTAATGTATTTATTATTTTTTTGATACTTGCAATTTCCTCATCATTAGTCGGAAAATTAACATCGACATATGATAAGGATATTCTTTTTAAGTTGGTTTTAACGGATTTGCCAAAGGATAAAGTTGTTTACGATAAATCACATGATTCAGTTATGCTAAAGGTTAGGGGGTATGGATTTAATTTAGCTAAATATTATTTTGAGACTCCCAGTCTTAATATATCTGTGAAAAAATTAAAAGAATCTAATAATACATTTTTATGGAATCAAAAAGAAAATTTTAATGATACAAAGTTATCTTTTGATTCATCAATTCAACTTTTAACCATTTCAGAGGATTCGTTATTTTTTTACTACGACCAATATATTTCTCAAAACAAAAAGATTAAACCAAATATTTCAATTGATTACAAGTCTGGTTATGAATCATTTAAGTCCTTTTCAATGACTAATGAATATGTCACAATTTTAGGACCCAAAGATATTTTAGAAAAAATAGATTACATAGATACTGAACTTGTAAGATTAAGTAATGTTGATTCAGATATTAAAATTGATTTAAATCTTTTGAAGCCGCCATATGATAACCTTAAATTTGATTTTAGTTCTGTAGAGTATGAACTAGAAGTTGACCAGTACACTGAAGAAATCATTTCAATACCTGTAACTATTCTAGGTAATACTGATCTTAAATATAATTTCTATCCTAAAGAGCTTTTGGTTAAGTATTTTATCAGTGTAGAAAACTATAAAAAAACCACTCCAATAGATTTTAGAATTGAGTGTATTTTTGATAAGAATGAAAGTACTCTCTCACCAAAATTAACCAAAAAACCAGATTTTATTAAGAACATAAGGCTTAGTTCAAATCAAGTTCAATTAATCATTTTAGAATGAAAAAAATAGGTCTTACTGGAATAATTGGAAGTGGTAAAACTACAGCTGCTTTATATTTAAAAGATTTGGGAGTTCCTGTATTTATTGCAGATGATTGCGCAAAAGAAATAATGGAGAAGGATGATAATTTAAAAAATCAAATTAAAAATCTGCTTGGTGAATCGTCATATTTAAATGGTAAACTAAATAAAGAATTTGTCTCTGAAAAAATATTTTATGACTCAATGTTATTGAGTCATATTAATAACATTGTTCATCCAAGTGTGCATGAATATTTTAATATTTGGATGTCTAAACAGAATTCTAAATACATTGTCTATGAGGCTGCGTTAATTTTTGAAAATAATTCTCAACATATTTTTGATAAAATAATCTGTATAAAAACCCCATTAAATCTTATTCTTGAAAGAATTAATAATAGAGAAAATTATTCAGAAGATAAGCTAAGGAGAATTTTAAATAATCAGTTATCCCAAGAGCTAAAGTGTTCAAAATCAGATTTTTGTATAGAAAATATATCAAAAAATAAATTGTATAATCAATTATTAAATATTCATACTTCTCTAATTTGATTTATATTGTTAATGTTTTATTAAATATCAAAATTTGTCTTTGATTAAATGATAAATTTGGGATATGAGTAAAAGGATATTTGTATTACTTCTGGTTTTGATGAGTGTATCGTTAATTGGTATAATATTTATACAATACTTTTTTATTTTAAAAAATTACGAAGAGAATGATAAGCAATTTTCGATTAATGTAAACTATGTCCTTGAGGAAACTACTTCTGATATAGAAAAAAATGAATTTAGAAAATATGTTCGAAAATTCCGAGATCTTATAGCAAATGAGGCTTTTGTTGATGTTGATACTTTGTCAATTCAAAATTTAATAATTATTGACGAAAATCGCGAAAAAAGAGAAACTATAATTTATAAAAATGGTGTTATTGAAGAAAATCTAATAATCCCTAAGACTAAAAGCTATTATGATGACATTATTGATGTAATTTCAGACCGTGAAAATATTTCTATAAAGAGACTTTCTAATCAGCGTGAAGAAAAGGTGATTTCTAACAGAAGAATTGAAGATAATTTAAGCCCAGAGCAATTTTTATTAAAAGTTGGAAAAATATCAAAAAGTAAAGAGGTCTTATTTGAATCTGCGTACAATGATATTTCAAAAAGGAATCCAATTGAAGATAGAATTGGTGACATTAATAAATTTGAAAAAATCATAGAAAGAAATCTAGAAAGAATGAATATTAATCTTGATTTTGAATACGCAATCTTCAAACAGGATAGTATTACCAAAATATCATCTGAAAAATTTGATTTATCAACCCAAAGTTACTCATCACTTATTTTTAAAGATGAAAATGATTTGAGTAATTATTCCTTGAAGGTTGCATTTCCTGGAAGAACTCCCTTTTTATTGGGATCTTTGGTTTCGGTTATTATTACTTCAATCATTTTTACATCAATTATTATAATAGCCTATGTGACTACTATTCTTTTGTTATTAAGACAAAGACAAATTTCCCAGATAAAGACAGACTTTATAAACAATATGACTCATGAGTTTAAAACACCAATTGCAACTATAAATCTTGCTTTATCAGCTATCAAAAACCCTAAAACAATAGTCAATAAAGAAAAGGTTAAAAAGTATCTTCAGATGATTTATGATGAAAATAATAGAATGCATGATCAAGTTGAGAATGTTCTGACGATTAGCCATCTGGAGAGAAACCAACTTAATATTGAAAAAACTAAGCAAGATATTAATGAAATTATAGATTTAGCTATATCTCATGTCAGTTTGATTGTAGACAATAATAACGGAAGTATTATCACTGAAAAAGATGCAGATAATTCTATGGTTATCGGAAATGAGACTCATTTAATAAATGTTATGGTTAACATTTTGGATAATGCAATAAAATACAACGATAATAGCCCTGAAATTTTCATCAAAACATTAAATATTGGGGACAGAATCCTTATTGAGATCAAAGACAATGGAATTGGAATGAATAAAGCTGTACAGTCAAAAATATTTGAAAAATTTTACAGAAAACAAACCGGAGACTTACATGATGTGAAGGGTCATGGATTAGGATTAGCTTATGTTAAAAAAATTATTGCTTTTCATAACGGAAATATCACTGTTGACAGTGCTGTTGGTAAGGGAAGTAAGTTTACAATACAATTAAATACATTAACCAAATAATTACACATGAATAACAAGAAAAGAATATTATTAGTTGAAGATGATCCAAATTTTGGAATCATATTAAGAGATTTTCTTAAAATGAACGAATATGATGTGATTTTGGCTAAAAATGGCATGGAGGGGTTTGAAAAATTTAAAAAATTTGAATTTAATCTATGTATTTTGGATGTTATGATGCCTTATAAAGATGGGTTTACTTTAGCAACTGAAATTAGAAGTGTTTCAGAAGATATCCCCATAATTTTTTTGACAGCTAAATCAATGAAGGAAGATGTATTAAAAGGTTATAAAGTTGGAGCAGATGATTACCTTAAAAAACCATTTGACAGTGATGTTTTATTATTTAAAATTAAAGCAATATTAAAGCGAAATAAATTATCATCAGTTATAGACTCTGAAGAGACTGAATTTAATTTTAGTTCATTTTATTTTAATTCAAAACTAAGACATCTAAAATACAAGGATGAGTCTGCGGTTAAATTGTCTCCAAAGGAAAATATGTTGCTAAAATTATTATTAATACATATAAATGACTTAATGCCAAGAGAATTAGCTTTGACAAGAATATGGCATGATGATAATTATTTTACTTCTAGAAGTATGGATGTTTACATTGCAAAACTCAGAAAACAGCTTCAAAAAGATTCCAAGGTTAGTATCAATAATATTCACGGAGAAGGCTTCAGGTTGATTGTTGAATAGATTTGAAAGATTTAATCATATTTAACATAACTTTTAAATCGTAATCATAACTGTACCAATTTACTTTTTTGTTTGATTTAAACCACGTTAATTGCCTCTTCGCATATCTTCTAGAGTTTGTCTTAATTTTATCAATTGCTTCCGATAAATTTATCTTGTTTTCTAAATATTCAAATATCTCCTTGTAACCTATTGTATTTAAGGCATTTAATTTTTTATACTTAATCAGTGCATTAACCTCATTTACAAGCCCTTTTTTTATCATAATATCAACCCTAGAGTTAATAAGAGAATGAAGCTTTGGTCTATCACAATCTAATCCTATAATTATTTCATTATATTTTGATTGTTTTTCAGAGCTATTTAAAAAGGAAGAATATGGTTTATTTGAAGATATTGTCACTTCTAGTGCTCTTATTATTCTTCTATGATTATTCAAATCAATTTTTTTGTAAGTTATTGGATCAAGTTTTTTAAGCTTTGTGATTAAATTTTTTAAACCGTTATTATTGAATTCTTCATTTAAATTTTCTCTTATCGAGATGTCAACTTTTGGGATTTCATCAATTCCATATAAAACGCTATCAATATAAAGACCAGAACCACCAACCATAATTGCAAAATCCTTCATTTTAAAAAGATTATTTATTTTTTCTCTGGCATCTGATTGAAATTGAGAAATATCATAGTCATCCGTTACTGAAATGTTATTTATTAGATGATGTTTTACTGAAGATAGCTCTTCACTTGTTGGTTTAGCAGTACCAATATTTAATTCCTTGTAAAACTGTCTAGAATCGGCGGATATTACTTCAGTTTTGTAATGATTTGCTAATTTAATTGCAAGTGATGTTTTTCCTATAGCTGTTGGTCCAACAATCGTTATTAAAAATTTATTCATTTTCAAAACTTACAAGTTTATCGAGTTTATCTCTTTTAATATTTTTTGTTAGCAATACAAATAAATTAAGTGTTGCCTCTGCATCTCCATCGGCCCTATGTCTATTTTTGATTTCAATTCCTAGATTTGAAACTAATTTACCCAGACTGTATGATTTCATTTCAGGAAAAACAATTTTTGATAATTCAATCGTACATAGTAATTCACGTTGAAATTTAATACCAATTCTTGAAAACTCCTTTTTTAAAACTCTGTAATCGAATTTAACATTATGAGCAACAAAAACACATCCCTTTGTAAAGGAATTAATTTCTTGAGAAATTTCACTAAAAACAGGTTTATTTTCTAACATTTTATTATTCAATCCTGTAAGTTTTTCTACAAATGGTTGTATTTTTTTTTTAGGATTAATCAATTTATGGTATTTGGAGATATTACCGTTATTAGACAATTTAAAAATTGCAATTTCGGTTATTTTTTCCTCATTGAATTTACCTCCGGTTGTTTCTATGTCAATAATTGTATAAATAATATCAGTAGTTTCTTTCACCAAAAATTAAACTTCCCAATCTAATCATATTGCTTCCGCATTCAATCGCAATTTTATAGTCATTACTCATACCCATTGATAAAATTTTGAAACTTTTATCTCTATTGTTAATTTCATCAAATATCTTCTTAGCATGAACAAATTCAGATCTAATAATTGATTTTGCGTTTGTATTACTAGCCATGGCCATAAGTCCCTTAATCTTTACATTTTTCATCTCTTTGCACTCATCTGAATAAATTATTTCTTTAAATACTTTTTCACTAAGTCCAAATTTAGATTCTTCTTTAGAAATTTTTAGTTGTAACAAGCAATTCAAAATACGATTATTTTTAGCGCCTTCTTTGTTTAAAATTTTTATTGATTTTAAAGAGTCAATTCCGTGTATTAAATCGACATATGGCGCCATGTATTTTATTTTATTGCTTTGTACATGACCAACCATATGCCATTTTATGTCTTTTGGTAAATCTTCGTATTTAGCAGACATTTCTTGAATTTTATTTTCTCCAAATACTCTTTGACCTGTTTCGTAAGCCATCATAATATCTTCAGCAGATTTTGTTTTTGAAATGGCAACTAAGCTGACATTTTCAGGAATATCTGAAATTATTCTAATAATATTTTTATTTACCATTAACTAAATCTTTTAGAAACAAATTCAGCTTTTTTTGAATCAGAATAATCATAAAAGCCTTCACCAGACTTAATTCCTAATTTCCCATTATTAACCAATTCTATTAATAGCTTATTAGGTCTATATTTTGGATTTTTTAATCCATCAAGCATCACCTCTAAAATTGATTTACAAACATCTAATCCAATCAGATCTGCAAGTTGTAACGGACCCATTGGATGCCCCATACCTAACTTCATTATTCCGTCAATATTTTTGACGTCAGCGACACCTTGATCTAAGGATTCTATTGCTTCATTTATCATAGGCATTAATATTCTATTTGAAATAAATCCAGGAAAATCATTTACCACTAGTGGAATTTTTTCTAGTTGTTCTGAAAGAGTTATAATCATATCAGTTGTTTCTTTACTTGTATATTTAGAATTAATAACCTCTACCAACTTCATGATAGGAACAGGATTCATGAAATGCATACCAATTACTTTATCTTTTCTTGTTGTAGCTTCAGCTAATTTTGTTATAGAAATTGATGAAGTATTTGAGGCTATAATTGTATTCTTTGGACATTTCAAGTCAAGTTCTTTGAAAATTGATTTTTTTAATTTGAAATTTTCGCTTACAACTTCAATTACCAAATCTGCGTTCAAGATTGAATTAAAGTCAGATGTGTATTCAATATTACCTACGGAGTTTTCTGCCTCAGATTCGGTGATTTTTTCTTTATTTACCATTCTTTGAAGATTTTTCAAAATGGTTTGTTCACCTTTTTTTAGGTTTTCCGAGTTTATATCATATAATTTAACATTGAAATTGAATAAAGCAAATGTCTGGGCAATTCCATTTCCCATTGTTCCAGATCCAATTACAGAAATATTTTTCATATTTATTTGAAGTTTTTAATTATTTTAATAGCTACATCTAATGCATTATGACCGTCAGAAATATCAACTCTAGGCTTTTCATTATTTTTTATGGATAGTGCAAAGCTGTTTAATTCATCCAAAATGGCGTTATTTTCAGATATCTCAGGTTTACTAAAATAAATTTTCTTCTTTTTTCCGTTTTCTGCCTCAAGTATCATAATTGGTAATTCAGATTTTTTTTCATCAATTTCTATAACTTCTGCTTCTCGTTTTAAGAAATCAACAGAAATATATTTGCCTGATTGAAAAAACCTGGTTTTTCTCATATTCTTCAGGGATACTCTACTAGCAGTTAAATTAGCTACGCAACCGTTTTCAAATTCTATTCTAGCATTTGCAATATCAGGACAGTCACTAATAACCGAAATTCCGTTAGATGAAATTGTTTTAACTGGTGATTTAACAGAGCTTAATATTATATCAATGTCATGAATCATCAAATCAAGTACGACTGAAACATCAGTTCCTCTTGGGTTAAACTTAGCTAATCTATGAGACTCGATAAACATAGGTTTGCTAATGTTTTCTTCAACTGTAATGTAAGCAGGATTAAATCTCTCAACATGTCCAACTTGTATCTTAATGTTATTAGATTCCGATAGCCTGAGTAACTCTGTGGATTCTTCAGTATTTGAGCAAACAGGTTTTTCTATAAATAAGTGTATTCTCTTGTCAATAGCTTTTTTAGCATAATTGAAATGAAAAGTTGTAGGAGTAACAATATCTAATACTTCGATATCATTTAACATCTCTTCAAAACTAGTATATGCTTTACATCCATATTCTTTTGCTATTTCATTAGATAATTCTGCATTAATATCATAAACGCCTATGAGTTTATAATTTTCAGATTGAAATAGCAGCTTTGTGTGAATTTTTCCCAAATGACCACATCCTACAACACCGGCTTTAAGCATACATATTTTTTTACAAATTTAATATTTTGAGACTAATATGTTTTAAATTTAAATAATTTAATGGTTGACTCATTTAAACATAAAGGACTTAGGAATAAACTTGTTGAAGAATTATCTAACAAAGGAATAAAGGATGTTAAAGTTTTAGATGCTATTTCAAAGGTTCCAAGGCATTTGTTTATGGATTCGAGTTTTATTGATCATGCTTATCAAGATAAAGCATTTCCTATTGGTTCAGGGCAAACAATTTCCCAACCTTTTACAGTTGCTTTTCAGACTCAACTTCTTGAGATAAATAAAGGAGATAAAATTCTTGAAATAGGTACTGGAAGTGGCTATCAAGCCGCTGTTTTATGCGAAATGGGGGCAAAGGTATTTACAATCGAAAGAATAAGAGAGCTTTACAGAAAAACATCAGCTTTTTTACCATCAATCAATTATTTTCCAAAGAAAATGATATACGGAGATGGTTATCAGGGATATCAAAAAGAAGAACTATTCGATGGTATAATAGTTACTGCTGGAGCGTCAAAAATTCCTGAGAAGTTACTTTTACAATTAAAAATTGGAGGTAGAATGGTAATACCTGTCGGTGAAAATACACAGAAAATGGTCCTTTATTTAAAAAAATCTGCATCAGAATTTGATGTTGAAAATTTTGGTGATTTTCAGTTTGTTCCAATGCTGAAAAATAAAATTTAATTTTTCTTTTTATTAATTCTGTCGAGACTTCTTTTATTTTCCTTTTCTTTTATTGAAGATCTTTTGTCGTAAAGTTTTTTACCTGTAGCTGTGAAAATTTCTAATTTAGCTAATCCTTTTTCATTTATAAAAATTTTATAAGGAATTATCGATGATCCTTTTTGCTGAATTGACTTCTTTAGCTTACTTAGTTCTTTTTTGTTTAAGAGTAATTTACGAGGTTTTTTTGCATTATATGTTTCATCATTTGAAAACCCGTATTTTTCAATATTCATATTTATAATAAAAAGTTCATCATTTGTAAATTTGCAAAAACTTTCCCTGATAGAAACTTTACTATTTCTGATTGATTTTATCTCTGATCCAGTTAACACAATACCAGAAATATATGAATCAT
>CEOK01085107.1_pt1 | contig 12014 bp, 10 predicted proteins | sample 427001 | NCBI WGS metagenome assembly CEOK01 (sample SAMEA2591108, study PRJEB7988) | marine metagenome | isolation source: saline water (ENVO:00002010), including | reverse complement strand
TGATCTGCAGCAGACCGTGGAGCAGTCGGAAGCGACCTTGCAACAGGAGCGGGCACAGCGAGATCAGTATCTTCAAATCCTGACCACTGCCGAGAGCGGCTTACGGATACAGCGGCAGGAACTGGAGGGCTTTCTGAAGCAGCGTTCCAAACTGGATATTGAAAAAGCGGAAACTACGATGCGCAAAGAGAATCTGCTCGAGCGCCTAACGAGTGCCTACCAGATCACGCCTGAGGAGCTTCAGGAAGAGGCGTCGCCCACGTGGGAGGAGGATGGAATCCCCTCCCGAGAGAGCATTGAAACCCGAGTAGCGGAAATTCAGGCGAAGCTCGATTTGATGGGGCCAGTCAACCTCGTGGCGATTGAGGAACATGCCGAACACGAGGAGCGCTATGCCTTCTTGATGAAAGAGCAGAGCGATCTCATGAGTGCGAAGCAACAGTTACTGGAGATGATTAAGACCATCAACAACACCACAACAGAGCTGTTCGAAAAAACCTTTAATCAGGTCAACGCAGAATTTCAGGAGATGTTCAAGCAACTCTTTGGAGGTGGCTCCGCTAAGCTGGTGCTGACCGACGAGGAAGATGTGCTGGAGGCTGGTATCGAAATTATTGCCCGCCCACCCGGCAAGAAGCTACAATCCATCTCCCTGCTCTCCGGCGGGGAACGTACGATGACGGCGGTCGCCCTGCTGTTCTCGTTGTTTAAAGTGAAGCCGAGCCCCTTCTGCGTGATGGATGAGTTGGATGCCGCACTCGACGACGCCAACATCAACCGTTTTGTAGATGCACTGCGCGGGTTTCTCACACAGTCGCAATTTGTTTTGATTACCCATAGTCGTCAGACCATCGCGGCGGCGGATGTTATTTATGGCGTAACGATGGAGACCCGCGGTATCTCAAAACTGGTCTCGATGCAGTTCGCCGATTATGAGAAGAAAGAGAAGTCGTTAAAATCGTCCTAACGGCGGTGTAAGACCGATAGAAACGTCTGCGATAGATTAATATGAGTGAAGATAAGCAATTTGATTTTTGGTATGCCGTGAATAACACCGAACTGGTCGTGAAGCCTTCCGCCCAGCTGGAGACCTTCGGTGACACGATTGTGAACTATGCCCTCATCTGTGAGCAGATGGATGCTGTGGACACAATCTGCATTCGGGAAGGGCAGCTCAAGGCACTGAAACCCACCATCATCACCCCATCCGCACTCGGGCAGGTTGATTTAGAAAATTTCGGCAGTGAAGCTCAGGCCTATGCCGAATGGCTAAAAGAACACGCCCAAAACCTTCGGATTCTCCAATACGGTTTTACCCTGCACAAACAGGAGCTCAAAAAGCATACCGTAACCGATCGACTGGAGAACGTGGTCGAGCGCGTTAAAAAAGAGGTTACCACCAAAGATGATCCCTTAGGCGCCATTTTGATCGGAGTCGATTCACCGTGGGAAGTATGCTTGCTCAAATTGATGGTGGAGCTGGTTCAGGAATCGGCACAAGGCAATATGCAGCAGATGCGTAAGCAGGCGTTAGTGGAGAAAAAGCAGTATTTCGATCGCATCGATCAGGCGTTTGCCAAAGCATCTCGCGAGCCCGGGCGCATTAACAATCTGGCTACCATGCTGAAACAAGAAGGATTGTGGGAGCAATACGAAGACCGCTTTTTTGCACTGGTTCGAGCTTCACAAAAATAATGGTGGGCGATACAGAACTCGAATCTGTGACCTCTTGCATGTCAAGCAAGCGCTCTAACCAACTGAGCTAATCGCCCTCAAGAAAGCAGCAATATAGAAGCCCGACTCCCGCCTGTCAACGCATTGAGATATGGGATCATAATAAATCAGCTTGGATTGAAACCGTAATCCCGCCTATTCTCCTTTGATGCAGATGCAACATTATCTTGAATACATCAGTTTACAGCTGCTGCTGGGTCTTGTCCGCATGCTGCCCCAATCGGCCGTTTATCGTTTAGTGGAGGGGCTCTCACGGGCGGGCTTTATGATTCTCAAAAAACGCCGACACATTAGCCTGCAAAACCTTCGAATTGCTTTTCCTGAAAAAACAGAGCAGGAGCGGGAATCCATGGCTCGAAATGCCTATAAAAACCTCGCCCACTCCATCGCCTATAACCTGCTCATTCAAACGCATCGCATTTCAAATGAGGAGTTGCAACAAGCCGTAACCGTTGAGAATTGGAACCGCTTCCCTCGTTCAGATGAAAACAACCAAGCCGGTACACTGTTCATTACCGCTCATTTGGGTAATTGGGAACTATTGCCACAGTTTACGGCATTGCATCAGACAACGCCGATTCATGTTATTGCGCGTGAAACATCCAATCCCCTTATAGAGGAGAACCTTGTTTCTCCTCTACGAAATCGATTTGGATTTAACGTCTTCTACAAAAAGAACGCCGTACTGCATATGCTCAAAGCCTTGAAACGGGGAGAGCATGTCGGCATCTTGATTGATCAAAAACTCAATCACCGCATGCACATCAATGTCCCCTTTTTTGATACCCCGGCCCGTACAACACCCGTGCCAGCCCAGCTCCAGATGCGCTATAAAATCAACGTGCAACCGGTTTGCATGATTCATCTGAGCAGAGGCCGCTTCAAGTTTATCGTAGGCGAACCCATTGAACCGGTTGACTCCACGCTACCCGAAGAGCAGCAGATCCAAGAGCTGACGGCCCGACACCAGGCGGCCATTGAATCGATGATACGCGATTATCCTGAGCAGTGGTTCTGGATGCACAATCGCTGGAACGTGAAGGAGCAGGCATGAGCACAGCGCTTATTCTGAGCGACGAAAAACCCGGACACCTCAATCAATCCGTTGCACTGGCTAGCATGATGAAGTGGGATACGCACATTGTTCCGGTCCACTTCAAACACTCAGCCGCAAAGTCCGCAAGCTATCTACTCGATCGGCTACAGCTCTATACACCCGCGCTACTCACTCCGCTTTCAGCTCTTTCTAAACCCGATGTTATTATCTCAACTGGCTCCGCTACTTTTTACGCCAATCAGCTACTGGCCAAGCGCTGGCGGATTCCAAACATCGCCATTCTCTACCCTCGTGGCTATCGCCTCGACTTCCATCATATCTTCTGCCCTGCGTACGATAACCCACCGAATCAATCCAATATTACAGCCTTACCGATAAATCTATCTTACGCCGATGCAACCTGGTATCGCCAGCAGGCTGAAACGTTTCAGCAGCATCACCACAAAACCGAAAAAGAATCCGTTGGCATTGTGATCGGTGGAAACAGTCGACGCGCCTCCATTCAACCGGATCAACTCAAAGCGCAGCTCACCGAAATTTTTGAGCGAACACCAGAGCAAGAACACTGGCTTACTACCTCACGACGCACGCCTCCGAGCATCATTGCACTGCTAAAAACGTTTCCATTTGACTATCAGCTTATCTGGCACGAAGGAGCCTACAATCCCCTGCCCGCTTTTATTGAATCCTGCCAACATCTTTTCATCACAGCTGATTCGGCCTCTATGATGAGCGAAGCGGTTTCACACGGAAACGCAGCGGTAACGACGCTTCCGGTGTTGTATCGAGCCCCGGACGATAAACTGCAACGCTTTGTGAGTCAGCTTGAAGCCGCTGGCTGTGTCACGTCCCTTCAGAACGCTTCGACCCGCACGAACAAAAAAATCAACCTGCAACCCCTTATTGAAAAAGCACTGGGTTAATCGGAACCGTTCTGAAACTGTAAATCGTAGAAGTATCGATACATGCCTTCTTTTGCCAACAGCTCATCATGAGCACCCTCTTCAACCACTCGTCCCTGATCGAGCACCACAATATGATCGGCATGAACAATGGTCGAAAGCCGATGAGCAATCACCAGAACCGTGCGCTCTTTCATCAACTCCTCCAACGCACTTTGCACAAGTCGTTCTGACTCTGTATCCAACGCACTTGTTGCTTCATCGAGTATCAAAATCGGAGGGTTTTTTAAAAGGGCACGAGCAATCGTAATCCGCTGCGCCATCCCACCCGACAAAACAGAGCCTCGCTCACCGATCACCGTATCATACCCCTGCTCCATCGCCTGAATAAACGAATCCGCATTGGCACGTTTGGCAGCCTCCACAATCGATTCCCGCGATGCCGAGGGAACTCCATACGCAATATTTTCCGCCACCGTACGGTTAAAAAGAACCGTGCTTTGTGTAACCACGCCCACGTTGGCGCGTAACGACTCCACGGTCCAATCACGAACATCCACTCCGTTGATCTTAACCGCCCCGCTTACAACATCAAAGAAGCGTGGCACCAGGTTAACCAACGTTGTTTTACCTGCACCCGACCCCCCGACAAAAGCGACGCACTGTCCCGCCTGAATGGATAAATCAACTCCCTGCAGCACTGGTTTTTCATCATACGCGAAACCCACCTGCTCAAATGCAATCGATTCGACCGTCTCCTTCAGCTCACGAGCATTCTCCCGATCTCGCACGGATATATCTTGATCTAGAATTTCAAATACCCGCTCCGCACCCGGTGTCGCCGTTTGAAAGCGCAAGTGAATCTGACTCAACTTCTTAAACGGTTTATACATCTGCACCGTTGCCACAAAAAAGCTCACCAGCAGTGCCAACGAAAGATCGTTCACATAAGAATAGATCAACACTCCAGCCAACCCGATTGAAATCAAGACATAGAGAATCGGCTCCGTGATCGCACGAGCGCGCAATTGCCGCATGCCCATCTTGAACGCCTGCATGTTCGAATATCCAAAACGTTCGACTTCCTCCTTCTCACGCTGAAAAGCCTTCACGACCAACGCGCCTGAGAGACTCTCTTGCGCCGATGAAAGCATATCGCCCACCTGTTCCTGACCCGCCTTCGAAGCCCGCCGTATCCGCTTGCCTAACAACGCAATGGGCAACAGACAAAAGGGAAATACCAACAGAATAATCACCGAGAGCCGCCAGTCCAAATAGAACATCGCTGCAATACAGCCTATCATGGTGAATGGATCGCGCATTAGATCACCAATGACATTGCTGACTAAGCCCATCAACAACCCCGTATCACTTGTGATACGCGTCATCAATTCTCCCACACGACTCTTCGAAAAAAACTGAATAGGCAATGCGTGAATATGTGCAAACAAGGCTTGTCTCAAATCCGTAATCACACGGCTACCCGACCACTCCACAAAATAACGTCCTGCAAACAGCACTACGCCCTGCACCAGTGCCACACCCGGCAACAGCACCAATGCCAGCATAATTCGAGAAAGCGCCACCTCACCCGCAGAGCCCTCCGGTGTCTCCATCATATCAAAGGCACCCCACGAAAGGTCCTCGCCACTTAACCCCCCCAGAGCAAAGCGCAACACGATGATCATGCCAAAGGTAGAACCCCCATGCAGTATCCCACACAGCAACCCTGCCAGCAGACGCGGCAGATACGGACGCATAAAGGGAAATAAGCGACGATAGATCCCTATCGGATTCGGTTCTAATTTGTCTTCACTAGCCATGGGGCGACATCCTCCACAAACTACTACCAAACGCAAAGCAAAAAAGAAGCCCCCCAAAAATTGCTTCTATCCCCCCAGCAAACAACCTATACATATCGCCATGCATATTGTTCAGCTACTACCCGAACTCAACCAAGGCGGCGTGGAACGCGGAACCGTTGAGCTCAACCGCGCATTGATCCAGCGCGGACATACTTCCACCGTCATCTCTAATGGTGGTGAGCAAGCCGCTACCATTACCCACGACGGCGGTCACCACCATACACTCGACATCTGCTCAAAAAACCCACTCACCTTTTTTCAACGTGCCCGGCAGCTCCGGAATTATCTTGCCGAAATAAAACCAGATATTCTGCATGCACGCAGTCGCGTTCCCGCCTGGCTCGCATGGCAGGCAAATAAAAAACTACGACTGCCCTTCATCACCACCGTTCACGGCTTCAATAGCGTCAATCCCTACAGCGCCATCATGACCAAAGGCGATCTTGTAATTTACGGCAGCACCGCCATCAAAGAGCACATTCTCCAGCACTATGCCGTCGACCCGAATAAACTGCGCTATGTTCCACGTGGCATTGACACCGATTTCTTTGACCCCAAAAAAGCCGATCAACCGTGGATCGACGCCTTCAAAACCGAACACCAACTTCACCAACGAACCGTCGTAACCACCGTCGGGCGTATCACAGAATGGAAAGGACAGGACGATTTTATTCGAGCCGTTGCACAGGTTCAGAAAACCCAACCAGCAGTCATCGGCCTCATCGTCGGCGGTGTTTGGCATGGCAAACAAGAATACTTTGCATCACTGCAGCAACTCGCCCGTGAACTGAAAGCCGATATCCGCTTTGTCGGTTCACAACCAAATGTACGCGAAATTTATGCACTCAGCGATATAGTTGTCTCCGCCGCCTCCACCAAGCCCGAAACCTTCGGACGCGTCGCCGCCGAAGCCCTCGCCATGAACACCCCCGTCGTCGCCAGCGCACACGGCGGCTCCCTAGACATTATCCAAGATGGAGTGAATGGGTATCTCTTCCCACCGAGCGACACGACGGCATTAGCCGAAAATATTTCAACAACGCTCTCGAATGAAGCTGCTAGCTTTCGGGATCACATAGAGCAGCATTTTTCATTAGCCGTGAATACGGAAAAACTACTAGCGATTTACAGAGGAGTCGCATGAACCTACAGCCATATTTGAGTCGGCCCTCTATCGTGCTGACAATCTGGTCTCTCTATCACCTCATCGTTTGGACCTTGTTGCCATTAGCGTGCAATACATGTCTACCGCTCGACTGCATCGAAGCGGTCATGTGGGGCTCAGAGTGGCAATGGGGATATGACAAGCATCCACCGTTAAGTGCTTGGGCCGCGCAACTCTTTGCCATGGCGCTGGGGGATGCAGGCGTCTATCTGCTCAGTCAACTTTGTATCATCAGCGCTGGTTTAGGTATCTACGCATTAGGAAAGCTTCTCAAGTTAAGCACGCTACAATCTCTCCTTGCTGTTTTACTGCTTGATACGATCTATTTTTACCAATTCATCAGCGTTGAATTTAACGTCAACTATTTGCAACTCCCATTCTGGGCGTGGGGATGGTATTTCGGTATTCGAGGTTCCCTTCAGAAAAATCCCATTAACTGGATCGCGCTGGGTGTATGCGTTGGACTTGGAGCACTGACCAAATATATCGCTGTCTTGCTTCTTATCCCACTATTTGCCGCCTGGTATCGACGCGGTGAACTGAAGGAAACCCTAACATCTTATGGGATCTACCTAGCCGGAATAGTTTCTATTTTGCTTTTCTTGCCTCATTTTCTTTGGATGAAGAGTAACGATTGGATGACGCTAACATACGGTATCCGGCGCGGGGCCTCCGACGAAACATTCTTCTGGCATCACCTGTGGCATCCGGTTGAATTTATACTCTCTCAATTCGGGATTCTCTTGCCGCTACTTCTCCTCTGTTTTCTCTGCCGCCGAAAAAACAAAGAAACCACATCCCCCCGTAACGGGGCAAAGGAACTATGTCTAACGGCGTATGCATCTATTGTCATCATTTCGGCACTAACCGGAATAAGCCCCGTGACCATGTGGGCGGTCCCTATGCCACTGGCAATAGGGTTATGGCTTGTTCCTGCTTCTCAATTAGAACGCTCCGTAAAAAAATGCCTCTGGACTGTCGCAGCACTCTCTTTTGTTTTCACCACGGCTTATGCAGTTACGTTCGGAGCTGGACCGGTTATTCGCGAAAGGCCACATCGCGTCAATTATCCCGGAGTTGCGCTAGTTCAGGCAGTGGAGCAAACATGGAATGAAAGAAATGAAAGCCCACTTTTCATTGTCATCGCCGATGAATTTTTAGGTGGCATCGTCAATCACTACAGTCCGGATCAACCGCAGGTCATGATACGAGCCAATCTCCAACGCTCTCGAACGCTATCAGATGAATTGGTTTCGCAACAAGGTGCACTTGTGCTCTGGCTAAAATCACGAAAAGCCTCTGACCCCCATCATGCGCCCCTTTCACGCGTCTACCCAGATCTTGAAAGCCGCTTTCCCCAACTGGTTTCACTGCCCGACTTGCTTATTCCTTGGCCAAGAAGAACCGACCAGAAGATAGGCCGCTATGGGATTGCATATATCCCGCCAAAAAAACTAGAATCCGCCCATGATTAGCGTAGTTGCTCCGGTTTATAATGAAGAAAAAGGCATCGAAACATTCATTGATGCCGTTGTTACGGTGCTGGAGAAACAGTCTCATACGTGGGAACTCCTTTTGGTCAATGACGGCTCCATCGATTCCACACTAGAGCGCATCAAACAAGCGAGAATCCACCATCCAGAAGTACGCTGGGTTAATCTATCGCGTAATTATGGTCACCAAGCCGCCGTCACCGCTGCCATCCAACATGCCAGCGGCGATGCGGTTATCGTTATGGATGCCGACATGCAGGATCCCCCACACCTAATAGATGCCTTTATTCAGTCATGGGAAAAAGGAAATCAGGTCATTTTTGCCCGCCGCACAGATCGCGCAGAGAAAGGAATTCGTCGCTTGGGCTTCGACCTTTTTCACAAGCTTTTCCGCTACAGCATTGACTTCCCGATACCCGCCAACATTGGAGTATTCTGTCTGCTTGATCGCAAAGCAGTAGACCAACTTAATCGTCTGCCCGAACGAAACCGCTTTTTGCCCGGCCTATACAGCTGGGTGGGGTTTAAACAAGATTTTGTTGAATATGCCCGGGACGCACGACAAGCCGGCGAGCCCAAACAGACGTTCAAGCATCTATACACATACGCACTGGATGGCGTGCTGAGTTTCTCTTACAAACCGATTCGGCTCTTAGGTAGCTTGGGTATTTTTACCGCAGTCGGCGCCTTCATTATTGCCCTGTATTTTACGTTCAAGCGGCTAATGGGATACGAGATTGCCTTCACCGGCTTCACCACACTTGTTGTTTTGATTGGTGGGCTTGGAGGTTTGATCCTTTTTGCCATTGCACTCATCGGTGAATACATTGCCCGCATTTATGACGAAGTAAAAAATCGACCCATTTACATTGTGACCGAAACATCAGAAACGGATGAAAATGGATAAGAAAATACCGCTCAGTTGCTATATCCGCACCCTGAACGAAGCTGATCGTATTGCAGCGGTCATCCAGCCTGTTATAGATATCGGAGCCGAAGTCATAGTGATCGATTGTGGCTCAACGGATGAAACCCCTACTATTGCCGAGCAACTAGGTGCGCGCGTGATCCACCAAGAGTGGCTCGGTAATGGGCATCAAAAAAAAATAGGCGAACAGGCCGCAACAAATGATTGGTTATTAGACCTTGATGCCGATGAAGTGCTTTCTCCCGAATTACAGCAAGAACTGAAAAATCTATTTCATGACACCTCACCCGAACCGAATGTCTATGCCATCAAGATGCTTACCGTCCCTCCATTTCCAGCCGGTTCCATATGGAGACATGGCAATCAAGCATGGCGCAAAAAATTATACCACCGCGGCATCATACAAATGCCCGCTCATGCCGCATGGGATCAATTGCCAGCCGACCATCCCAGCCAAAAGCTGAAAGGTTCAATCCTTCACTACTCTTTTCAAAATATCGAACAACAGGTGCAAAAAATGAACCGCGTCAGTACGGTTCGTGCTTCAGAAACCACCCTGAAATCCAAGCACATCCTACGCACTCGTATCCTCTTCGCTTATCCTCTCTATTTCTCAAAAAAATATATCAAAAACCGACTCTATCGGGAAGGAGTCTATGGATTTGCTTGTGCCGCTGTCATCGCCGCTAACCGATGGCTTAAAGACGTAAAGATGTATGAATTACACCTCGCCAAAAAAGGGAAAAATAAAATTTGAACACGCCCTCTTCAAGGTTACGCATCGTTCACGTTTGTAATTTTCACTACAACCGTAATGGTGAAAAATTCGATACTATGGATCAGAAAATCCATCTGGGGTTCTGTGAAAATGGTCATTATGTCTATCCTTTTCCGGTTCACGACATCAGCCGACAACTCTCTTGGACCAACAGCAAACGATTCGGTTCGAAGCAAGCAAACCAATCACTCATTGCCACTTGTAAGCGTATTCAACCCGACCTCCTATTGCTAGGACACTCCCAGTCGATCCAAAGCTCGACTCTCGAAACCCTAAAACAAAATCACCCGGAGATGAAAATAGCGATGTGGTTTTGCGACTGGTTCTACTCCCAGCGAGCCTTTAAGTATGAATTTATTTTTGAGCGCTTGGAACTTCTTGATGCTTTTTTTGCCACCACAGCAGGTAGCAAACTGGATGCTTTTAAATCAAAAAATTGTCAGGTCCATTTTCTACCTAACCTCACGCACCCAGCCGTTGAAAAATATCGCGCCTTTGAGCAGGAAACCTTTGATTATGATGTCGTTTTTTTTGGCACCGATAGAAAAGATCCTGAGAGACGAGAAACACTCACTAAATTGGAGGAGTCCTTAAGAGAACATCTACGAATAGGTATCTTCGGCTCACTCGGTAGAGAGGCCGTCTATGGTGCTCAAAAAGAGCAGATTCTATCTCAAAGCAAAGCGGCACTTAACCTAACTCGTCTTCCCGAAGAGATGCCGTGGTATAGCTCTGACCGCATCGCGAACATCATGGGAAATGGCCTGCTAGCCTGCACACGTTCCAGTGCAAACTTAGAAGAGTATTACGGCCCCAACACACTATTGACCTATCGAGATGATCACGAATTAATCAGCTCATTAGAGAACATACTCAAATCGGAAAAATGGAGAGAAACCGCACGAAATGGATGGGAAGTCGCCCATACAAAAACAAATGCAAAAACGGTAACGAAAACCCTTCTGAACATAATCTTTAGCTGATCTTATGGACCATAAGCCATCAACCGAATATAACGACATTTTTCTCTTTTCTGAGTATGCCGTTGAACAAAACGGTTCCATCGCTATTTATGGACAATATGACCCTCACAAGCTCGACCGTTCCTTTGCAAATGACCTTGAACTTCTCCAAGAAGAGAAACCCATCGCGTGCAAAATCAAATGTTTTAAGAAACGGAATGATTTCCGAATCTCTATTAAAAAAGCAGCCCTTTCTTTCACCGAGCCCATAACAGCTCGACTTAAAACAACTGAGAATACGACGAGCATAAAGCCACTTCAACTTTCACATCTCGTGAAACCCAATGCTGTTACCATCGTAACGATGGTTAAAAACTATGCACACCGAATCGTTGAATGGATTGACTATCACATCACGCTCGGTTTTTCACATGTTGTCATATTTGACAACGGCTCTACCGATGGTCTAGAAGAGGTATTAAATAAATATTCTCGCGATCAAATCACCCTTATTCCCTTTCCCTACGCGCCTTTTCCCAATCGATGCTTTGCTGACACACAGCGAATTGCACACAATATTGGCGTCAATGCATTAAAAAAAAGATGCGCCTGGGTCTGTTTGCTAGATGCAGATGAATTCGTCTATCTACCCAAGATGAAGCCCATGAACATTGAACGGTTCTTGTCCCATCCACTCTACCGATATTTTAAAGCCATCTGTATGCCCAGCATTCTGCTCACCAACAAAGCAGTTGATGAAACGTTTAATAATAATCTCTTAGATCGGTGTCGCTATACGGACAACAAGCCTAAGTACACCAAGCTTTTCTTAAACCAACGCTCACCGTCCAGCATCCCTTTCCTAAAAAACCCCCATCGCATTAGAGGACAACTAAAATTGGGTCGCCGAAAAATTTATCATGGTCACATATGGGCAAATAAACGAATGCAATATGATACTCAAATGATTGAGATCCATGATTTTATTGAAACAAAAAAATAAACTAGTTAATTTTCGGAACATCGCTATGAAAACATTCGCCATCACAGATACAAGTGAAGAAATTATAAATATGGTTTTACAATTTATTCCGTGTGATCTTCTTCCTAGTAAAGTTAACAAAAAAAAT
>CEOK01011882.1_pt1 | contig 12023 bp, 8 predicted proteins | sample 427001 | NCBI WGS metagenome assembly CEOK01 (sample SAMEA2591108, study PRJEB7988) | marine metagenome | isolation source: saline water (ENVO:00002010), including | reverse complement strand
CGTCCAAGGCTGAAGTCGCCTCATCCAACACCACAACCTTGGGATCAGTCAGTGCCATTCTGGCAATCGCGATACGTTGGCGCTGCCCACCGGAGAGACGTACCCCATTCCTGCCAAGAATTGAATCTAAACCCGCTGGCAGTTGTTTCACCACCTCTTCCATTTGGGCGACCTGCAACACTTGCCAAAGTTTTTCATCAGATACATCTCGTCCTAGGGTGAGGTTGTTACGCAAAGTATCATTAAATAGGGCGGGATGTTGCAGCACACAGGCCACGTTCTCGCGCACCACATCCATGCCGATCTGGGTCACTGAATAGTTATTGAACCTGATATCACCTGAGATTGGTGGGTACAAACCCAACAATACTTGCACTAGCGTTGACTTGCCTCCACCGCTGGCGCCGACCAAGGCGACTTTCTCTCCCTCATGTACGCTTAGGTTAACTCCATTCAAAACCAGCGGGCCATCGCCATAAGCGAATTTGATATTAGCGATGTCAATCGCGATACCGTCCTGATTTTTGAATGGATTAACTTGCGCATGATAGACGGGCTCATCCGGCAGCTGGATGAGTGAATTGATTCTGGCTAACGCCGCTTTGGCCGAGAAGTACGAATACTGCACCGCTAACACCTCTTGTACTGGCCCCATCATGAACCAGAGATAGCCAAACACCGCAATCATTTCACCAATGGATAAGCCTGTGGTAAGCACCATCACCATGCCGACAGCGCGAAATACATCAAACCCGACTAAAAAGATAAGAAAGGAGGTGCGATTGGCAGCATCACTCTTCCATGAGAATGCGGTTGAGTGATCACGCACATTAGCCGCAAAGTGCTTAACTTTGGCTAAATAGAATTTCTCTCTATTACTGGCTCGTATCTGCTGTATCCCCTCTAGGGTTTCAGTCAATGCTTGCTGGAAAATTTCAAAAGACTTGTTTTCGCTGCTCTTAAGATCTTTAACTCGCTTGCCCATCATCATGGTGAAATAGATCACCACAGGATTCATCAGCAAAATGAATAACGCTAACTGCCAGTGCAACCAGACCAAAATCACACCCACACCGAGGATGGTCAGTGTCGAGATAATGACTTTGCTGGCGGTCTCACCAATGAATTGATCGATCGTATTCAGATCTGTCACGAATAAGGACGACACTGCCCCACTCCCGACTGTCTCATATTCCGACATGGTAATACGCTCCAGACGAGCTAACATCTGGGCACGCATGTCATATACGAGGTCTTTCGACACCGACACAAACTTCTTGGTTTGCCAGACATTGAGAATCAACGCCAGCAGTCGCAGAATTGCGGTAACCACCAGCACGGCACTGATATAAAAAATCGGCCCCTGCTGGGCGTCATTGAACAGGCCATCAAAAAAGTTAACGATTCTACCGGGTTGGTCCAGGAGCACCTCATCCACCAACAATGGAATAAGCAGCGGGATTGGTACGCTGGCGATCACTGCCAACAACGCAATCAGATTCGCTGCAAGCAGCGTCTTGCGATGCTTGACTGCCAGTTTGGCAATACTTTTAAAGCTGTATTCCTGCATAGGTCAAAGACTTGGAGAGTGTTCAATAACACCATCATAATGCAAGCGTGCGCCAATAGATAAGTGATACCTGTACATATTGTTATCAGACCGGCTTGTGCTGCTGACGGATAACCGTCAGGGCTGATTTATTCTGTCGCAGTATCTTGCTGTTGCTTGATTGATGCCTTCACTTGGTGCATATCCAACTGCTTTACTTTATCCAGCACATCCGCCAGTTGGGCAGGTGCCAGAGCACCCGCCTGATTGAATAATAGAATCTGTTCTCTAAAGAGCATCAGGGTCGGAATTGAACGTATCTGGCAACTTTGCGCGAGTTCGGTTTGATGCTCTGTATCGACTTTAGCAAACACCACATCCGGATATTTTTCTGAGAACAAATCAAAAGTCGGAGCAAACGACTTGCATGGACCACACCATTCAGCCCAAAAATCAATAATGACTATGGCGTTATTCTGGATAGTTGCATTAAAGTTTTCTGAGGTCAGTTCAATAGTTGCCATAGTTATTCTCCTTGCTGGTTATGGCAATATCTGAAGTCAGCTCAGATTGCCCTTGGATAGGTAATATTCCGCCTCTTGCAAAATATCTTGCAAATAATTCAGGCGGATGAGTGGATAGTCGATCTCAAGAATACGTTGTTTATGCGCTAATTCAAATGGCAAATATTCAGCCATCCGCGCGCCCACCCATTGGGCACTGGCCAGTTTATGTTCCTGATTTGCGTAGGCACCACCCATTTTTTGGGTGATCAATGGAATGATTTTAGACCATTCAAGAAAACTGTCTGGCAGACTCTCATCAGGCTCTTCGGGGATCGTCTCTGTAGTGACCAAAATCAATTCGTTAGCGTCTTGAGTGGGCTCACTGATCATTACCCGCCGCGTGCCTCTAGCGGTGATCCCTAACAGACCATCAGGCATGGTTTCAAAGTCTATAATTTCACAGGCCGTACCAACCCAGGACGAGTCAGCGGCTTGTTTCAGAGTCTGATTTTCATCCAGACTGCAAACAACGAATTCCTGCTGATTCTTAGCGCAATCGCGCACCATCTGCAAATAACGAGGCTCGAATATTCTCAGAGGCAAAATGCCCGCTGGGAAAATAACCAGATTGAGGGGAAATAATGGTAACTGCATCGTATGTCTCCAGCGTTAGACTTACCCAAATAGAGACAAATGATTATTGATTGGTTTGAGCTTGCAGTGCTGTGATTAACTTCAAGCACAAGCCCTCAAAACCGCCATTACTTAAGATGAGTACATTGTCTCCGGGTTCAAGATACGCTAATAACTGCAGAACTAAATCATTAATATTATTTTGTATCATACAGTCTAACCCCGTCAGAACCTGATTCAGCGACCAGTCGAGCTGGCCGGTGTCGTATGCGAATACTTTATCTGCGCTGGACAGTGCCGCTTTTAAGGCGCCAACATGGGAGCCCATTTGCATTGAATTTGAGCGTGGTTCGAACACCACGATCAGTCTATGCTCAGGATAATGCTGGCTGAAGCTCTCCAGCGTACAGTGTATTTCAGTGGGATGATGAGCGAAATCATCATATACGGTAATGCCCGCATACTCGCCCTTGTTTTCTAGTCGACGTTTAACCCCTGAGAATTGCGCCAGTGCTTCTCCAGCGACGTCAGGCGAGACTCCCACATGTCTGGCGGCGGCCATCGCAGCCACAGCATTCATTGCATTGTAGCGGCCCAGCTGCTGAAATTGACAATGAATATTATGCTGTTGACCAACGCGCACATCAAATTCTGTCTGACCGACTCGCGTCTGCAGCTGCCAGTCATGCGCAGGTAGACTGCCAAAGGTTTCCTGTTCTGACCAGCACCCCATAGCCAATAGTTCGGCTATATTTTCATCCTCGCCATTGACAATCAGTTTGCCGCTGGCTGGGACTAATTTGATAGCATGATGAAATTGTTTTTGAATATCGATTAAGTCACGAAAAATATCAGCATGATCAAACTCCAGATTATTGAGTATCAAGGTACGTGGCTGGTAATGCACAAACTTTGCGCGCTTATCAAAAAAAGCGGTGTCGTACTCATCTGCTTCAATGACAAAAAATGGCGGCTCGCCAAAACGGGCTGACTGATTGAAATTATTGGGCACCCCACCAATCAAATAGCCTGGTTGTAAGCCGGCATACTCCAGTATATGGGCCAACATACTGGCCGTAGTAGTTTTACCATGAGTGCCAGATACAGCAAGCACCCAGCGATCCGATAACACATTTTGCCTGAGCCATTGTGGCCCAGAGAGCATGGGTATCTGGCGCTCGAGCATCGTCTCGATAACGGCATGGCCGCGGGTCATTACATTGCCAACCACGATACAGTCAGGATTTAAATCCAGTTGCTGGGCAGCAAAACCTTCGATCAATTCAATACCAATCGTCTCCAGCTGAGTGCTCATAGGTGGATAAACATTCAAATCAGAACCGGTCACATGATGACCCATTTGTTTGGCAATGCTGGCAATGCCGCCCATGAAAGTGCCGCAGATGCCCAGAATATGAACATGCATAGCTAAATTCCGAGCAAACCGATGACAGTCACCATAACAATAGTACTGACGAATGAGTAACCTAGACTGATCAAGGCACCCACCGACAATGTAGATTCAGTGGCATGGCGTATGATATGTGCATGCACCAACACCACCCATGAGAAAATTATGAAAAATGCAACTGAGGCAAATTCTGTCAGCGTCTTGGTATCCGGCCCCTGCATCAGATTCTGGGTGGCTATACCAATGACACTATTCAAGATCACCCCCGCACCCAGCATGGCATTGAGTGTCTGATGAATACGCTCAGGCTTGGCAGATAGCATCACCCGGATAAAAACAATCAAAAAAATCAGATCGATGAGACTGTTGGCCATACTGCGTGTCATATCATAGAAGACCAGCGATTTAGCTGTGGCGCTCAGCAGAAAAACCAGCAGTAAGATTTTCTGCAGGGTAGCGGAAGTAGGCCCGTCCTGAGGCTTGCTTTTAAGCAGCGTGAGGTGGGTGTAGTAACTGATCGTTGCAAGCATAGTCAATCATCCAGTAGTGCTAAAAACATTTCTTCGGTCATCACTTCAACCCCTAACTTTGTCGCCTTATGTAATTTTGAACCTGCTTTATCGCCGGCAATTAAAGCACTGGTATTTTTTGAAATACTACTGCTGACCTGAGCCCCTAAAGCCTGCAACTTACGCTTGGCCTCATCCCGGGTCATGCTTGTCAAAGAGCCCGTCAGGACATAACTCTGACCCTGCAAGCGGCCCTCAGACTGCACGGCACGGCTTAATTCAGGCCAGTGCAGGCCTTTATCTTCCCGCAGGCGCTGAATCATTGCCCGATTTTCGGCCTGCGAAAAATAGGCGCGTACATTCTGCGCGACTACCGGCCCGACATCTTGTACGCACTCGAGGCGCGCCTGATCAACGGTCATTAATTCTTCCAAGGTAAACGTTTCGGCTAGCGCCTGTGCGGTTGCTTCACCCACTTCCCTAATACCTAGAGCATAAATGAATCGTGCTAACGTTGTCGCTTTGCTGGCCTCAATAGCATGCAACAATTTGACTGCTGACTTTGCGCCCATCCGATCTAGCGCAGCCAGAGTCTGTTGATCAAAATCATACAATTGATCGAGTTGGTAGACTAAACCTTTTGCGACAAACTGTTCTATCAACTTATCGCCCAAACCGTCAATGTCCATCGCACTGCGAGACACATAATGCTTGAGCCCCGCTTTAAGCTGAGCCGGACAAGCCAGCCCAGCAACACAGCGGGCCACCGCTTCAGTCTGTGAACGTATCACATCCGCGCCACATTCAGGGCATTGGGTAGGCAGCACAACTCGCTCACTGCCCTGCACACGACGCTCCATAACCACCCTCAATACCTCAGGAATAACATCACCAGCGCGACGAACAATCACTGTATCACCAATCCGAACATCTTTACGCTCGACTTCATCCATATTATGTAGAGTGGCATTACTGACTGTGACACCACCCACAAACACTGGCTGCAACTTGGCTACAGGCGTTAATGCGCCCGTTCGACCAACCTGAAATTCGATCTTCTCTACAATGGTGAGTTCTTCCTGGGCTGGGAATTTATGCGCCGTTGCCCAGCGCGGAGCACGCGCCACAAAGCCTAACTTTTGTTGCATGCTCAGCATATCTGCTTTGTACACCACACCATCGATTTCATAATCGAGCGTGGCGCGTGCGTCCTGCAACTGTTGGTAATAACGCCAACACTCATCCACACCAGTGACACGCTTAACTAATGGGCAGACGCGTAAACCCCACTGTTTGAATTGCTGTAGGATTGCGTAATGACTGGTGGCTAACTCTGCGCCAGTATGGACACCGATCCCGTAACAAAACAATTCTAATGGTCGCTGCGCAGTTAATTGCGCATCCAACTGGCGTAAGCTGCCTGCTGCGGCATTGCGTGGATTAACAAATTCTTTTTGCTGCTTACTGCGCGCCTGACGATTGAGCTGGGCAAATCCGGAACGCGACATAAACACCTCAGCGCGCACTTCTAGGCGAGTAGGCCAGTCACTGCCAAGTAATTTCAGTGGCACACTCCGAATAGTGCGGACATTAGTCGTGATATCTTCTCCGGTAGTGCCGTCTCCACGAGTGGCAGCACGCTGCAAGCGGCCATCAACATAGAGCAAACTCACTGCTAAACCATCCAATTTAGGCTCGGCGCTATAGACGATCGGAGTGGCATCATGTAAACGATCTTTGAGGCGTTTATCGAAGGCCTGTAACTCCTCTTGCGAGAAGACATTACTCAGTGACAACATCGGCAAGTCATGCTGAACTTGTTTGAAACTCTCTAGAGGGGTGCCCGACACACGCTGAGTAGGTGATTGCGCTGTCAATAGTTGCGGATGCTGTGTTTCCAATGCGAGTAATTCACGCATCAGTCGATCATATTCTGCGTCCGGCACACTGGGATCGTCCAATACATAGTATTGATAATCATACGCTTGGATCTGGTTACGTAATTGTTCAATCCGATCAGATATTGACATGATGAGTGGATGCAGGACTTTGATGAATTATATGGCTAGCTGAGTGTCGATAGTCGTGCCACTCTCAGGCCGAACAACTGCACCTGTTCTTTGTAATGCGACAGCGCCTGAGTGGTGACTGGATTATGATCTTGATCCAACAAGTCAGCATTCAGGAAGGTAGCCAATCTGTGGGCATGTTCACACATGATATTGAATGCTTTGAGGCTATCCTCAGGCCCAGGCAATTGCAGCACCATGGTCAGTCCACGGGTAGTAAAGTCAGCCATTAGAGTGGGATCGAAACTGCCTGGCTGGAACATATTCAAGACACAATACACGCTGTGTTTTTTAGCAAGCCGCTGGACGTTGTAGTGATAACCCCCCATGTCCCCGAATTCCAAGTCTAGCTCAGTCATCATCTGCTGTATCATTGGCCCAGTGAAATCAGCTTGCGGCTTGGCCACCACATGCAGCACGATGAGTAGCTCCCGCGCCTGATCAGGTTGCCCATCAGGAGCACTGGCATGGGTCGATTTGGGTGTGTCAGCATGCGTGGCCTTATCCTGTCTGGCTGCCCGATCTTGCTGCGCAGCGTGCACCCGCTGACTGATTTTTTCCGCGCGTAATGATTGACTGACATGCTGAAACTCTGAGCGCAAATCATCTGGCAAATCTTCTTTTGCATCACGCGCTGGCATGGTCAGAACATCTTCAATGTCTGCACTGAAATCCTGATCTTGTTTGGTGATACTGTTGGCGACAATATCTTTACTGTTTGCGCGATACCAGACAATAAAAACAATAATAACAATGACAGCAACAACGATTAGAGCAATGCGTAATTCTAATGCGCTGATCATCATGCTTAGGCCTGATTGACCCCTGCCAACTCGGCGGCGGCATCAATATCGACGGAGACCAAGCGTGATACACCCGGCTCGTTCATAGTGACTCCCAGCATGTGATCGGCATAGGCCATGGAGCTCTTGTTATGGGTAATAAAAATAAATTGAACGTGCTGACTCATGTCTTTCAGCAGATCGCAGAAACGTCCCACATTGGCATCATCCAGCGGCGCATCAACCTCATCCAGCAAACAAAACGGTGCTGGATTGAGTTCAAAAATAGCTAATACCAAGGCCGCGGCAGTGAGTGCTTTTTCGCCACCGGAGAGTAATTGGATAGAAGATACACGCTTGCCTGGCGGACGCGCCATAATCACCACCCCTGCGGTCAACAAATCATCACCCGACATTTCCAGATAGGCTTTGCCACCTGGAAACAGGCGTGGATACATGCGCTGGATGTGGCTATTGACCAAATCAAATGTTTCCTTGAAGCGTTCCTTAGTCTCTCGGTCTATCTTGCGTATGGCGGTCTCCAGCGTCTCTAGGGCTTTGATCAAATCTGCGTCTTGCGCAGCCAGATATTCTTTACGTTCACTTTGTTCTTTGAATTCGTCTATTGCGGCCAGGTTAATTGATCCCAGACGTTTAATCTTGTCTTCAGTGTGAGTGACTTTTTGTTGCCAATCACTAGCACTCGCCTGCTCAGGCATTGCATCGATCAGCACCTGCAATGACCACTCATACTGATCTAGTTGTTCCTGCAGCGTTTGCATGCGTACCGTCAACTCCTGCAATTTCATACGCTGTTGATTGAGTCTCTCACGCTGCTCGTTAATCTTATTATCAGCCGCTAGACGCTGCTCATCTTTGCTGCGTATATGCGCCTCAATCGTTTCAACCTGCTTGCGCGATGCGAGTAGCTGAGCTTCAACATGTAAGCGTTGCTCCAGGGATTGCTGTAACGATTCGGTATGCACCGCGATTGGCTGCGCGCTCTCGTCGATCAGCTTGGTCAAATCTTCAATTCTTTGCTGCAGCTCGCCGTGCTGGATTTGCAAGCGACTGGCAATAGACACTGAGGTCGCAGCACGCGTTCGACACGTCTCAATTTCAAGTTGCAAGGCATGCCGTCGCTCTTGCAGCTGACTGGCCTGTTGTTTCTTAGCGTCAAACTCAGAGACAACGTCTTGCTTATCTGCCAGTAAGGTCTGTTTGCGTGCCTGTAGACTGGTTAGATTCGTTTGTGCTGAATCACGCCTGAGCAAGGCTTGTGCTTTTTGTTGCTGATAATCGGCGCATTGCTTTTTAGCTTCTTCGATAAACGTACGCAGTTGTGTATCACGCTGTTGCCAGTGCTCCAGCCCTGTTTTTGTTCTGGCCAATTCAGCTTGTTGCTCGGCGTGATCCTGAAAAACTGTGTTATATGTTTGTTGCGCCTCATCACGTGCTGACTCTAAGTCAGTCAGTTCCGCCAACGCCTGTCTATGTGTGTTATTGAAGCGCTCAATATCGGTCTCCATGCGTGCCAGTTGAGCTGTTAAATCGACGATCTCTGCCTTACGACTTAATACTCCTTCACTAGCACTTGCAGCATTTGAGTAGCGCACCCAGTATTGACCAAACCAGACACCGTCTGCGGTAATCACCGACTGCCCAGGTTGGAGCTGCTGGCGCATACTGAGCGCATCAGCCACGTCATTAGCGAGTAAGATTTGTTGTAGTTGAGTGACGATAGCCAGATCAGTTTTAATCTTTGCCGCCAAGGTGCCCGGGGCCGTGCGTCCATCCTGACTGCTATGTTTTTGAAAAAAGGTCACGCTGCCTTTTGCTAATTGTTTGAGTTGCTTGGCAGCATTCTCAATATCATCCGTACACAGCGCATCAAGAAAACCCTCGAGTACCATTTCGGCAGCCCGCTCCCAGCCGGATTCAACACTGATGTGATCCGCAAGTCGCTGCAGCTGTGTGTATTGATTATCGCTCAGCCATTGTTGCAGCTCCTGACCTTCCCCTTGCAGAGCCGCGTCCTGCAATGCCTGTAAGGTGGTTAAACTACTCTGTGCCTGTTGTTGCTGTGCTTTAGCTGCATCCAGTTGTTGTGCATGAGTATCAATCTTTACCCGTGCATCAGTAATTGATTGCTGCATATGATCAAGGGCTAACTGGCATTCATGCATCATTTTTTCATGCCCTGTAACGTGTTGCTCTAGGGCATGCAGATCCACCTTAGTTTCATTTTGCATGAGCTCAGCATGTTCCGCCTGATAGCGCATCTCGCGCTCCTGTAAACGCGCTATTTCCTGATCAACGAATTCAATTTTTTGATTATGCATCTCAACTTGATGGCTGGGTTCATTGCTTTCTTCGATCAAGTCATCCCAGGCTTGGCGCCATAACTTCTCGGCCTGTTCCGCGCTCAACACGGCCTCACCCATTTGCTCACACTCAGCACTGATCGCAGCTAAGTCGGTCTGCATAGTATCTATCTGCTGATCAAACTGGCGTTGTGCCTGTTCTTGCTGAGTCAGATCCTGCTGTAAACTAGCCAGATTACGCTCAATTTGATCACGTTCTTGCTGATGTCTTTGCTTAGTTTCATTGGCATGTTGAATGGCCTGTTCCAAGCGCGAGATATCGGCCCCTATCTGATAGTACTCACCCTGCACCGTGGTCATGGTCTCATTGGCTTGCGCATGTTGTTGGCGAGTACTTTCCAGATCGGCTTCGGTCGCACGCAGTTCAGCGATAGTCTGTTCTAATTGAGTGTCTTGTGTGTCGACTAACTGCTGTTGCTGACTGGCTTGTTCAGCCATAGCATGCAAGCGCAAGACAATCAGTTCAGCTTGTGCGCGACGTTGTTCGGCTTTCAATACTTTATAGCGCTCGGCGGCAGCGGCTTGGCGTTTGAGCTTAGTAATCTGTTTATCGACTTCCTCGATTAAATCATGCAATCGATCCAGATTTTCACGGGTGTGTCGAATACGATTTTCGGTTTCTCTGCGGCGCTCTTTATATTTGGAGATGCCTGCAGCTTCTTCCAAATGAGTACGCATCTCTTCGGGCTTGGCATCAATCAGACGTGAAATCGTGCCCTGCTCAATAATCGCATAACTGCGAGGACCTAAGCCGGTACCGAGAAAAATATCTGCCACATCACGGCGCCGACATGGGCTGCCATTGAGATAATATTTAGATTGTCCATCACGCGCGACCTGACGACGCACGGCAATTTCACTGTAACTGGCATACTGCCCCCCCGCTTTACCCTCTGAATTATCAAACACCAACTCGATACTGGCCTGACCGACGGGCTTTCTGTTACTGGAACCTTTAAAGATGACGTCTTCCAAGGTGTCACCGCGGATATTCTTAGAGCTGGCCCCCATCACCCAACGAATGGCATCGACAATATTCGACTTACCACAGCCATTGGGCCCGACAATACCGACCATTTCACTCGGAAACGTCAGTGTGGTGGGGTCGACAAAGGATTTAAATCCTGCCATTTTCATTTTACGCAGACGCATGATGTTTTATCCCGTAAAATCCCGGTCAGTATTGAATAATTGATGAGAAAGTGATGTCAAAAGATTTTGTTAGTGTCCTAGATACGTTTGAGAGTCCTGCCACCGAGCGTGATTATACCATTCGAATTACCATGCCTGAATTTACTTGTTTGTGCCCGCTCACCGGCCAACCAGACTTCGCTGAATTTCAGCTTGAATATATTCCCGATCAATTATGTGTCGAACTGAAGTCTCTGAAATTATACATGGGCTCGTTCCGGGATACAGCCGCTTTTCATGAGGCGATCACTAATCAGATATTAACCAATCTGGTCGCGCTCACTGCGCCACGCTTTATGCGCCTGAGTGCCGACTGGAACGTACGTGGGGGTATTTACACCACCGTCGTGGTCGAACATCGTAAAGCGGCCTGGGAGGCCGCAAGCCGAGTCGATTTACCTTGATTAAACAATGACTTATTAATTGCCATTGTATTTATATGGTTACACCCAAAGGCGCGGCCTACGGCGTGCTAAGCAGCGCAGCAGAGGCACCCGGGTGAGACAGATCAAGCATGCCCATGCGGCTTAGCTGTGGCGCTGATAAACGCCCGCGACACCCTGCTTAGACAGCACCATCTGCCAGAGCTGCAGATCACGTGCCCGAAAGGCGCCTGCACAGGCGAGCAAGTAATACCTCCACATGCGGTAAAAGCGTTCATCATAGTTATCTCGCACGCGTGGCCAGCCCGCCTCAAAGTTAGCACACCAGGCCAACAGGGTTTGGTCGTAATAGGCGCCAAAATTGTGCAAATCCTCCAGCACAAATAAATTTTCCAGCGCGGGTGATAACGTTGTTAACGACGGCAAGAGTCCATTTGGGAAAATATATTTGTGTATCCATGGATCTGGCACTGTCTCTTTATAATTTTTCGCAATAGTGTGGAGCAGGAACAAACCATCATCCTGTAAACAGCGTGCGGCCACTTGAAAATATTCACGATAATTTTTCCAGCCCACATGCTCAAACATCCCCAACGAGACAATATG
>CEOK01036170.1_pt1 | contig 12025 bp, 21 predicted proteins | sample 427001 | NCBI WGS metagenome assembly CEOK01 (sample SAMEA2591108, study PRJEB7988) | marine metagenome | isolation source: saline water (ENVO:00002010), including | reverse complement strand
TTTCATCTGAGTGAAGAACATATACAGGCCATTTAATTTGCTCCAGTTTCATATGCACAGTGTCCATGATATGTTCTCTCACAGTCTTGCTTCTCAGGAATAGTAGAGCAACTAGCTAATATAGTTACTATTAGTAAGAGTTTCTTCATATTTTTTCTCAAATTTACCAAAGGAATAATCATCTCCTATATCAAAGTCACAACCTATGGGTGTGCCTGGAATTGATAGTCCTCTATCTTTTTGTATATTTCTCTGAAGTATTTCGCAGTATTCTTCTACTGCTTCTTCTTTTACTTCTGCTAAAATAGAGTCATGAACAAGTGCAAAGATTTTTGCGGGTATCTTTTTCTCTTTTACTTCTTTCTGTGCATCTATGCCTCCAAGAAGGTTTACATCTGAAGCTACTGATTGAACAAGAGAATTAATACCACTACGAACTTCATGAGCAGCAATTGCCCTATCTTTCGATTTTACATTTGGTAATCTTCTCTTTCTTCCATAGAAGCTGTAAATATATCCTTGTTGTTGAATAATCTTTTTACAACTCTCTAACCATTTCTTTAACATAAAGAACTGTTTAAAGTAATCTTCAATCACTTCTTTAGCTTGACTTGTGCTAAAATATGTTCCGCTATCTTTTGTTACTTGTTCACTAATCTTTTTTGGTCCAGCACCATACATGATGCCGAATGTAACAGCTTTTGCCATCTGTCTTTCTGTTGAATAATACTCAGCAACTTCGTCTACTTTACAGGGTAAATTAAATACAAGTTTCGCAATATTTGAGTGAAAGTTTCCACCGTCTTGAAACACCTGTTGAAGCGCTGTATCTTGTGCTAACACTGCAGCACAATATACTTCTGCTGTAGTTAAGTCCATTGCAACAATTTTATTGCCTGGCTTAGCTCTTATGCAACCCTTCACAATAGGATTATCACGAGGTATTTGTTGCATGTTCATTTTCCCACTAGATGAAAGACGACCAGATGTTGTTCCATGCAGATTAAAACCTGTACGAAGTCTGCTATCTCTATCTAAAGCAGGAATAATTTTATCAAGATAAGTACTCTTGATTTTTACTTTTTGTCTTATATCCAAAACAAGCTGTGGAACGGCGTGTTCTTCAGCTAACTGCCCAAGAACTTCTGCATCAGTTGAGTCAGCTCCTGTACCTGTTTTCTTACCTGTTGGTTTTAGTCCGATATAATCAAAGAGTAAAGAACGAAGTTGCATTGTACTATTTGGATTAAAGTCTTTACCTTGTCCTTTTTCGAAGATTTGTACTTCTTTAAATTCATACAAACTTTTTACTGCTTCATCAATATCATCTTGCATCAGCACCGTAGACTTTATTAATCTGTCCCTATCAAAAGGAACTCCATTACTCTCTACATCAAGAAGAAATTCTGTAGCAGGAAGAAGAATATTTCGATAAACATTCATGAGTTTATCATTACTCTCTAACTTAGGTAAAAATCTTTCATAAATGAGAAAAGTACAAACTGCGTCCATAGCAGCGTATTCTTGCATGATTTCAAAAGGAATCATATCCCAAGTAAAATCATTTTTAAGTAATCCATTACGCTTTCTATATCCCTCAATCCAATCATACATTGGTTTTTCATAGTCTCCAAAAGGAGTATATTTGAGAGCGAGTTGTTTTAGGCCGTGAGTGCCTGGATTCTCATTTAAGGTATAGTGCATTAACATCGTATCTTCAAATCTTGGAAACTTAAATCCAAAATGAAACTTGAAGAAAGCAATATCAAATTTACTATTATGAAAAACAACTTTCTTTTTATCAAAGAGCTGTTGTAAAAGTTTTTCTGCTTTTTCATCAATACAATTTGTATCTATATATGCCCCATGATTTTCTTTATAAGCTAAACTTATTCCAATCATATGACCGTCCCTAGGATATAGAGCTGTAGTTTCAGAGTCAAGAGCAATAAAATCATTTTCATGATTCAATGCATCATCTAAGAATGTATACAGGTCTTTACTATCTGTGATTCCAAAACAATTTTCATTATCTAACTTTTCTTGTTTTAGTTCTCCAGCTATGTATTTTACTATATTATCTCTCGACTCTATCCAAGTCTTTTTAGCCTCAGGTTTAAAAGCAAGCATGGCTGGGTTAATTACAGGAAGGAACTTCTCTTCTACTATTCTACCAGTGTATTCCGTGATGGAATTAATTTTAGTAAAGTATTTGAGAGGCTCAGACCCAACTAGGATTACCCAGTCATACTTGTCGAGCTCGATGTTGATGTCAACATCACGCTTTAGTACTTTTTTAATCTGTGGATTAGAACAAAGAACATAAGAATCGAACTGAATTTTATTCTGGAACAATTCAAAGAACTTGTTTCTGCTTGGTTTACTTTCTATTAATGCTATTTTTTTCATATTATATATTATACTAAATTTTTAACCTTGTGTCAAGAACTATTTTTCTTTGTACAATGACTCCCTTAACTTACTAACTGATACATCACTAAGGTCTCCTGCATCTCCTAGATCGGGTGGTATTTTTACATTATAATGTTTTAGCTCTACTTTGTCACAAAGTTCAATTACTTTTTCTACTGCTCCTTGCCCAGCTTCATCTGGGTCAAAGAAAATATCTATTTGTTCAACTCCTCTCATTTTAAGAAGTTGTAATTTATCTATTGTTATATTAGATATTCCAAAACAACAAAGAGCATTATCTAGTCCTTTGTCATGTAAATTTACGACATCATAGATGCCCTCTACTAATATTACTCTACCTTTTATTGGAGTAACATATGCAGGGAATATCGGTAATTTAACTCTGGGTGGGTGAAAGATATATTTTGGTTGGTCTTTTATATGACTATTCATTCGAAGTCTACCATTAAAAGCTACTATCTTTCCTGTTATATCTCTTATGGGAAATACTATCCTATCTTTGAAAGGAGGATCTATACTCATAAAAGTTTCAAATTGTTTATATGTACTTTGCTTTATGTTTCTTTCTGTTCCAATATATGGTAAAGCATTGCCGGGCATTTGTAGCCCTATTGATTCTGACCTTTTACGGTCTATTGTCTGTCTTACTTTTTCTCTTTTTATATCTAAAAAATTACTTGGTTTATCAAAATGTTTAAATATGTTTCCTTTAAATCCACAAGAAAAACAATTAAATACTCCTGTAATTTTATCTATTCTCATACTAGGATTTGTGTCATCATGCTCTGGATTCAGGCACTTAACTACATAATCTGCAGGAGAAACTTTAAAAGGTATTTTTTCTTCTGCTAATAATTCTTCTACTGTCATTCTTGATATACCTTTCCTCTATCTTTGATTAGAAAGCCATTTAGATGGTCAAGCTCGTGTTGTATAACTCTTGCATCAAATCCTGTAAACTTTCTTTTTATTATTTTTCCTTCTATATCTTCGTATTGTATTGTAATACTGTGTGAGCGTCTTACTCTTACATGCGCTCCTGGGCAGCTTAAACAACCTTCCCAGTCTACTTTTGTGTAGCTACTCTTATCTTTAATTTTTGGGTTTATAAAAACCTGAGCAGGATTACCCGCTAAAAATATTCTTTGTGGTGCTCCTATTTGAATTGCAGAAATTCCTATACCATCAAATTTTTTCATGGTATCTTCCATATCTTTTAATACTTTAGTATCAACTTTTGACACTTCTTTAGACATTTGTCTTAGTATCTTTTCATCTGTTACTATCAAGTTTAATCTCCTTAGGTAATTCTTTTCCACAATGTGGACATACTAGGTGTAATCCTAGTAACATTCTATAAATGCAATCTTTAATGTACTCCTTTATCTCCATATTGTAACTCCATCTCTGCTTCATACATAGGTCTAAATTCTTCTAATGTAGGAATCTTTACATAAATTTTATCACTGAGATTATACTCATGTAATCTTCTTACATATACTATATATGCGTTTTGTAATTGTTTTTCTGTATACAGTATCATTCTCTATCTCCAAATACTTTTTGTTCTACTAATTTTTCTACTTCAGGTAGTTTATACCAAAGACTTGAGTACATTGTTTCATTACCATTGCCCCAATCAACATGGTATCTTTTATAACAAAAAATTCTATCTGAGAATATTCTAACATCTCCTAGTCCTGAATTATTTATTTGGTATACTTTTTCTAATAATCTCATAAATCTTGTGCCTCTTCACCTTCTGCTCCAAGTCCCATTTCTTCTTTCATTTTTGCTTTTTCATTTGGATTTAATGCGGAAGCGGGACCAATCTTTAAGGACTTCCAATTAACCTCACTAGAGAAACCTTTTACTTCATTGTTTCTCATTTTGGTACAATTAAATGTCATACACTGGTCTGCTGGCTCCCAAGTCTCTAGGGAATACGCAGCATCAGCCGCATCTAATATACCTTTTGCAAATCTAGCCTCTCCACTAGAATCTGTTTGATAAGGAGCGAAAACTAAAGTTTCATACTCTTGAGCATAAGACTTTAGTTTTTTACTTATTTCAATTTGCTCCTGCCAGTCATACTGACTATTTTTGCCTGGCGCATTGTGGCGACGAACTTGGTTTAGATAATCTACGATTACGATACCAATGTCTGTTCGACTGACCCTCTTATCGAGTTCGCTTTGAATTTTTGAGAGAGTGAGGGCTGGATCATAGATTACATCTAGTTGTCTGTCTTCGTTTAATGGATTCTTTGTTAATTTTCTATGAAAATCATCAAAATCTCTATTTGATTCATAATCTTTTAGAAGTTCGTCTCCACCTTCAAAACGACCTGCCCACCAGCCTGCTACTAAATTCCATTCCTCTGTATTCATCATTTTATCACGAATATTTGTAAATTGAATTCCAGTACTGATTGAGCACATTCTTTGTAAGATAGACCTACTATCCATCTCAATAGTGAAATAGATAGCAGTTCTTCCTGAATCATAAACATTAACAGCAAGGTTGCAAGAAGTCAAAGACTTACCCGAACCTCGTCGTCCACCCACAAGCACTAGGTCTTTAGGTGAAAATTTGACGTCTGCGTCATATTCTGTATTAAGTCCTAAAGGTAAATACTTTGCTCTTTGTTCATCATCTTCAAAAAGTGTTATAGTTTGCATACTTTCTGAGGGTGGTGTTACATCTACCTTATCACTTACGTTTAGGACTATTTCTTGTAGTTGTTCTATATTTTCTTCTGCACTAGCCATAGTGACAGTTTTATCCACATAATTATCAAGTTCATCTAATATTTCAGTTTGAGTGTATTCATTCTTGAGATAATCGAGCAACATGTCTGCGTCCACTTCTACTTCGATGGATTCAATTGCTGATAATTTTTCTTGGATTTTTTGGTCTCTTTGCCCAGCTTTTAGCTCAGCAAAGGTTGGGAGAGATTGATAATTGTCTACGTGCTTTTCCAAGATGTTGAAGACCCCTCGGTACTCATTAGGTAAATAAATTTCCTTTACTTGAGCCCAAGTATCTAAATCTTGTTGTATAACTAATTGTTTTAGTAATGCACTGGCAATATTCATCTATATCTCTCTCAAAAAAAGGGGAGTGTTGCACTCCCCTGCTAATATTGCTAGTTAGCCTATTTCTTTTCTAGCTGCACCATTGTAATCAGCACATTGTAAACCTCTTCTGGTTAACATTGTTTTGACGCCTCTTACAGTTTTGCCGATGTTATCAGCAATTTCTTGTACAGTCATGTCAGAAATGTCAAGGTCAGCTAATACGTCAGCTTTGCTTGAACCTTTTGTGTGTTCTTGCTTAGGAATAGCATTGATGTCACCACTTCTAAGTAATGATAATGCTTTACCTCTGATAGAATTAACACTTTTACCAAGTGATTCTGCGATAGCTTCTACAAAAGCGCCATCGTTAACCATTGATACAAATGTTTCTTCTTCCTGAGGAGTATAAGTTCTAACACTCTCTGGCTTAGGAGCAGGTTTAACATGCTCTGTAAGTTCCATAGAAAGGATTTTTCCTTGAATAGATTTTGCACTAAATGCTCCACCTTCAAAGTTTGATGCTATTTCAGCATAAGTATAAACTCCGCTATTATCGTTAACGAAATTTGAAAGAGTTGCTTCTTGCTCTTCTGAGAAAGACTTAGAAGCAGATGCTGAAGCTAATTCAACATCAAAACCCATTTTTCTTAGCTTTGAAGATACACTTCTTGTAGAAGTTTCTAAATCTTCAGCAGCTTCTGCAACCATTGCCTGTGAAACAGGGCTTGATTCACCGATGAAGTCCACTAGTTGCTGTGTTCTTTCATCTGTCCATTTTGGTAATGCCATTTAATTTTCCTTAATTAATTGTTTTATATTGTTATATATTTTTATTTCCATTTGTTGTGCTTTATTAGTTTTAGCACTCTCTATACCACTCTCGTTAAGCAATATAGTAACATCTTTTGTAAGACTGTCCTTTGTCTCAAATCCATGACTTTGTAAAACTTTTTGAGCTGCTGCCTTGTTTGGATAGCTCTTTAGTTTACCTGTTATACAAACTATACCTTTAGTATAGGTGACTTTAGGTTTCTCACAAGAGAAAGAAAAGGGTAACTCATAATACTTATTAGAATGAAATTGATTTACTAACCAATTCATAAGATTCGACGCCGCTTTAGGACCGAGACCACTATCTATACACGTTTGGTAGGTTATCTCTGATATATTCGAGACCTTTTTGGTCAATTTATTAGATGCGCTCCGTCCTATCAGCGGTATCGAAAAAGCTGGAAGGAGTGTTGTTAAGTCTGCTGATTTAGAGTTTTCTATCTCAGCAAACAACTTAACTCCTAACTTTTCCGAATCTAATAGGGTTATAAGTTCCTCTTCTGTAAAAGAGTAGACTTGATGATAATCCTGTAAATCTAACTTTTCAATTGTAGCTTTACCTAGTCCTTTAATCTTTAAAGTTTTAACAAAGTGCTCAATTCTTTTTGATGATTTAGCAGGGCAATCTGGATTGACACAAAATAATTGGTCTTTCACAACATCTAACTCTGTACTACAAGCTGGACAATGTGTCGGTATAATTATTTGTCTCAAATTCTGCCTCTCTTTTATTTTTATAATTATATTATACTAAAGATTTAACCATATGTCAAGAATTATTTTTTGGGAAGTCCCGTAAAATAAGGGACGAAATTTCGAAACACTCCGTATGCCCTCCAAACTTTTGTTTGGGCTTATAACTATCATGTTTGAACTTTTCATGTAGTTCTTGCTCTAGTTTCCAACAATTATAAATGGTGTCATGATAAGTTCTCTGGATTCGTAAATCATAACCTTTAAATCCACGACTTCTTTTAATTACATGACGCCAATCTTTTCCACTAGCAATCCCTACTTTAATACATTCTCTCTCATAGGTTCTTTGATTTACTAGAATTACTCCATACAGAACACCCTCTCTTTCTTTTTCATGAGGGTGATTGTTAAAGTAAGTTTGATTGTAGACTCCTCCACTCATGCGATAAGCATTGGAGTAAGGTGTCTAATGAGACCTGACAATAAAATGAATACTGCAATAGCATTGAGAATGATTAATGCTCGGTCTTTCCATAAAAGACCAACCCATAACCAACCTGAGACACCTACTAAAGATAAACAAAGGTCTATAAAAGGAAATCCTTGTGTTGACCTTACTGCAAAAGCGGCAATAAGAAAAGCACTTCCTGTCCATTTAACATACCAAGATAAATCTTGCTTTGGAGTAGCACTCTTAAATATTCTTTTACTGTTTTGTAGTTCTTTCTTTGAGTATTTCATTTAATTCCTCTATTCTTCGATATAGTTTATATATCTGTTCTGTTTGTTCTGCTATTTGTTGTTTTAGCATTTCTACTTCTGTCAATCTACTCTCCGTAGTACTTGGGGTATTATCTTTCCTGCTCTTATTACTTCTATTTTACACCCCAACTCTAAGTTAAGTGCTTCAATGATTGACTTATTGTGTAATGTTGCCTTTGATACTGTTGCTCCTTCTATGTCTATTGGGTCAAAGTGTGCAACAGGAGATACTGCTCCTGATTTGCCTACTTGCCAAGTCACTTCTTGGAGTATAGTGACTACACCCTTTTCCTGTACTTTCAGAGCATATGCTCCACGGGGGTGATGACTTGTATATCCATAGTTATCAAACTTATCGTTATCTGCTATACGAAATACTGAACCATCTTTGGGAAACTGAGTGTAATCACTATCAATGGCAGTTTCTAATCCAAGGTTTGAAATAAACCTCATATCAGAAACGTAGTTGTCTGTTATGTATGGAGAGACTCCATGTGCTACAAAATATAAGTCTCTCTCGCTAAATTCTTTGGAGTTTTTTAATCCTAATGCTCCTGCAGCATAATTTCTTGCATTAGGAATATCTTTAGGTGCTACTACTTCTCCTGATATCTGTAGCACTCCTTCATATTCTATTTTTTCTGGAACTAGACATGAAATATTATGTGTTATGTCTAATCCTTCAATACCATCTCCTCTTGTTAGGGCTTTTTGGTATTCTCCTCCACCATATAGTATACTTATTGCTGCACCATCTAATTTAGCTGTTACTATAGTGGCATCAGTCCCCCAGTCTGGAGGACTATCTATACCACTTACTACTTTTTGGAGGGAAAACAACGGAAACAAATGCTTATATCTACGCTCATATGGACTTTTATATCCAATACTTGATTCTGTCTCTATTGTTACTAGGTAGTCGAATATCTCATCTGACATGATGGGTTGACCATTATAATATGCCATTGCTGCTCGCTTGATAAGATTTTCTAACATTTATATATTATACTAAAAATTTGACCATTTGTCAAGATTTATTTTCCGATATGTTCAACATCTTCTCTAGGGATTACTTGGTATGCACCTTTATTATATGCTGGTGCAACGGTATATTTCTTACTAATCTCAAGTTTCCATGAGTTGTCAGGCATTGTACCTTTACCAGCACTGGTGGAGCTGACAGAAATCGAATCTGCGACCTTCGCAGTGCAAGTGCGACGCTCTCCCTGCTGAGCTACAGCCCCAAGACTTTTCCACTTAGATTGTTGTGTTGTTCTTTTTTTACGCACAGTTTTTCTTTTACGCCCATGCGAATCGTAATTTAAGCTTCCATTAATTATCATAATATATATTATAACAAGATTTTAAGGTTTTGTCAAGAACTATTTTTAACTTAGGTATATTTCATCTAAAATTTCTTTGAACTCTGATTCGAGTATTGATTTGCTTTCTGCAAGTGATAAAATTTCAACTAGACCTGTGAAGAGTTCCTGCACATTCTCTAAATCAACAGGCATTGTAATGCCTTCTTTAGAGGGTAACCACTCTTCATTAAAGTCTAGGTAATATTTTCTTAAAGATAGATACTCAATTCCACGAAATGTATTTATTACTAATCGTATTTGTTGATTATCCTTTTCATTGATAACTCTTTCATATATACTTGGGGTACTAAAATCAATCATTTTTAATAATCCTATTCATTGGAACAATGCTTGTAACATTCTTTGGCATTAGTAAGCGATAAGAGTCCGTATCCCAACAAAACAGGAGAACTGTATCATGCGCCTCTTTAGCTCTATTTTTCTTTTCCTTTATGTAAGGAGTAGAAAAGTCCCGAGTACATATGTTATATTTTAATCTGCGTGAATTCTTACTTCTGTAAGTAATGACTGCATCGCCTGCGTCATCTAATTTCTTTTTAAATTCATCTTTTGTCATGTTTCCTCCAGTAGTATCTAACAAATGATAATTTGAATTGTACTGCTGTTTTGGTTACATTTACAAGATGCAAAAAACTAGGGCATCTAAGATACCCTAGTGAAAAACTAAACTAAATTAATTGTTTAAGTTATTTACTATACCTGTAAAGTAAACTGCTGCTTTACCAGTTAACTTTGATATAATCGCTGGGTCAACTTCTTGACCTGCGTCTGTCAAAGCTGTTGTTAGGTCAGCTTGCGCTCCTGCAACACTTACTCTACCGCCACCACTTGAGCCATTAGAACTACTTCTTGCTGGTGTCTTTCTGACATATACACCTGCCTTTGTAAGTATCATTCTAACACCGTTGGGAGATTCCTCTAACTGCTCAGCGATGTCTGCTACTATCTCCATACTGTTTTCTGGAGTAGGTTCTTCTGCAGTATACATATCTACTGCTTCTTGTTTTTTCTCGTCTGTCCAAGACATATTTTTTCTCCTTTTATTTTTGTAAGATTCTGGCAAACCCGGACACCAACCTGTGGCTTCTTTCATTTGCATATAAAATCTATCACTCATATATTATATATTATAGATGATTTTAAACGCCAAGTCAAGAACTATTTTTTATATCCTTTACCAAAATGATTATGAATTGCCTCAAGCTTGTCTTCGGCTTCAGCTATCTTTGCGATTTGAGTTTCTATGGCTTCAACAATATCGGGGTGTTCCCCAATCCCTACAACATTTCTTTCGTAGGCTTTACAATTTGCTAGTGCCATTGCAATCTCTCCTTCTAATTTTTTACATAGTGCTTCAAATAAATAATTCATAATGTTTTTACTCCAATAACATAATTTTCTGCGGCATCTTCTGCATATGCTTCACTATGCCCTTTATAAAATTCTGTTTTTACTGCTTCATTATTTCGCCAGAATCTGCAACCCCAGTGACTATCCACTTTGATTACATCTGCTCTTAATTCACCATCTACATATGTTGAATACTTATCGTCTTTCATTTTTTGTTACTGCTCCGTTTATAAATGATTCTTTAAATTCTCTACTATAATCGTCTTGCAACGCTATCCACATAACTAATGGCCATGCTACCGCAAACATAAACAATACAGTAAAGAACATTGATATTGGATATCTCGCAACTAAAGCGTTGGGAGTTGTTCTTTGTATTTCTCTGTAAGCGGGATACCATAGTTTCCACATAGCAATCCCAAGTCCTGACAGGTATACTGCCAATAAAATTTCCAACATTGTTTTTCCTTATAAATATTTCTGTAAATGTTTCAGACTTCCTATTTCATAAGCGAGGGCAGTTCCCCAATATCCTGTCCTTTCTCCATCTAGCCAAGGAAAAAGAGTTTGAGAAGTATCACATGGTTCTAATACAAATACTTTGTAGCATTTAGCACCATATTTATCTTCATAGTTTAGACACTCTACTATGTTGCCGTAACAAGCATAGCCTTTTCTTTCCGACTGATACTTTTGCGATATCTCATCTTTGATTATCGCAAATTTATTTTGACGAGGATACCACACCTTTTCATTATAGTCAAATTCTTCTGCTACACATTGTTCTGGTAGCATAGCATTTCTCATTCCATCATAGTCTGATTCTGCTAACTTTTGAGGTATACCTACTCTCTCCACTATATTCTTTACAAATGCTGGAGAACGATAAATACTGTCTGCAATTCCTGATATATTAAAACCATCTATATACATCTTTACTACTGACCTTATCTCATCTTCTGTAGCTGCCTTTCCTTTATTTTGACTCTTTCGTGTTTCACGAAAAGCTTTTGTGTCAAGGTGGTCGTCTATGATTTTTTGAAGTCTGGTCGTGTTATACCTAATATTCAAAATTCCACAGGCTTCCTTCTTAGTTATTGGATTATCCTGTTCGAGTTGTTGGATTACTCGTTCTATGTTATCAAAAGATAACTTTTCTCCTGATTTACTTCTTATCATAATGTTCACTCCCTAATAATATAATTGCGTAGTGTATTATCTTTAATAAATCTTTTTCGTTATATCCATCTTTTTTACCATATCTTTGTGCATACTTAATTATGTTTCCAATACAGAAACCTTCTCCATGTCCTGCATCAAATACAAATTCAGTAGTTTGTATTGTATTCTTACTATAGTGAGAATCATAGGTTGAACGGATATAATTTTCAACCCAGACTAATACTTTATCTTCTTTAAAGTTCATTTGTTAACATTTCTACTAAAGCAGTGTAACCACCAATCTTTTGTCCATTAAATACAATCTGT
>CEOK01028644.1_pt1 | contig 12025 bp, 11 predicted proteins | sample 427001 | NCBI WGS metagenome assembly CEOK01 (sample SAMEA2591108, study PRJEB7988) | marine metagenome | isolation source: saline water (ENVO:00002010), including | reverse complement strand
ATTAAGCCATTTAAACTCGATGAAGTTAAAAACTCACTTTCACTTATTGGTATTCAAGGTTTAACAGTTTACGAAGCAAAAGGGTTTGGAAGACAAAAAGGTCATACAGAACTCTACAGAGGTGCTGAATATGTTGTAGATTTTCTACCTAAGGTTAAAATTGAAATTGTAGTTGACGACGAATTGGTTGATTCTGCGGTTGAATGCATAGAAGAGTCTGCTAAAACAGGTAGAATTGGCGACGGTAAGATTTTTGTATCATCGATAGAAAAAGCTATCCGAATAAGAACAGGTGAAAAAGGTAGCGAAGCAATATAACATATGAATAATGGAGTAGATAATATGTCAAACGCAAAAAAAATTATGGATATAGTAAAAGAAAAAGAAATACAATTTGTAGATCTACGCTTTACTGATCCGAGAGGCAAGATGCAACATCTTTCTCAACATGTAAGCACTATAGATGAAAAATCGCTTGCTGAGGGTTTTATGTTTGACGGATCTTCTATTGCAGGATGGAAAGCAATTAATGAGTCTGACATGAAATTAATGCCTGATTGCTCACGATCAATAGTTGATCCTTTTTTCTCACAACCTACTTTATCAATATTTTGTGATGTACTTGACCCAATATCAGGCAAACGTTACGAAAGAGATCCAAGATCAACAGCTAAACAGGCTTTGGAATATATGAATTCAATAGGTGTTGGAGATACTGCTTACTTTGGACCAGAACCTGAATTTTTTGTATTTGATGATGTTAAATTTGAAGATGAAATGAACTCATCGTTCTATAAAATTGATTCAACTGAAGGTCCATACAATTCTGGTAGTAATTTAGAAGAAGGAAATATGGGTCATAGACCAGGTATTAAAGGTGGATATTTTCCTGTTCCTCCAGTTGACTCAGCTCAAGACTTAAGAAGTGAAATGGTTTTATCACTTGTAGATATGGGTGTAGATATGGAAAAGCACCACCATGAAGTTGCTCCTTCACAGCATGAATTAGGCATGAAGTTTGGTACACTTATTGATACTGCTGATAATGTTCAACTTTATAAATATGCAGTTCACAACGTTGCACATTCTTTTGGACAAACAGCAACATTTATGCCCAAACCTGTTGCTGGCGACAATGGTACAGGTATGCATACTCATCAATCTATCTGGAAAGATGGTAAACCTCTATTTGCTGGTGATAAATATGCGCAATTATCAGAAACCTGTTTGCATTATATAGGTGGGATTATAAAACATGCAAAAGCATTGAATGCGTTCACTAACCCTTCAACTAATTCTTACAAGAGATTAATACCTGGGTTTGAAGCCCCTGTTATTTTAGCATATTCTGCTAGAAACAGATCTGCTTCTTGCAGAATTCCTTTTACCGATAGCCCCAATGGTAAAAGAGTTGAAGTCAGGTTTCCAGATGCAACGGCTAATCCTTATTTAGCATTTTCAGCTATGTTAATGGCTGGTTTAGATGGTATACAAAATAAAATTCATCCTGGTGAAGCTATGGACCAAGATTTGTATGAATTACCTGCAAGTGAACTTGCTAGCATACCTACTGTATGCGGTTCACTTAGAGAAGCTCTTGATGCCCTTGCAAATGATATGTCTTTCTTAACAAAAGGTAATGTTTTCACCGAAGATCAAATTGAAGCATACATTGACCTAAAGATGGAAGAAGTTGTTCAATTTGAACATTCTCCACATCCTGTAGAATTTAAGATGTACTATTCAAGCTAATCTTACTAAAAATTTTAAAACCCAACTACTAGTTGGGTTTTTTTATTTGAAAATTATATAATTATTGCTAAATATTGTTATAATTATATTTTTACACACTAAATAAAGTAAATTAGCGTATATGACAAAAAAAAAATTGGACAACTACAATGCTTCTGAAATCGAAATTTTAGAGGGTTTAGAACCTGTTCGGCGTAGGCCTGGGATGTATATTGGTGGTACAGACAATAATGCCTTGCACCATCTTGCAACTGAGATAATTGATAATTCTATGGATGAAGTAGTTGCCAAACATGCTACTACAATAAATGTAAATCTGCTTGATGATAACACAATAAATATTTCGGATAACGGCAGAGGAATACCTGTAGATAATCATCCTAAATTTAGAAATAAATCAGCATTAGAAATTATAATGACCACTCTCCATTCTGGTGGGAAATTTACAAATAAAAATTATACAACCTCAGGGGGATTGCATGGCGTTGGCGCTTCAGTTGTTAATGCTCTTTCTTCATTTATGAAGGTAGAGGTTATACGTGATGAATACTTATATGTTCAAGAATTTTCTAGAGGTTTACCAATCTCACCTCTTACAAAAAAGGATAAAATAAAAAATAATAATGGAACTTCTATTACTTTTAAACCTGATCCTGAAATATTTGGTGAAGCTAATATTTTTAATCCTGTTAAAATCTTTAATACGTTGGAAAATAAAGCTTATCTTTTTAAAGGTGTTCAAATCAATTGGAAATGTAATGAGACACTTTTAAAAAAAGACGGTATTTTGCCATCTTCTAAAAAATTTTGCTATATCAATGGTATCTTAGACTACATGAAAAATAAAACTTCCTCAAATTCATTTTTTACTTCTTCTTTATTTCATGGAAACGTAAACATTGATGATGAAACTGTTGAATGGGTTGTAAGTTGGTTAGCTGATCATGAAATTGGTTTTAATGAAACTTTTTGTAATACTGTTTATACTCCACTTGGTGGAACACATGAAGCTGGTTTAAGGTCAGCAATGACAAAAGGTATAAGAAATTTTGCTGAGCTAAGAGGTTTTAAAAAAGCTAATGAAATCTTATATGATGATTTAATGGTATCTTCGGGATCAATTTTATCAGTTTTTATTAAAGAACCTCAGTTCCAAGGTCAGACGAAAGAAAAACTTGTGAATACTTTTACTTCTAAAATTGTAGAAACAGCGGTCAGAGACAGATTTGAGACTTGGTTATCAAATTTTAAAGAAGTTGGGGAAGATTTATTAAATAGAACAATCGATAATTATGAAGAAAGAAAAAGAAAAAAGAAAGAAAAAGAAGTTTTACGTAAAACTATTTCAAAAAAAATTCGTTTACCTGGGAAATTAGCTGATTGTTCAAGTGATACTTTTGAGGAGTCTGAGCTTTTTATAGTTGAGGGAGATAGTGCAGGAGGGTCTGCAAAACAAGCCAGAGAAAGAATTACTCAAGCAGTATTACCTTTAAAAGGTAAAATATTAAACGTAGCTAATGCAACGAGTGAAAAATTGTCACAAAATCAAGAAATTAGTGATTTGAAACAAGCTATAGGACTAGATCAAAGTAAATCTATAAGTATAGATAACCTTAGATATAATAAAATAATCATTATGACAGATGCAGATGTTGACGGAGCTCATATTGCAGCTTTGCTTTTAACTTTTTTTTATAATAATTATCCAGAAATTATTGAGAGAGGTCATTTGTACATAGCTCAACCACCTTTGTATAGAATTACTTTCAATGACCAATACTTTTATGCTCAAACCGAAGAAATTAAAAATAAAATCATAAATGAAAAATTTAACGGCAAAGCTTTAATTAGTCGTTTTAAAGGATTAGGTGAAATGCCACCAGCTCAATTAAAAGAGACAACAATGTCTCCAAAAACAAGAAAATTACTTAAGGTAACCATTCCTAAAAGAGATATTAATGAAGCTGATAAGAGAAGAGAAGTTGATAGTTTAGTAAATATATTGATGGGCAAAAAGCCAGAACTTAGATTTAAGTATATTCAAGAAAATGCTAGCAATGTAAGTGAATATGATATTTAAGTTTCAGAATTCAATTAACTGTATGCTTTTTTAGTGCCATCAAAAATATAAAATTTGAATGAGGTTATAATTGTGAAATTCGAAGATCTAGGTTTGTGCAAAGAAATTTTGTCATCTATAAATGAAATTGGATATAAAGAACCAACTGAGATTCAAAAAAAAGCTATACCAAATATTTTAGTAGGAAGAGATATATTAGGGTGTGCGCAAACAGGTACTGGTAAAACAGGATCTTTTATTATGCCTTTGATTGAGATTCTAAATTCTGGGAAATCTAAATTTAGAATGCCAAGATCTCTTATTTTAGCTCCTACTAGAGAATTGGCAATGCAAGTTTCTGAGGAATTTTGTAAAATAAATCAATATTTAAATCTTCAAATGGTATTATTAATTGGCGGAACATCATTCACAAAACAAGAAAATAAATTATCAAAAGGTGTAGATGTGCTTATTGCTACGCCTGGAAGACTTTTAGACCATATAGAAAGAGGTAAAGTTATAATAAAAGATGTGAAATTACTTGTTATAGATGAAGCAGATAGAATGTTAGATATGGGTTTCATCCCTGATATTATTAAAATTAACAAACTACTTCCTAAAATAAGACAAACTTTATTTTTTTCTGCAACTCTCTCAAATGAAATAAGGAATATAGGTAAAGATTTTTTAATTAATCCAAAGGAAATCACTATAAACCCATATTCTTCAACATCAGAAAACATAGATAGTACTTTTATTAAAACTAATAGTAAAAATAAAATGAGTGATCTAAAAAAGTTATTATATATAGACCCAATAAAAAGTGCTGTAATATTTTGTAATAAGAAGGCTGATATTGATAAAGTGAGTAGATTTTTAAAAAAAAATAAGTTTAATACCGCATCACTTCATGGAGATATGAACCAAAATTTGAGAATTAAATCTCTTGAGAGGTTCAAAGACAAATCTGCTGAAATACTAATTGCTTCTGATGTAGCTGCAAGAGGTATTGATATAGATGGATTAAGCCATGTCCTTAATTATGACGTTCCAAATAACCCAGAAGATTACGTACATCGTATCGGTCGTACAGGAAGAGCTGGGAAAAGGGGTAAAGCATATACGCTTTTTGATGATTATGACGATAAAACTATTATTTTAATTGAAAAACTTATAAAGAAAAAAATTTATAAAACAACTTTTGATAAGATATTTTCTTCGCAAAAGATATCTTATAATAATTTCAACCCAACTAAAGAAAAAAACAAATATAAATCTAAAACTTTACTACCTGAAGAAAATTATTCAAATTTTAAAGAAAGCGGTAAAATTCCAGATTTTTTAAATTAAAAATAGCTAAATTAATGCTTTCTCTATTATTTCAGACAAGTCATTAGAGATAAATGGTTTATTAATACTTTTTAATACATCTTTAATTTTGTTTTTCCTCTGACAAGAATAATTTTTAAATCTCGTCAGAGGTAAAACAAGTCTAGCTGCAGCTTGAGGATTGCTTTTATCAATAATTGCAACCTGTTCAGCAACAAATTTATATCCAGAAGAATCGTTTGCATGAAATAATAATACATTTTCTCTTTGAAAAGTACTTAAAACGGATCTAAGTTTATTTGGATTTTTATAATCAAAATCTCTATGCTTTAATAGATATTTAATTAGATTTAAACCATGTGATTTTATATATAAAGTCGACATCATTTCAAACCATTTTTCAATAACTAAGTGATTATTTTTCCATTTTTTGTAAAAATCATTTAAGTAATTTAGTGCTAACTGATTATTAGCCAAACATAATGATTTTAATCCAATAATTGAAAGTGTCATATTTTTACTTACAGTTATATTTTTTGCAATCTGAATACCTATTGAGCTCTCAATTAGAATTAAATATTTTAGTAATTTTTCCAATAACAGACGTTCTCCATATCTTTCATCATTTTCTATTTTGCTTTTAAATAGTTTTAAAGCATTAATCTCAAAAACTTCTTGTAAACCTAAGCCAATTCTTTTCATAAAATCTTTTTTTCTTTTGAAAATTGAAATTGGATCTACATCTTTTGATAAATTTTCAAATGTATTTCTAGATGGTAATTCTAAAAGCAACGCCATTAATGAATAGTTTACTTTTTTTTCTAAAATTAATTCTCTTAATGTTTTTATTAAAATATTTAAATTAAAATTTTTATAAAAACAGTTTAGGTATAAATTTTGAGCAGAATCCCATTTGTTAAATGAATCATTATCAAATTTAAGTATATGAATATACTCATTAATTTTAATATCTGTTTTTAAAAGTACTGGAGCGGAAAAGTCTCTTAATATTGAAGGAATAATTTCTTTTTCTCTACAGATTACAGAGACTTTATCTTTGCTTTTTGATAGTAAATAGACGTGTTCGTATTTTAATTTTGAGTTGTTGAGACTAAATTTAACGAGAGATCCTTTTTTATTTAAAAAAGCTATTTTTATTGGAATAGGTAAATTACTAATTTTATTATTAATCTTTTGAGAAAAATTAAGCTGTAATCCTAAGTCATTTTCTTCTCTTATCATTTTTAAATTAGGGGTGCCGGATTGGGAATACCATTTTTCAAACATACTTAAATCTAATTTACTCCCATCAGCTAATGCTTTTATAAAATCCTCACATGTAACTGCCATTCCATCATATCTATTAAAATATAAATCCATTCCTTTTTTATATAAAGTATTACCGAGATAATTATAAATCATTCTAATAACCTCAGCTCCTTTTTCATAGATTGTAGGAGTATAAAAATTATTAATTTCCTTATATTCATCAGGCCTTATTGAGTGGCTATTAGATCCTGCATCTTCTGCAAACTGAATTGATCTTAGTAAAGACACATCTTCTATTCTTTTAACACCTCTGTTGTTCATATCACCCGAAAATTCTTGGTCTCTAAAAACAGTTAATCCTTCTTTCAGAGTTAATTGAAACCAATCTCTACAAGTTACCCTATTCCCAGTCCAATTATGAAAATATTCATGAGCAACAATGCTTTCTATATTTTGTAAATCTCTGTCAGTAGCAGTTTTCTTGTCAGCTAGAACAAACTTTGAATTAAATATATTTAAACCTTTGTTTTCCATAGCGCCCATGTTGAAATGACTAACAGCTACTATCATAAAAGTATCTAAATCGTATTCTAATCCATATTTTTCTTCATCCCATCTCATAGCTTTTTTTAGACTATTCATTGCGTAATTAGTAAAACTTTTATTACCTATTTCACTAAAAATATTGATTTTAATTTCTTTTTTGATGATGTTAAATATTTAGAAGAATTAGATTCTAGATTACCAACAACTAAAGCAAATAAATATGAAGGCTTAGGAAATGGATCATGCCAGACTTTAAATAGCCTATTACCTTTTCCATTTTTATTTTTAATAATACCTTCTTCAATTAAATTACCATTACTAAGTATTGTTTTAAATTTATCTGTTACCTCTATTCTAACTGTAAATAAACTCAAACAATCAGGTCGATCTGGAAACCAAGTAATTTTTCTGAAACCTTCTGCTTCACATTGAGTGCATAGCATATTATTGCTTTGATATAAGCCTTCCAAGGAATTATTAGTTGAAGGATATATTTTCACTTTAGTAATTATTTTTACTAAAGTTGTATTGGAAGGCACCGGTATTATAATGGCTTCATTTTGTTTTTTTAGACTTTCAACTTTAATAGTTTTAGGAGGATTATCATCAAGAATTAGTTCAAATTTTGAAGTAGATAAGTCAACTCCATTTAATTCCAGATGACTTTTTAAATTATAATGACTTATGTTCTGAGTATTATTTTTTTGAAATATTATTTGGGATTTAATAATAGTATATTTATCAAAAATAAAAAAATTTAAAAATGTATTTTTTGCTAGCCAATATAAAGGCTTATAATCAGACCTTTTTTTAATTACGTATTTCATAATACATTATATTAACTTTCTCTCGTGTTAGTATATGCAAGATTAGAATGTTCTTCACAATAAGGTCTGCCAGGAATTATTGAAGTACCACAAAAAGAAAATCCAGGTAATTTTGGATCACCAATTGGCCAACAACATCTATTTCTAGACCATTCAACATCCCTTAACATGATTTTTAGAGGTAATACCTTGCTATTTTCTGAACTATTAGATTGCTGGTTTTTTCTAGGATCTCCTGATTTAGAAATCGGAGAATTTCTTTTTGGTAATCCCATTCTATGAGCTTTTCCTGCAATTGCATTTCTAGACACACCAATTTCGTTTCCAATTTTTGTGATTGGCAAACCATCATCCCAAAGTTTTCTTAATTTATTTAATTTATCATCATCCCAAACAAAGTTATTTTCCATTTTATTTCCTTTACTACCAAAGATCTAAAAAATTACCCGCTAAATCAATCTGACTTTCTATCATATATTTTCCAAAATGAACAGGTCGACCTAATTTTTTTGCTTTTTTTAATAGTTTAGTTTCTAAAGGTTGCATTATAATGTCTGCAATAACAGCGTTGGATGAAGTTTCACTCACATCAAATGGAAGTTTATCATCTTTATGTAAGCCTAAACTAGTAGCATTAATTATTATATCGTAATCGTTTAATAAGTAGTTATCTTTATATTTAGTTACTTCTACTAATAAATCCTTATCAATAATTTTAATTTTATTTATCAATTCATATGCTTTATCAAAATTACGATTAATTATTTGCAAAGATTTAATTTTTTGTTTTGCTAATGAACAGGCGATAGAAATTGCGGCACCACCCGCGCCAAAAATACAAACTTTTTTATTTTTAATCAAAAAATTTTGTGATAAAAATCCTGCAACAAAACCTTGACCATCAAAATTATTTCCAATTAATTTTCTATCTTTATCAAATTTGATCCAATTTACAGATTGAGTAAATACAGCATCTTGTTCAAGATGATCACATATATTAGCCATAGTTTTTTTATGGGGAATAGTAACGGTCATTCCTTCAAAATTTCTAATTTTTTTTAGAGATTTTATTACATTTTTTAAATTCTCTTTCTTTACATGTATAGGGACCATAACTGCATCTATATTTTTTTCTTTAAAAATTGCAGTAAAAATAGTAGGAGCTTTGACATGATCAATTGGATCAGCAAGACATCCATAAATTTTTGTCGAACCTAACATAAATTAATTATTATCAATTTTTTTAAATTTCAAAGAAGCAGAATTAATACAATATCTCAATCCTGTAGGTTCAGGTCCATCAGGAAAAACATGTCCAAGATGTGCATCACATTTCGCACAATGTACCTCTGTCCTTTCCATAAAATATGAATTATCAACTGATTCACCAATAACTTCTTCAGAGACTGGTCTATAAAAAGAAGGCCAACCTGATCTTGAGTCATATTTTGTTTCACTTGAAAAAAGAAGTGTATTACAACAAATACAATTATATTCACCAATATCTTTTTTATCCCAATATGCTCCAGAATATGCTGGCTCAGTCCCATGTTGCTGTGTTATTCTAAATTGTTCATCTGTCAAATGTTTAATATTTTTACTCATTTTATACTTGTCAAAAATTGTTTTTAATTTACTACTTGTATAATAAATTTAGAACAAAATAAATTTGTATTTTATGATTTAAGCAATTTTCTTATAAAAATTACCCTAGTTATAAAAGTTATCCAACATAACGTCCCAAAAATATATGCTATATAATTTATGAAGTCATAAAATAAAAGCATCAGAATAAAACAAAGGATTGTCTCAAATCCCTCAGTTATTCCACCTATATAAAAAAATGATTTTTTTTGATTTTCTGAAATTAACAATTTATTTTTTTCTACAAGCCATGCTGAAGCAAGAAAAGTTGTTTGAGTAGCAACAAAACTTAGTAACAGAAAACATATTGAATAAGCATTTTCTATATCCAAAAAAATGAAAGATATTGGAAATAATGAATAAAACAAAAAGTCTGAAACAATATCATAAAATGCACCAATATCTGTTTCTCCAACTAATCTTGCTAAAGCTCCATCTAATCCATCACAAAATCTATTAAGAAATAAAAAAATAGATGCATAGATAAACATTCCATTTACTGTAAAGTAAAAACAACAGAGGCCTAAAAAAAAACCTATAAAAGTTATCGTATTTGCTTGAATCTTAAGTTGTGATAATTTTTTTGCTAATATATATAATGCAGGCTTTAAAATTTTATTTATTTGTCCATCAAACATTAAAATTTAATTTTTAATTTAATTTATTTGGTATTATGAAGAGTTGTTTAGGATAGATCAGATCTGGATTTTTAATTTTATCTTTATTAAGTTCTACAATATCAATATAACGGTTACCTAATCCTAACCTTTGATATGCGATATTCCATAAAGCATCTCCTTTTTGGACAATAATTAACATTTTTCCATTTGCATTTTCAATACTTTTACCGCTAATTACTATAGAGTTTTCACTTAATACTTTACCATTTTTTCCTAAAAGAACCGCGAAAACTTTTTGTTTTCCTGCAATCAATTTACCTGGAATTGATAAAGCCCATTCGTCATTAATTATTTTAGTTGATGAAGTTTCTTTACCTGTAAAGCCAGCATTCACTTGCACACCATTATGAGCTATTCCAGATAATACAAGTTGACCTGATTTTGAGTCATGTATTATTGCTAGGATCCTAATTTGAGGCTCTTGAATAGTTTTTAAATTTGTTTGTTTATTATTTTTTATACTCTGTTCTTTTTTTTCTAAGCCAGGAGCTTGAATAACTTTAGCGCCTAATTTTCCTTGATTATCAACTATAGCTACAATTGGTAGATCATCTTTTTTCCCAGTAACATTTATTGCAACAGATTTATTTGCAATTACTACTTTATTATCTACTGTTGTTTGCCTAAAAGATAAGAAATATTCTCCACTATTTAATTGCTTTTGTGGCACAGCAACAAAATCTCCGATTTTGTCACTCGTTGTAACAGCAATTACTTCTGAATTCGAAATGATTTCTATTTTTGATTTAGGCAATCCTTTTCCTGCAATAACAAGGCTTCCATCTGGTCTTACCCTTACAACTTCTAATTTTATTGTTTCAGCAGTTTCTTCTCTTGTTGGTTTAACTTCGATTGGCTTGGCGTCCACTACTTTATTTACTAAAGGTACAACTACCTCTTTTTCGTCAATAGTTTCAGTTTCATAAAAAACTACGAATAGAGCTAAAGCTGCTATTATTGCGCCAGTTAATAAAAAATATATTACTTTTGAAGATTTCATAGAAAACCTTGTTAAAAACTGATATTTTACTTTAAAATAATTTATTAGATTAATATATAAATTTTTTAAGTTTATTTTTTGAAAGAAGTAGTTTTGAAAAAAAAAATATGTGTATTTGGTGGCTCTAAATCAGGTAAAAATAGTGAGAACTTAAAATCTGCTAAAACTGTTGGTCAAATCATCGCAGAAAATAATTTTGACATTATTTTTGGTGGTGGTGAGAATGGCATTATGGGATCAGTATCAGAAACAGCTATTAAGTATGGCTCTAAAACAACAGGTATAATTCCTAATTTTTTAATTTTAAAAGATATACAAGATACAAAACATTCAAAAAAACATAATACTAGCTTTATAGTTACTGATAACATGCATCAAAGGAAACAAATGATGTACGAAAAATCAGATGCTTTCTTAATCTTACCAGGTGGTGTAGGGACACTTGATGAATGTTTTGAGGTTTTAACTTGGTGTCAATTAAGTCAAATTGTTAACAAAAAAGTTGGTATTATCAATTTTAATAATTTTTGGGATCCTCTTATTTCTTTAATTAATCATCTTATTAAAGAAGAATATATGGGAGAACATAATTTAAATTATTTTGAGGAATTAAAAAACATAAATTCTTTAAAAATTTTTCTAAAAAATATTTAAATATTTTATTAATTTATATATGAATGATATACGATAAATTATAAATTTTCTTAAAAAAAAATTAAGGACTTGAAATGTTAGATTTGATGAAAATAGCTGTTACTGAATCTAAAGGTGGTGACTTAGAAACTGTTCTTGGAGACCTTTACCAAAAGACCGAGGTAAGGCCAAATGGGTATCCGAATGCAATTGTTTGGAAAGGAGGAAAACATGATGGAACTGTAAATCCAGTATGCCATTCATTGACAGACGCTTACGCGTTATT